>Ga0209380_10000534_pt1 | contig 26925 bp, 23 predicted proteins | sample HubBroMetageWFT6_FD_188347 | JGI IMG/M metagenome (GOLD analysis project Ga0209380, IMG submission 188347) | Warmed and freeze-thawed soil microbial communities from the Hubbard Brook experimental Forest, New Hampshire - Hubbard Brook CCASE Soil... | ecosystem: Environmental > Terrestrial >... | reverse complement strand
GCATCTGCCAGGGGGTGGCTCCCGCGGGACGCTTCTCGAGGATCACTCGCTCGATCTCTGGGATGACATCACCTGCCTTGTGGATCAGCACGGTGTCGCCGATGCGCACGTCCTTGCGCGCCACCTCATCCTCGTTGTGGAGGGTGCAGCGCCGAACCGTGGAGCCCGCCACCAGCGTGGGGTCCAGGATCGCGACCGGCGTCACGGCGCCGGTGCGTCCGACCTGGACATGGATGTCGAGCACCTGCGTCTCGTGCTCCTCGGGCGGGAACTTGTAGGCGATCGCCCACCGAGGTGCGCGAGAGATGGTGCCGAGCTCCGCCTGTTCGGCGAGCGATGCGACCTTGATCACGATGCCGTCCGTGTCGTAGTCGAGGTCATGGCGGCGTTCGGACCAGTGGTCGAGGAAGGCGAGCACCTCGTCGATCGAACCGGCGAGCTGACGGTGCGGATTGACGCGGAATCCCAGCGTTGCAAGCGTGTCCAGGACCTCAGCCTGGCTCTTGATCTTCCCCGAGGGATCGATCGCGTACATGAAGGTCTGCAGACCGCGCGCCGCCGTGACCGAGGGATCGAGCTGGCGAACCGCGCCTGCCGCGGCGCTGCGCGGGTTGGCATATCCGGGTTTTCCCGCCTCGTCGAGGCGCGCGTTGGTCGCGGCGAACGCCCCCTTGGGAAGATAGACCTCGCCGCGCACCTCGAGCTCATCAGGGAGGCCCGACACCTGCGCCAGCGTCATCGGGACCGAACGAATGGTGCGCACATTCGCGGTCACATCCTCGCCTTCAACGCCGTTGCCGCGCGTGGCCGCGCGGACGTAGGTGCCGCCTGTGTAGGTGATCGACATCGCGAGGCCATCGATCTTGAGCTCGCAGACGTAGCCGCCCACCGCGCCGATGGCGCGCTCCGCGCGGACGCCGAACTCGCGCACCTCGTCGGGGCTGAACGCGTTGTTGAGGCTGAGCATCGGGGTGCGGTGCCTGACCTTGGTGAAGGTCGCCGCAGGTTCGCCGCCCACCCGCTGAGTCGGCGAATCGGCGGTCTGCAAATCCGGATGCGCCGCCTCGAGATCGACGAGCTCGCGGAAGAGGTGGTCGTACTCGAAATCGGAGATCTCCGGCGAGTCGAGGACGTGATACTGGCGGGAGTGGTGGTCGAGCTCCTTGCGCAACGCCAGGACCCGGTCGCGCGCCTCCTTGGCAGTAGCAGCCTCGACGTTCTTGGTATCCATTGCGATGTCAGGAGTCCACGATCGGCCAGAGGGTCGCATCGGCAACGGCGAAGATCTTGACGCCATGATCGTCGAACTTGATCACCAGCTCCTCGCCGGCTCTGGTCATGGTGCTCTTGAGCACGGTGCCCTCACCGTAGCGCTGATGACCGATGCGCATGCCTTCGCTGAACCGCTGCGGCGCCAGCTCCACGGGGTTGGGACGCGTGGCATAGCCTGCCACCGCGCGGCGCACCGTCCCGGAAGCGCGGACATCCCCGAATGACGGCGCGCCCGGGCGCAGTTGCACCTCGAGCATCTCACCAGGGATCTCACCCAGGAATCGAGACGCCTCGGCCAGCTGTGGCGTCCCATAGGTGTGCCGCCTGAATGCGTGCAGGAGATACAGGCGGCGGCGCGCTCGTGTGATGCCGACGTAGGTCAGCCGGCGCTCCTCGGCAATGCCGGGGTCACCCTCCTCGAGCGCGCGAGAGTGAGGCAGGAGCCCCTCCTCCATGCCGGCGATGAAGACGACTCCGAACTCGAGCCCTTTGACCTGGTGGAGCGTGATCAGCGTGACACCCGGTGCTTCATCCCGCATGGTGTCGACGTCGCTGACCAGCGCGACGTTCTCGAGAAACTGCGCGAGCCCGTCGGGTGGCGGGACGTCGGCATACTCGGCGGCGAGCCCCGCCAGCTCGAGGACGTTCGCCCATCGCTCGATGCCCTCCTGGGTGCCGTCCTGGAGCATCTCGCGGTAGCCGGTCTCGTCGAGGACACGCTCGAGGAGCACCGGGAGCGGCACGCGCTGGGCGTCACTGCTGAGGCGCTCCATGAGCGTTGCGAATCCGCGCAGCGCGGTCATCGCGGCGGGCCCGATGCCCTGTTCGCCCTCGTCGAGGCGTTGCGCTGCCTCCAGTGGGGCGAGGCCTTTCTTGCGACCGAGTTTCTCCAGCTCGGCAACGGTGCGATCTCCGATCTTGCGTCGTGGAGTGTTGACCACGCGCGCGAACGACACGGCGTCGCGAGGGTTGACGCACAGACGCAGGTACGCGAGCACGTCCTTCACCTCGCGCCGGTCGTAGAAGCGCAGGCCGCCGACCAGCTGGTAGGGGATTCCGCGCCTGAGGAACACTTCCTCGAAAGCCCGTGACTGCGCGTTGGTTCGATAGAGGACAGCGCATTCGGCGAGCGCGATCCCCTCGCGACCGATGAGATTCTCGATCTCCGTACCGACCGCGATCGCCTCCTCGCGTTCGTCGTAGACCGAGATGAGCCGGACCGGCTCGCCGATGCTCTGCTCGGTCCAGAGCTTCTTCTGCGCGCGCTCGCTGTTGTTGCGGATCACCGCGTGCGCGATGTCGAGAATCGGTTGCGTGGAGCGGTAATTCTGTTCCAGGGTCACAGTTTTCGCATCCGGGAAGTCACGCTCGAAGGAGAGAATGTTGCGCACGTCTGCGCCTCGAAAGCCGTAGACACTTTGGTCATCATCACCGACCACCGTGACATTGCGGTGTTTCGCCCCGAGGATCTTCACCAGCTCGTACTGCGCCTTGTTGGTGTCCTGGTACTCGTCGACGAAGAGGTGCAGGAAGCGGTCCTGGTAGTACTCACGGACGGAGTCGGCCTCGCGAAACAGGGTGACCGCGCGCAGCAGCAGGTCATCGAAGTCCAGCGCGGACGCAGAGTCGAGCTCGCGTTCGTACGCCCAGTAGATACGTGCGATCTGCTCATCCATGGTGTTCGGGCTGACCCGCGCCTGGAAGTCACGCGCATCGAGGAGCTCGTTCTTCGCAGCGCTGATGGCGTGCGCGGCACGGCTCGGGGTCAGGCGTTTCTCGTCGATCCCCTCGGCGCGAATGGCGTCGCGGATTGCCGCAAGACGGTCGGCCTCGTCGTAGATCGTGTACCCGGGAGGAATCCCGATCGCCTCGCCATCGCGGCGCAGCAGCCGCGCCCCCAATGCGTGAAATGTGCCGAGCCACATCCCTTTGATGCTGTCGCCGATCAACTGCTCGACGCGGGCACGCATCTCACGAGCAGCCTTGTTGGTGAAGGTCACGGCGCAGATCTCGTCAGGGCGCACCCGTCGCGTGGCGATGACATAGGCGATTCGGTGCGTGAGCACGCGGGTCTTGCCGCTGCCGGCGCCGGCGAAGATGAGCAGCGGACCGTCAGGCGCCTCGACGGCGTCACGCTGCGGTCGGTTCAGCCCCTCCAGCAGGGCGGTCGCGCCGATGGTCGCGCTCAGGCGTGCGCCCCGGTTGCCGGCGTGGCGCGCCCGGTCGATGCGCGATAGGCATCGGGCCGCCGATCCGTGTGCAGATGGTTGCGCGGTGTGCGGATTCTCGCATGCTCCACGGACTCGAGGTCGACGTCGGCGATCAGCAACTCCTCCTGATCCTTGCTCGCCGGGCCGGACACGGGCCAGCCATCGGCCCCGACGATGATCGAGGCCCCGATGAACGTCACACCGCGCTCGACCCCGATCCGATCCGCGCAGGCCATGACCACGCCGTTCTGGGCGGCCGTTGCCATCGCAACATAGTCGCCCTGGCAGTAACCCCGATCGTCCCAGACCGTGCGCTTGAAGGACGCGACCCAGTTGGTCGGCACCGCGATGATCTCCGCGCCGGCGAGAGCGAGTGCCCGTGCAGCCTCGGGAAACCAGAGGTCGAAGCAGATGATGATGCCCACCCGACCGAATGGGAGTTCGGCGATCGGCAGGTCGTCGCCGGGCTGAAACCAGGTCTGCTCGTCGTAGTACAGGTGCAGCTTCCGATAGGTGGCCAGGCGCCCGGATGCACCGACCAGCACCGCGCTGTTGTGCCTGCAGGCGCCGTCCAGCTCGCTGATCCCGGCCACGATGTGACAGCCGTGCGTCGCGCACACCTCGCGCAGTGCGCGGACGGTCGGTCCGTCGTCTGGATCCTCGGCGCTGCGCTGTGCCTCGGCCTCGTCCGCGAACACATACCCGCTGGAGGCGAGCTCGGGAAGGACGATGAGGTCGGCACCCTGTGCGGCGGCTGACGTTGCCCACAGCACCGCCTGCGAGCGGTTGTGCTCGAGCTCGCCGACGTGCGGCTCGTACTGGGCGACAGCGATGCGCACCGGGCGGCTCACACTGCTCACGGTAGCGCAGCCGGCGTGCCCGCAGGATGGCGGGGGATGCCCTCCGCGATGCCGCACAGAACCTCGTGCGGCAAGGTGCCGGTGAGGTCGCCGACCTCGTCGGCGCCGATGCGGATTCCGTCGCGCTCACCGATGAACATCGCGGTGTCTCCCGCCACGACGCCGTCCACGTCGGACGCGTCGACTCCGACCTGATCCATGCTCACGATGCCGACAATCGGGCACACGGACCCGCGGATCCCGAGGTGCCCGCGGTTCGAGAGGGCGCGGGGCAGGCCCTGTCCGTAGCCGAGCGCCGCAGTGGCGATGCGGCGCGCCGTCGGGGCGCGCCAGGTGCGCCCGTAGCCGACGCTCTCGCCGGCCGCGACCGTCCTCACCTGGGCGACGCGGCAGAACACGTTCATCGCCAGCCGGAGCGTCGCCGGGCCGGGCACCGGCGGGTAGCCGTAAAAGGCGATGCCCGCGCGCACCAGGTCGTGGTGCATGGCGGGATGCACCAGGATGGCGGCGCTGCCCGATGTGTGCAACAGCGCGTCGGGTGCCACGCCGCGGAGCGCATCGACGGCTTCGAGGAAGCGCCCGTGCTGGACGATGGTGAACGCGGCATCGTCGCCAGCCGAGGCGAAGTGCGTGAAGATTCCGACCACGTGCACGCGATCCCCGGCGCCGCGCACCGCGTTCACCAGCGAGTCGAGGGTTTCGGGAAGCGCGCCGAGCCGGTGCAGGCCGGTGTCGATCTTGATGTGGACGCGAGCGGTGCCGGCCACTGCCGCGGCGGCGACCGCCCGGATTCCGTCGGCATCGAGAACACTGATCTCGACGCCAGCGGCAATCAGTTCATCGAGTGTTGACGGCGGGCTCCAACCGACCACCAGGATCGGTGCCTGGAAGCCCGCGGCTCGCAGCGCGAGGGCCTCCTGCGGGGTGTAGACGCCGAGCCACGAGGCGCCGCCCTCGAGTGCCGCCCTGGCGGCAATCCCGATGCCGTGCCCGTAACCGTTCGACTTGACCATGACCATCAGCCCCGACGGCCGCACCAGCGTTGCGATCACCGCCGCGTTGTTCGCCAGCACATCGGTATCGATCTCCGCCCAGCGGAGCGCCCCGTCGCCGTCCGTCCGGCTCACGCTCCGACCGGCACGGGCTCCGGCGCCGGCGCTGTGACCTCCGCGGGGGCCACCCGCCGCACCAGACCGAACGGCGTCTGCTCGTCCGACTGTCCCAGCGGGTTGTCGGCAACCATGGCCAGAACAGAATTGGCATCGATGCCCACCGAGGCGAAGACCTCTGCTGCCATGTCGTTGGCGTCGATGATCGCGACTGCGATCCGGCGCTCGGTGCGCCGGCGCACGTCGGCGGCGATGCGCAGCGCCGCACCGGAAGGATCCAGAGGCGACTTGGTTGCCCAGGTGTCATACGGCGGGAGGTTGAGCGACGAGGGGCCGTCGATGGCGTTGACGCCGTGACCCGCCACGCGGTAGAAGACGCCGCGCATGCCGAGCGGCTTGGTGACGGCCGCCGCCGCGGCAGCGAGCATGATCCGCGGTGCCCCGGCTTCGTCGATGGCCAGTTGCATGGTGGTCGGATGGGCCAGACCGACCCCGGTTGGCTCATGGCTCACGTACCGGGAGAGCAACCGTGCGGTCCGCGACACCGCGATCTCGTTGATCGGATAGGAACGCCCCTGGCTGATCGCCAGCGCCTTCTCGCTCACCAACAGGACGTCGCCGTCCGCCACATCGATGCCATCGCTGCGCAACCGCTCGAGACTGCCTGATATCGCCTCGAGGAGGTCGTCGCCAGGTTTGATCAGCGACGACCGCAACGGAAGGCGCGCCCAGATCCGGCCCCTGTCCTCGAGGAACAGATGGCGGCCCCAGTTGAGGTGGGCTCGATCGAGCAGGGCGTCGCCGCCGGCCACCTTGCGTGCGGTTGCGCGGTCACCCCGGCGGACGAATCCGCCCTGGTAGCTGTCCTCGTCGAGCGCGCGCGTCGCGCCGTCGATGTACACGCGCAGCCACACCTCGGCATTGACGGCGCGCCAGAAGAACATCGATTCCTCGATCTCGCCGGCGCACGCGCGGCGGAAGTTCTCGGCGACGGCGGCGGCCTTCCAGTACGGGCGAGCGCGAAATGACGGTGAGCGCATCAGGCTCTGGAGCACGGCTCGCTGGCGGCGGTACCAGCGGAACTCGGGCGTCGTGAAACCGATCTTCTTGCGCCGACCTTCGACCTTCTTTGGCAGGACACCGTGCAGAGCCTGGCGGACGATCGCGCGAGTCCAGCCGTTGTGGATGATCGCGCTGCGCGGCAGCGTGAGGATGTAGTCCACGAGCTCCTGGTCGAGGAAGGGCAGGCGCGCCTCGAGCGAGTGCGCCATCGACGCGCGATCTTCGTAGCGCAGCAACGGGGGCAGGCTGTAGACGCGGAAGTCCTGGAGCAGGCGGCGCTTGAGATCATCGGCGACCCGATCGTCCACCGGCGGCTTGCGCCCGCGGCAGAAGGACGGTGCGAGCATGCCGGCGACGTCGACGCGCTGACCGCGTTCGCGCAGGCGCCGGCGGACCAGCGGGCTCACGATGTCGCGGAGCAACCACGCCTCACGAGCGAACTCGGCGTAGCGGCGCTCACGCACAAGCTGGCGGAGCAGCACATACGGGTAGTGGTCGTACCCCGCCAGCAGCTCATCACCGGCCTGCCCGTCCAGGGTGACCGTGACCTGCCGTCTGGCCAGGCGCATCACCATCCACATGGCGAACGGCGCCGACGAGACCATCGGCTCCTCCATGTGCCAGACCCACGCCTCCAGCTCGCGGATGAAGTCCTGGTCGGTGGGCTGCACCGCGCTGTTGTCCGCGCCGGTCACGTCGAGCACGCTGTCGATGTACGCGCTCTCGTCGATGCGATCCCCGGGGAACACCGCCGAGAACGTCTTCAAACGGTCACCGAGCGACTCGGTATCGCGAACGTGATCGCGGAGTTGCTGCGCCATCACGGTGCAGATCGAGGACGAGTCGAGACCGCCGCTCAGGCAGATGCCAACCGGAACGTCGGCGACAAGACGCCGCTGGACCGCGCGCTCGAAGACCGCGCGAAACGCTTCCGGGCTCGCGTCGCCGTCCTCCGAGAGCCGTGGAGTCCAGTACACCGTCTCGGAGATCGTGCCGCCGTCGACGACCGCGAACGCGGCGGCGGGCACCTGGCGTACCCCTCGGAAGAAGGTCCCGTCGTTGTGGTCGAACAGCCCGTACCGAAGATATTCGTACAGCTGCTGGTCGTCGACTTCTCGTGGGAAGGTCTCGTCCTGCAGGATTGCCTTGATCTCCGATGCGAAGACCACTCGCCCGCGATGACGCGCATAGAAGAGTGGCTTGATGCCGAAGTGGTCGCGTGCGAGCACCAGGCGCTTTTCGGGGGTGCGCTCGTCAAGGATGGCGAGACCCCACATGCCGTTGAAGCGGCGGAAGCAGTCGGTGCCCCACTGCGCATACGCGTGCAACACGACCTCGGTGTCGCAGGTGGTGTCGAAGGTGTGCCCGTGCGTCTCCAGTTCCGCGCGCAGCTCGCGAAAGTTGTAGACCTCGCCGTTGTAGACCATCTGAAGCCGGCCGCCGTCCATCGACACCGGCTGGTTGCCGTGCTCGAGGTCGATGATGCTCAGCCGCCTGAATCCGAGGGATGCAGTGGCATCCTCGAAGTGGCCTTCGTCGTCCGGACCACGATGGCGGAGCGACTCGGTCATCGCGTCGAGCAAAGCCCTGTCGGGCGGACCCCAGAAGCCCGTGATCCCGCACACGTCAGCGGCTCGCCGGGGTCAGTGGTGGTCGGTGCATGACCATGGCAACGGTACGACACCAGTGCAGGTCACGGACGCACCGGGCCGTGCAGCCGACAGCGTGACTACCCGACGCTAGAAGTCCATGTCGTCGTCGTCCATGCCCATACCGCCGCCGCCGTGCGAGTGGCCGCCGCCCGCGCCGGCTTCCTCCTTCTCGGGCGCATCGGCGATCAGCGCGTCGGTGCTGAGCACGATGGTGGCGATCGAGGTCGCATGGACCAGCGTTGCCACCACGACCTTGGTGGGATCGATGATCCCTCGCTCGATGAGGTTGCCGTAGGTCTCGCTCACCGCGTCGAAGCCATGATCGCCCTTGGCGACGGCCACCTCGTTGACGACCACCTGGCCTTCGAGGCCGGCGTTCTGAGCGATGATGCGCAGCGGCTCGCGAAGCGCCCTTGCGACGATGTCGGCCCCGACCCGCGCCATGCCGTCGAGCTTGAGCGCCTCGACAGCCGGGATTGCGCGAAGCAGGGCGACCCCACCGCCGACGACCACGCCTTCCTCGATGGCAGCACGCGTGGCCGCGAGCGCGTCCTCGACGCGAGACTTGCGCTCCTTCATCTCGACCTCGGTGGCGGCTCCGACCTTGATCACGGCGACGCCGCCGGTCAAGCGCGCGAGCCGCTCCTGCAGCTTCTCCCGATCCCAGTCGGAGGTCGTCTCCTCCATCTGCTGACGGATCTCGGCACAGCGCGCCTCGATGGCGGCTTTGGTGCCACCGCCGCGCACGATCGTGGTGTCGTCCTTGGTGACCGTGATCCGCCCGGCGACGCCGAGCTGGTCGTCACGCACGGCGTCGAGGCGCTGGCCGGTCTTCTCGCTGACCACGGTCGCACCGGTGAGCACCGCGATGTCCTGGAGGATGGCGTCACGGCGCTCCCCGAACGCGGGGGCCTTGACCGCCATGGCGCTGAACGTCCCCCGTGCGCGATTGACCACCAGGGTGGCCAGCGCCTCGGCCTGGACGTCCTCGGCAACGATGAGCAGCGGACGCCCGGCGCGCATCACCAGCTCGAGGCTGGGCAGGAGGTCGTTGACCGACGAGATCTTGGCATCTGTGACCAGAACTCGAGCGTTCGTGAGGATGGACTCCATGTTCTGCAGATCGGTGACCAGGTGCGCGGAGATGTATCCCCGGTCGAACTGCATGCCCTCGACCACGTCGACCTCGGTGTCGATGCCGGTTCCGTCCTCCACCGACACCACGCCCTCTTTGCCAACCTTGTCGAAGGCGTCCGAGATCATCGCGCCGATGCCGTCGTCGCCCGAGCTGATCGTGGCGACACGAAGGATGTCGTCACCGCCCTTGACGGGATGGGATCGAGCGCGGATCGCTGCGACTGCCGCATCGCACGCGGCCATCATTCCGCGGCGCAGCTCGTTCGGAGACGCACCGGCCGCGAGGTTGCGCAACCCCTCATCGAGCATCGACCGGGCGAGCACCGTGGCCGTCGTGGTGCCGTCACCCGCGATGTCATTGGTCTTGATCGCCACTTCCTTGAGCAGCTGCGCGCCCATGTTCTCGAAGTGATCCTCGAGCTCGAGCTCACGCGCGATGGTCACCCCGTCATTGCTGATCAGGGGTGGGCCGAACTTCTTGTCCAGCACGACGGTACGACCGCGTGGTCCGAGTGTGACCGACACGGTGTCGGCGACGATCGCCGCACCGCGTGCGAGCGCCGCGCGTGCGGGCGCCTCGAAGCGAAGCTGCTTTGCCGGCATTCCCGCCTAGCTCTTCTTGCCGTTCTTCTCGACGACGGCGAGGATGTCCTTCTCTCCGAGGATCAGGTACTCGGTGTCGTCGATCTTGACCTCGCTGCCCGCGTACTTCGCGTACATGACACGATCGCCGACCTTCACATCGAGGGCGATGCGAACGCCGGTCTGCTCGTTGTAGCGGCCGTTGCCGACCGCCTCGATGATGCCCTCCTGAGGCTTCTCCTTGGCGGTGTCAGGCAGCACGATTCCGCTCTTGGTCATCTCATCGCGCTCGACCGGTTTGACAACGACGCGGTCGGCGAGTGGGCGCAGCTTCAAGGACATGGGGCCTCCTGGTACTTAGCACTCTTGGTGGGTGACTGCTAACACTCTACCTAACCGAGTGCCAACCTTGCAAGCGCGCGCTCCGTTCCGGAGGCGTTGTCACACGGCGGCGGCGGGAGCCGAGGGCGGCCTCGAGACCGGCGTCTGCGCGGGGCGAAGGAAGAGGGTGAGACCGACGGCGAGAAACCCTGCCCACAGAATCGCCTGGAGCACGGTCGGGGCAGCGCTGTAACCGACAAGACCATGGAGCACATCGCCGATCCCGGTGTCGTCGGGAAGGGTGCGGCTCATGTTCCAGAGGGTCATCGAGCCGCCGGGCAGCACTCCGAGCCCCTGGAGGTTCTGGACGGCGTCGGCGAGGAGGCCGGCAGCCACGACCATCAGTAGGCTGCCGACGATCGCGAAGAAACGTCGGAGGTTCAGGCGCAGGCCAACCCGGTACATGGCGATGCTGAGCCCGAACGCGATCACCAGCCCGATGACAGCACCGATGGCCAGTTGCAGCGGCGAGCTCTGGTACGCGATCGCCAGCAGGAAGATCACCGTCTCGATCGCCTCGCGTCCAACGGTCACGAACGCAACGAGGGCGAGGGCGAGACCCGAGCCGCCACGCACGACCCCGGAGACCTTGGCGCGCAGCTCCTTTCCCATGCTGCGGCTGTGGCGGCGCATCCAGAAGGTCATGTAGGTGAGAACGGCAACCGCAATCGCGAAGACGGCGGTCTCGAACCACGCCTGCGCCGTTGAATTGATGAACGCATCGCGGCTGGCGATCCAGAGCACGATCCCAGCAGCCACGGCGAGGCCGACCGCAGAGCCCGCGCCGAGGAACACGAATCGGAACAGATCCCGGCGCCCCGCCGAGGCGAGATAGGTCAGCAGGATCGAGCAGATCAGGGTGCCCTCGATCCCTTCCCTGGCAAAGATCAGCAGGCTTCCGACCACCGACACGCCCCTTTGGACAGAACTTTACTGCGCTTCGACCGGCGCGTTAGCTTAGCCTAACCTAATCGCTCTGAGGCGCCTCGACCCAGATCGCCCGCGCGGTCGCCGGGTCGACGGTCACAATCGCGCCGGCCACCTTCAGACTCCACCCGGCGGGGGCGTGGGATACCACGCTGATCTCGATCCCCGGGACGATCCCCCGTTCGTCGAGGAGGCGCAGCAGCTGAGGGGCCTCATGTTCCGCGACCTCGGAGATCCGCGCCACCCGGGCTCGATCGCCGTCGTCAATGTCCAGGAGGCGGACCAGTCGCCTGCCCTCAGGAGGCGTTCGTCCGGGGATCACGTTGCCGTGCGGGCAGGTGGTGGGCCTTCCCAGCGATTCGTCGATACGTTCGAGGACCGTCAACGACATCCCGTGGGTCAGCGACTGCGCCTCGAGGTCGGCCGTCGCCCAGTCGAACCCCAGGACGTCGGTCAGCCATCGCTCCACGATGCGATGCCGGCGCACGATCAGCGCCGCGGCCTCGGCGCCGCCGTCGGTGAGCTCGACCGACCGATCAGCCGCGATGCGGATCAGCCCGTCGCGGGCGAGGCGCTGCAGCGAGACGGTCACGGTCGGCGCGCTCACGCCGAGCCACTCGGCGAGGCGGCCCGGTCGCGGCACCTCGCCCTCGTGATCGATGTAGTAGATGGCCTCGAGATATCGCTCGGTGGCTTCCGAACGCTGGGGGGATGGCTCGGCAGCGCTCATGCGGATGGAATCTACGCGCACTCCGCCAGCGAGGGATCCACGTCGAAACCGGGTGTATCCGGGCCGTGAACCCGGAGCCGCTGCCAGCCCGCCGCGGCGATCATCGCCGCGTTGTCGGTGCAGAGCTCGAACGGCGGGATCACCACCCGGAGCCCGCTGAATCGCGCCGTGACCGCGTCGCGCAAAGCCCGGTTGGCGGCGACGCCTCCAACGACCGCCACGGTGCTGACCCCGGTAGCCCCGGCGGCCACCGCCAGGCCGGTCACCAGCTGATCGACCGCGGCCACCTGGAAGCTGGCGGCAATGTCGGCGACCACCCGCGGGTCGGAGGGGACGCCGCTTGCGGTCAGTGATCCGGATCCGAGGTCGCGGACGGTGTACCGAACTGCCGTTTTGAGCCCGCTGAACGAGAAGGCGCCGTCGAGGCGGGTGTGCGGCAGCGGGAATCGGGTGGGATCGCCGGACACCGCCACCCGTTGAATCGCGGGTCCGCCCGGGTACTCGAGACCGAGCAGCCGGGCGACCTTGTCGAATGCCTCGCCTGCCGCATCGTCACGGGTGGCGGCGAGGCGTTCGGCAACCCCGTGCTCGCGGAGCACGACACATTCGGTGTGGCCGCCGCTGACCAGCAGCGCCAGGTACGGGGGCTCGAGTTCGGGCTCGGCGAGCCATGCGCTGTAGACATGCCCGGCGAGGTGCGAGACGCCGACGATCGGGATCCCGCGAGCCAGCGCCACACTCGACGCGTACATGGTGCCCACGATCAGGCACCCGGCCAGGCCCGGACCCCGGGTGACGACGACGGCGTCGATGGCGTCCCATCCGCCCCGCACCGGCGCGAGGGCAGCATCGACCACGGTGGCGAGCTGCTCCAGATGGGCGCGCGCGGCGAGCTCGGGCACCACGCCGCCGTGCACGGCGTGCAGGGCGATCTGCGACGACACCACCGAGGAGCACACCTCCCGTCCGTCGGAGAGCACCGCCGCCGCGGTCTCGTCGCAGGATGTCTCGATCGCGAGGAGATTCAGGCTGACGGGTACTCCATCGAGGGGCTGCCCCCGACCCCTGCCACGTCGAAGCCGTTGAGAATCGCGGTGAAGCGCCGCTTGAATTCGGGGGCGTGGATGCTGTCGCTCCACATGATCACGGCGTCCTCGCCGTTGTCGGTGTAGTACCCGCGGCGGCGGCCGATCGCCTTGAAACCGAACCGCTCGTACAGCCGGATCGCGTGGTCGTTGGTGTCGCGCACCTCGAGCGTGATCCAGCGCGCCCCCAGCGCGTAGGCCCGCTGCACGAGCGCGGCAAACAGCACCGTGCCGTAGCCCTTGGAATGATCGCCGGCGCGCACGCCGATGGTGGTGACGTGCGCTTCGAGCGCGACCCGCCAGAGGCCCGCATAGCCGACGATGTCGCCGCTCTGGCGGAGCACGATGTACGAGGCCTGCCGGTTCTGCGACAGCTCGCTCGCATACGCGTTCTTCGGCCATGGGGAGACGAAGACCTGGCGCTCGATTGCCTGCACTGCGGCGATGTCCTCGTAGCGCATCGGCTCGACGGAGAGACGAGGGACGACCTGCATGAACACCCTGAAATCGTTGGTGGAGTCGGCATCTGCATCATAACCGCGGCATCCGGCGGCGGCAGGTGCGCATGACGGATGTCATGCGAGCTTGCTGACCGGTCTCACTGGCGCGCCGGTGCGGCCGGCTTCAGGCTCAGCGCATGACATATCACCCTCCCGCCACCGGCGCCCACATCCCGAGCCTCGTGCCGCCCGACGACATCGCCGAGTGCGCGGTGCGCGTCGACGCGGTCACCCGGCGCTTCGGGCCGGTGCTCGCCGTCGACAACCTCAGTCTCACCGTGGAGCCGGGCCAGACGCTCGCCCTGCTCGGCCCCAACGGCGCAGGCAAGACGACCACGATCTCCATGCTGCTCGGGCTCTCGGCGCCGGACGCCGGCAGCATCGAGGTGTTTGGAGCGGCCGCAGGATCACCTGCGGCGCGCGCCGGTGTCGGAGCGATGCTCCAGGACGGCGGCATGATGCCGGGCGTCCTGGTCGGGGAACTGCTCGCGATGGTGCGCACCCTCTACGCCGCGCCACTGGCGCATGACGAGGTTGTCGAAGTCGCCCAGCTGCGAGGGCTCGAGAAGCGGCGCGTCGATCGCCTCTCGGGCGGCCAGTCGCAGCGTCTCCGCCTGGCAGTGGCGCTGATCGGCGACCCCCGCCTGCTCATCCTCGACGAGCCCACGGCGGCGATGGACGTGGAGACCCGCCGGGGCTTCTGGCATGCCATGGAGGGGTTCACCGCGCGCGGCCGCACCATCCTGTTCTCGACGCACTATCTCGAGGAAGCCGATGTCGCCGCGGATCGCGTCGTGATGATGGCCAGGGGACGTGTCGTCGCCGACGGAACACCGCAAGCGATCAAGGACTCCGTTGGTCTGCGCGTCATCCGGTTCTCGACGATTCACGCGGGCATCACCGGCCTGGACGCGTTGCCCGGCGCGGTATCGGCGACCCAGCACGGCAACCGCGTGGAGCTGCGCTGCAACGACTCCGACAGCGCCTTGCGCGCGCTCATCGCCACCCGTCCGGACGCCCATGACATCGAGGTCGCGGGCATCGCCCTCGAAGACGCGTTCATCACCATCACCGACGGCATCGCCGCCTGAATGGAGACCCCGGCATGATCAAGTACCTCGCCCTCGAAATCCGGCGGTCGCTCCGCGATCGCCGCTATCTGCTGCTCGTGGCCGGATGGCCCGTCGCCGCCTATCTGCTGTTCTCCACCGTCTTCGGCGCGGCGGCGGACAGGTCCGAAGGATTGCCCCCAACGGTCGCGATCATGGTCGCGATGGCCTCCTTCGGTGCCATGGGGGGCGTGCTCATGGCCTCCGGTCCCCGTCTCGCCATGGACCGGCAGATGGGCTGGCTGCGCCAGCTTCGTTTGACGCCACTCTCGCCGGCTCGGATCCTCGCGGCGCGCCTGGTCGCTGCGATGGCGCTCAGCCTGCCCGCGATCGTCCTGACGTTCGTCACCGCCGCGCTGGTGAAGGGAGTCAGCCTGCCGATCTGGGAATGGCCGATGCTGGTGCTGCTGATCGCCGCCGGGTGCCTCCCGTTCGCCGCGATCGGCATCGTCGTCGGCACGATCGCCGATGGCGACGGAGCGCAGGGGCTCACCATGGTGCTCTACCTGGTGCTTGCCGCCTTGGGCGGTCTGTGGATGCCCGTGCAGATCCTGCCGTCGCCCTTGCAGACGGTTGCCAGGACGCTGCCCTCATACCACCTGGCGCAGCTCGGCTGGCATATCGCCCGCGGCGTCGCGCCCGCGCTGGGCGACGGTCTTGTCCTGCTGGCATGGTTCGCCGGCGCCGCGCTCCTGGCGGTGGCCGTCTCTCGCCGGTTGACCCTGCGCACTGCGTGAGGCCGGCATAGCATCGTGCGTATGACCGGCGAGCGCGAATCCACCAGGCAGGTCGGCGGACCCGACAACATGATGTGGCCCATTCCCACGGTTGCGCGGCTTGCCTGGTCGGCGATCTGGCTCGTCTTCCTCGGCTATCCCATCGCCGACATCATCGGCACCGGATACTCCCCAGCCCGTGCGTTCATCGCGTGGGTGTGCCTGCTCGGCTTTGCCGCCACATATCTCTTCGCGATGTGGATCTGCCTGTCGCTGGTGCCGCGCGTCGCGACCGGCGTGCTCCTGCTCCCGCTCGCGGCGCTCTTCGCGGAGGGGCTCACACTCGCGCTGGTTTTCCGGGGACAGTGGAGCGGAGTCCTGGTGTACTGCGGCGTTGCCGCCGGCTGGACACTCCGCTGGCGCTTCCTCGTCCCCGTCCTGTTTGCGCTCGGTATCTTCATGGTCGTCTCCGGTGCGCTGCTCGGCTATGCCTGGGCGGATCTGGGGTTCATCACCTTCCTTACCGTCGCGCTCGGTTTCACCATGCTCGCCTTCCGCCGGCTGATCGCGACGGTCATCGAGCTGCGCACCGCACGCGCCGAGGTGTCTCGCCTGGCGATCGCCGACGAGCGCCTGCGCATCTCACGCGATGTTCATGACATTCTTGGCCACAGCCTGTCGGTGATCGCGCTGAAGGCCCAGGTCGCGCGCCGGCTGATGCACAGCGATCCCGATGCCGCAGCCGAGGCGATCGGCGACGTCGAGTCGGTCGCCCGCGATTCACTCGCCGAGGTGCGCGCAATGGTCACCGGGTACCGCCAGCGCTCCCTCGCCGACGAGCTCCAGGGAGCGCGCGACGTGCTCGACGCCGCGGGAATCGCGTTCGCCGTGACCCGCGACAGCGTCCCAGCCCCGGCACCAGTCGACAGCCTGCTCGCGTGGACGGTGCGCGAGGGGATCACCAACGTCCTGCGTCACAGCCGCGCGCACCACTGCGAGGTCTCGCTCGAGGCGAGCAACAGCGGATTCACGGTGGCGATCGTCGACGACGGCGTTGGCGGAGTCGCGAGTGCGGGAGGCAGCGGGCTGCACGGGCTGCGCGAGCGAGTCGGTGCTGCCGGCGGTCACCTCGAGGCCGGCCCCGGCGAGCGCGGTGGGTTCCGCCTGCAGGCGTACGTGCCCTTGGCGGCGACGTGATCCACGTCCTGATCGCGGAGGACCAGGGGATGGTCCGCGGCGCACTGGCCACCCTGCTCGCGCTCGAAGAGGACATCGACGTGGTCGCCCAGTGTTCGCGCGGCGACGAGGTTGTGGCCGCGGCACTGGCGGCGCACCCCGACGTTGCCCTGCTCGACATCGAGATGCCCGGGCTCGACGGATTGCAGGCGGCCGCACTCCTCCATCAGGCGCTTCCGGCCTGCACGATCATCATCCTCACGACCTTCGGGCGGCCCGGCTATCTGCGCCGGGCAATGGAGGCCGGCGCAACCGGCTTCGTCGTCAAGGACGGTCCCGCGGACCAGCTCGCGATCTCCATCCGTCGCGCGGTCGCGGGAGAGCGGGTGATCGACACCGCGCTTGCCGCAGCGGCACTCAGTGACGGTTCCAATCCCCTCACCCCGCGCGAGCGCGACGTCCTCGGCGCGGCATCGGGCGGCGCCACCATCGCGTCGATTGCCGCCTCGATGTTTCTTTCACAGGGAACGGTGCGCAACTACCTCTCGTCGGCGATTCAGAAGACCGGCGCGCGCAATCGACTCGAGGCCGTGCGCACGGCGGAGCAGCACGGCTGGCTGTAGTCGCGGTCCCTCAGTCCACGTAGAGCGCGGTCAGCCCCGAGCGATCCAGCGCCACACGTGAGAGTGCGAGCGGCACAGCGCGCGCCAGCGCCAGAGCGGGATCGACGAGGACGAGCCCGGCGATCCCGATCCTGTCGGTGCTCAGGACACGCGCGCCGCGAGCGTCGAATCCAGCCTCGGGGACGCGCGACGGATGCGCGGCGTCGCCCACGCGAGCCACATACAGGGCGCCGCGGCCGGCCTCGGCGACGGCCCAGTCACTGGTCGCTGCTTCCGGGTCGCCACTGGCGACCACCTCGAGCGAACCGACGCCATGCAGCGGCAGATTGCGCGCATGGGCGACGCCGAGCGCGGCGGCCATCCCGGCGCGAACGCCGGTGTACGTCCCCGGCCCGGTCACGACCACCACCGCGGTGTCGACCGCGACCAGCATCCGACCGAGCAGTCGCGGCAGCGAGGCGGCAACCGGCGCATCCCTGATCACCTCGGCATCGAGCGGCTCGCCCGTCGCCGAAGCCACAACGCAGACGACCCGCGACCGAGACGAGGTGTCGATGGCCAGGACGCTCACGATCGCCCCCGGACGTCCCAGGCATCGGTGAGCCGAGATGGCGCCCCGGACGGCGGACTGATCAGCCGCGAACCGTCGGCATCGATGTCGATGCTGATGCTTGCCGGCGCGTCGTGCCCCCGTCCAGCATGCTCACCCCACTCGACAACCACGACACCACCGGATTCGAGCATCTCGTCGATGTCGAGGAGCCGGATGTCGGCGTTGGGGCCGAGCCGGTACAGGTCGATGTGGTGCAGGACCTTCGCTCCGGCACGGTAGATGTGGTGGAGGACGAAGGTGGGGGATCGCACCAGGGTCGGATCGATGCCCATGCCCGCCGCGATGCCCCGGACCAGGACGGTTTTCCCAGCGCCCAGCTGGCCGCTCAGGAGGATGAGGTCGCCGGGCTCGACGCGGGTGCCGATGCGCTCACCCAACGCGAGCGTGTCAGCCTCGGTCATGCACCGCGCGGCCACGCCGACGTCACTCACGCGAAGTGCCGCGAGCTTGTGTGCGGGCGTGGCACCGGAGTGCCGCCTTCCCTGTCGAGGACATCGAGGCCGGCCCCGACACGCAGGCGCCCGACGACTGTGAGCGGCGCGAGTTCGTCGGGCCAGATCTTAAGGAGCTCGCCGAGGGCCGCCTCCGGCAGTGCTGCCACCAGCTCGAAATCCTCGCCGCCACCGACGGCGAGGTCTGGCCACGCCGCGCCGAAGTCGGACACGAGCGCCGGTTCGACCGGTAGACGGTCGAGCCAGATCTCGGCGCCACACCCGGACATCTCGGTGATGCGTTGGAGCTCGACGAGCAGACCGTCGCTGATGTCACCACCGCAGCGAACCCCAGACGCCACCAGCTCGAGGCCCTCGCCGATCCTGGCGATCGGGGCGAGCTCGGCGTCGACCCAGGCACGTTCCTGCTCGGACAGCTCGTCGCCACCATCGAGCAGCAGGCGCAGGCCCGCGGCCGCGCGGCCCAGCGTTCCGGTGACCAGCACCAGGTCCCCAGGACGGCCGCCATCTCGACGCAGCACCGCGCCGGCCGCCAGCGTGCCCCCGACCGAGACGTCGATCACAAGTGGCCCGTCGATCGCGCTCACGTCTCCCCCGGCGACAGCGCATCTCGCGGCCGCCGCGGCGGCGCAGAGCCCACGCTGAATCTCGAGAACATCCTCAAAGCAGGTGCTCTCGGGCGCGCACAGGGTTGCGGAACACCACACCGGCCGGGCACCCATCCCGGCCAGGTCGGAGAGCGCGACGGCCAGGGCGCGGGCCCCAAGACGGCGCGGGCTGATCCATGATCGGCGGAAATCGACGCCCTCGACCAGGGCGTCCTGGCTGATCGCAAGGTCACGTCCGGGCTCGGGCGACCACACCGCCGCGTCGTCACCGGAGCCGACCGCGAGCGCGGGCGATGACCCCGCCGCGATCTCCTGGAGCGCCCGAAGCAAGGCCTGCTCGCCAACATCGGCAAGGCTCGCGCCCCCTCCGTCGAAGGCTCGTTCGGGCGGCTGAGCGATTTCCAACGTCACACGTCCGCAATATACGTGGCCCGGCGAAAGGGTACGGTGGCGCCTCAGGTGCGGCTTGCACTTGGACCCTCAAGCTCGCTATGGTGCCGCGGGGACATACCGACCGATGCCCGTCCGGGTATCAGCGGCAGATCACAGGAGGACGCCTATTTTGACGTGGAGCCGGAAGGTGGCCCTGACCGTCGCAGGCGTCATCACCCTTCTGGCCACCGGAATCGGAACCATCCCGAACACTCAGGCAAACAGTTCAACCAACAAGTCGCAGGCGCCGAACTCTGCGATCGCAGCGCTGCAGCAGCGGCGCGCGCAACTCATCGCAGAGCTCGCCGCGATGCAGCCGAGCCTGAGCGCAGCGGGTGGATCCGTCAATTCGGCAGAGGCCACGTTCAACGCCCAGCAGACAAAGGTGTTGAACGAGCGCAACCAGCTCGCCAAGCTGAACGCAACGCTGCTGTCACTGAGCAGCGCATTGAACAGCAACGACGCGACCGCTGCCCAGGACAAGGCACAACTTTCTGCGATCACACGCGCTACGTACGAGACCACAGGCAACAACCAGATGCTTGCGGCGGTCCTGAGTGCGGGCTCGTTCAACCAGGCGATCGACGAGTTGAAGGCGGCGAATCAGGTGTCGCAGCAGGTGCTGAACCTCATCGAGAAGCTCGCCGTGTCCAACCAGGCGATCGTCATGGAACAGACATCGATCCGTGCAGACGCGACGTCTGCGCAGAGCCTTGAAGGACAGCTCGCTGCGCAGAGCGATCGACTCCTCACGATTCTGGAAGACCGCAACACGTTGTTCGCCGGACTCAACGGTCCGGCGCGCGCAGTCGCCGCGCAGATCGCCAACATCGACAATCAGATTGCTTTCCTGGAGGCCGGCCCCCACGTCGGATCGGGGCCATGCGGCAACCACTTCGCATACGGGTTCTGCACGTATTACGTGGCGACACGTCGATGCGTGCCGTGGCTCGGCAACGCGGGAAGTTGGTACGCGGCGGCTGCACAGATGGGATACAAGGAAGGGCGGCTGCCGGTCGCGGGTGCAATCGTCGTGTTCTGGCCGGGACAGGGCGGCGTCAGCCCCGAAGGGCACGTTGCCTATGTCGAGGCCGTGGGGCCCGCCGCGGGGATACCGATCGGGGACTTCAAACTCTCCGAGATGAACTACGCCGGGTGGAACCGTGTCGACTATCGCGTGATCAGCGACACGACGAGCAACATCGAAGGCTTCATCTACGGGCAGTAGCCGCCTCGAGCGCCTGGCGGAGACGTTCCTGGGCGGCCGGCAGCGCGTCGATCACGTCTGAAGCAATGGCTCCCGCGCGACCGCGCTGCGCCTGGACCACCTGACCCGCTTCAGCGTGAATGCTCACGCCGGCGACGGCGGCATCGCGTGGCTCGAGGCCCTGAGCCAGCATCGAGCCGATCACACCGGCGAGTACGTCACCCGTTCCGCCGGTTGCCAGGGCCACAACGCGATGTTGATCGACATGCGTGGGATGCCCGGATGCCGCGACCACAGTCTCGGCGCCCTTGAGCACAACCACAACGCCGTGCTGTTCCGCGTAGCGCTCGGCGGTGCCGATCCTGTCAGCCTGGACGGCTTCCGTGCTAGTCGCGGCCAGACGGCCCATCTCCGCGGGGTGAGGGGTCACCACCGCGGTCTGTTCGGCGGTCTTCCAGTCGAACCCCGAGGCGGCGACGATATTCAGGGCGTCGGCGTCGACCACCGCCGGGCACGGCAGCGCGACCAGCAGCTCGAGGAGTGCGCTCACGGTGTCGGAAGAGCGACCCAGCCCCGGCCCGATCACCAGGGCGTCGGCGCCGCGGAGCCGCTCGCGCAGCGCCGGAACGGCGTCAGGATGGAGTGTGCCGGTCCCAGCATCCGCGAGCGGCGTGGGCATGATCTCGAGACAACCCGCGGCCACGATCGGGTGAATCGCCTCGGGGATGCAGACTTCGACCAGCCCGGCTCCACCCCGCGCGGCCCCCATCGCCGCCAGACGGGGCGCTCCGGTCAGGCTCTTCGAACCCGCGACCACCACTACCTTCCCGAACGTCCCTTTATGCCCGTCAGCGGGACGATCGGCAAGCACCAGGTGATCGGGCCTCGTCGCGGAGCGCAGGTGAGGTTCATTGCTGCTCACCGCCACCGCGATCGCGAGCCCGCCATCGTGGGTCAGCGAGAGCCCGATCGGTGTCTCCTCGCCGCGAATGTAAACGCGAGGTGGCCCGCCGCGACGCCGGACGACCTCGATGTCCCGGTACGCGGGCATCCTTTGGCCCAACGAGGAACAGAGTTTCTGTACCGCTTCTTTCGCGGCCCACCGGCTCGCCCAGCGCTCCGGCTTCCCGCCGCTGTATCGCCGCTCACCCTCGGTGTAGATGCGCTCCGCGAACCGCGGGTGGCGTTCCAGCGCGGCCGCGATGCGATCCACGACGGTCACATCGACCCCGACAACCATCGTCATCAGACGGACTATTCCACAGTCACCGACTTCGCGAGGTTGCGCGGTTGGTCCACGTCGCAACCCCGCTGCACGGCGACGTGATACGCGAAGAGCTGCAGCGGGATGACGTTGATCAACGGTGAGAGCACCTCGGAGCAGGCCGGCACGGCGATGGTGGTGGCGAAGTCGGCGTCGAACGGATCCTCGCCCTCGGTGACAAGCGCGATCACCGGCGCGTCGCGGGAGTGCACCTCCTGTACGTTGCTCACCATCTTCGGGAGGGTCGCGGAGCGGGTCGCGATCGCGATCACCGGAACCGCGGGTTCGAGCAGCGCGATGGGACCGTGCTTCAGCTCTCCGGCCGCGTATCCCTCGGCGTGCACGTAGGAGATCTCCTTGAGCTTGAGCGCACCCTCCATCGCGATCGGGAAGTTGATGCCCCTGCCGATGTACAGGGCGCTGTGCGTGTGGGCGAAGCGCTGACCGAGTTCGACGAGCATCGGCTCGAGATCGAGGGTCCTCGCGAGCAGGGTGGGCAGCTGCTGCAGCTCGGCCACGAGCCGCTGATGCTCGGTCACGTCGAGCGTGCCGCGCGCGTCACCGAGCCGGAGTGCGAGCAGCAGGCCGCAGACCATCTGGGTCATGAAGGTCTTGGTGCCGGCGACGGAGATCTCCGGACCGGCCTGCATGTAGAGCGCTCCGTCCGCCTCGAGCGGCAGGGCACTGCCGACCACGTTGGTGATCGCGATGACCTGCGCGCCGGCTTGGTGCGCCTGACGCACCGCCGCGAGCGTGTCGGCGGTTTCGCCCGACTGCGATACCGCGACGACCAGTGAGTGCTCGTCGACCAGGGCTTCGCCGTAGCGGAATTCGCTCGCTGCCTCGACCTTGCAACGAATCTTGGCGAGATGCTCGATCGCGTAGCCCGCGACCATAGCCGCGTACCAGGCCGACCCGCAGGCCACGAGCACGACCTCGTGTACCTCGGCGAGCCGATCCGCACTCACGCCGAGCTCCGGCAGCACCACCATGCCCAGGTCGTCGATGCGCCCGCGCAGCGCGTTGCGCACAGCCTCGGGTTGTTCGTGTATCTCCTTGAGCAGGAAATGCGGATACCCGTTCTTCTGCGCCTGCTCGGCTTCCCAGTCGACGGTCACGACCCGCGCCTCGACCGCTGTGCCGTCCAGCTGCTGCACGCTGATCCCCGCCGGTGTCGCGGTGACGATCTCGCCTTCGCCGATCAGCGCGATCCGCTTGGTGTACGGGATCAGCGCGGTGATATCGCTGCTGACAAACACTTCGCCCCGCCCGAGTCCGACGACGAGCGGAGCGTTCATCCGCGCACCGACGACGCGGTCGGGCTGATCGGCCGAGATGACCACCAGCGCACAGGCACCCTGCATGCGGTTGAGCGTACTGCGCACCGCGCTCGCGAGGTCACCTCGAAAGGCATCTTCGATGAGATGCGGGACAACCTCGGTGTCGGTTTCGCTGAGGAACTCATGACCGCGCGCCATCAACTCGGCGCGCAGCTCGCGGTAGTTCTCGACAATGCCGTTGTGAATCACGTGGATGCGTCCCGTGCAGTCCTGGTGCGGATGCGCGTTCTCGAGCGACGGACGGCCGTGGGTCGCCCAGCGCGTGTGGCCGATTCCCACCGAACCGGAGGGCGTGCCCTCGGCCTCCACCTGGCGGGCGAGGTCAACGACCTTGTTGGTGTTCTTGACCGTGGCGACATCGCCGTCCGCGTCGATGATCGCGATCCCGGCAGAGTCGTAGCCCCGATACTCGAGACGGCGAAGGCTGTCGAGCAGGATCGGTGCCGCGGGACGGGGGCCGGTGTAGCCGATGATGCCGCACATAGGACCTCTCTGGAACGGACCTGGGGGAAGCCGGTTACGTGGGACCGGGCGTTGGCGTCGGTGTGGGCGTCGGCGCCGGGGTGGGGACACTCGCCATCTGGATGGTCACGGTCGCCTTGGACTGCGACAGGGTCACGCCGGGCGGAGCGATGATCACGACCGTGATCGTATAGAAGCCGGAGACACCGCTCAGCGCGATGGGCTGCGTCGACACGGATTCGAGCGAGTTGAGCAGATCCCGCGACCCGGTTGCGATCACGGTGAAGGGAGTGACCACGATTCCGGCCAGGTAATGGCCGGGTGACGGACTCCCCTGGGTGCGCGGATACACCGCCACCTCTTTGGTGGTGAGGTAGGCGGTGATGGTGATGCTCACGCTGATATCGGTGGGTGCAACGCCGACGTTGTTGAGGCGCGCTCCCTTCGCATAGAGAAGCACCGGAAGGAACTGCTGGTAATTCGCCTTCTGCGTGCTGAGGTTGACGGTGACGCTCGCCGTGATGCCGGCGAGTTCGCGCTCCGGACCGGTGACCGTCACCGTCGATGGATTCGCCTGCTCGGGGCCGCGCTCATAGCCCACCGGTGGTGGATTGGAGACTGAGATGATGACCGGAACGGCTTTGGAGGCCAGCGAATCGAGGTCGACCTGCACGGAGGTCGGCGGAGCGATGAGCTCGATGTTCGGTTGGCTGCTCGTAATCGACATCGGGATGGAGTAGGTCCCTGCACGGTTCACCGCCTCCCAGTCCACGGTCACGTTGAGCACCTCGGGGTTGAGCGAATCGAGCGTGTTCTGATCGCCGCCGATGCGGACCAGCACGTTGTTCACGGGATGCACGAGCGTGTAGGCGGGCGGAATGTTCGCCGCACTCTGCGGAACGGGAATCGAGACCACCTTCGTCTCCGGAGGATTGCCCGCGTAGACCACTCCGACCCAGGTGACCAGTGCGATGAGAACGCACCCCACCTTGAGCTGCCAGTTACGCCGGATGAAGCCCGGAAACTTCACGGGTGCGATCGACGCCCCAGAGTGCGCAGCGTGCCAACTCTGGCGAGCGGACGGAGCATGGCGGCCCGGCCCGATCCACCCTCTCTGGTCAGCAGGGTGACCAGCATCTCGTGCAGCTTGGCCTGGTCGAGACCCCGGTAGATCTTGCCGTCATGGGCGACGCTGATCAGACCGGTCTCCTCGCTCACGATCAGCACCACCGCGTCGCTTTGCATGGTGAGGCCGAGTGCTGCGCGGTGGCGTGTGCCCATCCGTCCGACGCCGGGAAGCGTCTCGGCGAGGGGCAGCACGCAGCCGGCGGCGACGATCCTGGTCTCCCGAATGATCACCGCACCGTCGTGGAGCGGCGAACCCGGGATGAAGATGGTGGCGAGCATCTCGCCGGTGACGTCTCCATCGACGTGCACGCCAGTCGCGGCGAGATTCTCGAGCCCGGTCTCGCGCTCGAACACGATGAGCGCCCCGACCTTGCGTTCCGCCAGCGACCCTGCAGCGCGCAGCACCTCATCCACGGTGCGTGCGTACGCCAGCTCCGGATGGCGTCCGAGCACGGCCCGAACGGTGCCGAGCCGGCCGACCTGGTCGAGGGCGCGCCTGAGCTCGGGCTGGAACAGGACGATCGCGGCGATCACGATCGCCTGGGTGCCGTTGTTGAAGATGAACTCGAGCAGGCGGAGATGGAGCAGCTGCGCCGCCCCGCCGACCGCGAAGATGACCGCCAACCCGAGCAGGAGCTGCACCGCCTGCGTGCCCCTGATCAGCTTCAGGAGCTGATAGAGCAGGAAGGCGACCACCAGGACGTCGACCGCGTCGCGCCAGCTCAGGCTCTGGAAGAAGAAGTGCGCGTTGCGCAGCAGGTCGCTCATGCGGCAGCCCCGACGCCATCGTCCGCGTAGATGAGGGCGAGCAGTGCCTGCTGGACCCAGAGGCGGTTCTCCGCCTGATCGAACACCACCGAGTTGGGTCCGTCGATCACCGCGTCGGTGATCTCCTCCCCGCGATGCGCGGGCAGGCAGTGCATCACCCGAACCCCGGGCGGCGCGAGCCCAACCAGGTGGTCGTTCACCTGCAGGTAGGCGAAATCCTCGCGCCGGCGTTGCTGCTCGAATTCCTGCCCCATGCTGGTCCAAACGTCGGTGTAGATGATTTCGGTATCGCGCAGCGCCGGACCCGCCTCGTGGGTGACCTCGAATCCGGTACCCAGCGCACGAAGACCGGCCGCCCTCTCGACGACCGCCTGGGGTGGCTCGTAGCCGCGTGGGCAGATGATCCTGAGGTGCACCCCGAGCAGGGCCGCCGCGTAGATCCACGACGTGCAGACGTTGTTCCCGTCCCCGATGTAGGCGACGGTGGCTCCGGCGAGCCGTCCCGTGACCGAGCGAACGGTCATGCAGTCGGCGAGCACCTGGCACGGATGCTCGGCATCGGTGAGGGCGTTGATCACCGGCGAGGTCGCCGCGCCCGCGATGGTCACGAGATCCCGGTGCGAGACCAGGCGGGCGACGATCCCGTCGGCGTAGCGGTCGAGGATCCGGCTGATGTCCGCCGCCGACTCGCGCTCGCCCAGCTGCACCTCGGGGTTGAAGAGCGCGATGGGATGACCGCCGAGGTTGTGGATCGCCACCTCGAACGACACCCGGGTGCGGTTGCTCGGCCGCTGGAAGATGAGCGCCAGCGATCGGCCCGCGAGCGGGCTGCCGAGATCGCGCCCCGATTTCGTCGCGTCGGCGAGGTCGAGGATCGCGAGGATCTCGTTGGTGGTGAGGTCCGCGATGCTGAGGAGGTCGCGGCCGGCGAGCGATGGACGCATTCGCCCATATGGTTGCACCGCGACGCCGATCGCGCGTTCTCCGCGCAAACCCGCGCGCGGAGTGTCACACGCTATACCGTCTGCGCGTGGATATTGCGGTGGTCGTCAACGGCGGGATGGCCGAAACCCTGCAGTCGACGCCCCTGCTGCGCACGCTCCGGGCCGGCTTCCCAACTGCGCGAATCGCGCTCGTCTGCCCCACGACCGCGGTCGACCTCGCCGACGGCATCCCGCCCGTCGACAAGGTCATCCCGCTTGCAGGGCTGCGGGGCCGGCGCAGCGGAGGTCTGCGCCTCTGGGCGACGCTGCGCGCGCTGCGGCTCGACGCCGTCTTCCTGTGCACCTCGGGCGCCGCGGCGGCGACCGCAGCGTACTTTGCCGGCATCCCCCAGCGCAGTGGGGTCGGTGGCGGCATCGGGCTCCTCCTGACCGGTCGCGTCAAGCCCCGGCGCGGCGAGAACCAGGCGGAGACCTGGCTGCGCCTTGCCGAGGTCGCGGGCGTCCATCAGCAGCTCCACAGCCCAGTGTTCGAGCCGGGTCCGGAGGCGCGGCGGCGGGCCGAGCAGGTACTCCATG
>Ga0209380_10000533_pt1 | contig 26945 bp, 26 predicted proteins | sample HubBroMetageWFT6_FD_188347 | JGI IMG/M metagenome (GOLD analysis project Ga0209380, IMG submission 188347) | Warmed and freeze-thawed soil microbial communities from the Hubbard Brook experimental Forest, New Hampshire - Hubbard Brook CCASE Soil... | ecosystem: Environmental > Terrestrial >... | reverse complement strand
GCGACATTGTTTGGATAGCTAGGTTAAAGTCGTCGGTGATCCTGATTCCTTCCTGTCGGATCGGGCCCCGCCTGGGTTGCGCACCTGGCGGGGCCGCATTGCGTTACGGGCAGGTTCCCATCCGGGGCGATACCGGCTTAGCCGGCGTATACGCATGTGACCAGGCTGAATCGGCGGACACGCAGGTACCGGAAGTTCAGTTCCAAAGGATCTTCTGACATCTCTGTCGACCGCAGAAAGCCTACGATGACGCAGGTCAGGCATTTGCGCCGTCGCTATTCGGCGCAGTGCAGATCATTCATCTGTCATCGGGGGACCGCAAATGACCTCAAGATTGGGCAGGATCCGCCTGCCCAGATCGCCCGTCGCCATTGCGGCGGCGAGCACCATCGTCGTCACCGGCGTGCTGGCGGCCGGGATTAGCCTCGCGTCTATTCCCGACAGCAGCGGCGTGATTCACGCGTGTTATTCCGACATCGGCAGGCTGCATACGCTGCGCGTCATCGACACCGCTACGACGTCGACCTGCCCGTCCGGCTACACGGCGATCAGCTGGAACGCCGCCGGGCCGTCGGGTCCGGCTGGCCCGTCGGGCCCGGCGGGACCGTCGGGAGCGACCGGTGCGTCCGGATCGGCAGGTCCGTCCGGGGCGGCCGGCCCATCCGGCGCGGCCGGCCCATCCGGGGCGGCCGGCCCATCCGGCCCATCCGGGGCGCCAGGACCGTCAGGCTCGGCGGGTGTCGGCCCGTCCGGCCCGGCAGGACCTTCTGGTCCGGTGGGCCCGTCCGGCCCCGTCGGGCCATCGGGTCCGGCCGGAACGTCATCGGGAGGCACCGGCGGCCAGGGCGTTAGCGCGGCGGGCGAGGTGAAGCTCCACAACGGCGCCTGGATCTTCGCCGACGGGTCGTTCGGGTGGCAGAGCGTCACGCGCGTGGGGCTCGGCGAGTTCTGCGTGACCACCACCGCCGCGCTCGGCGCCGGCCGCGTGCTGCTGGTCGAGCCGGTCGCGCAGAGCGCGCTGACGCACGTCACCACCAACACCACCGGATGCGACCACGCGGGTCAGTTCGAGGTCAGCATCACCTCGCCGGGCGGCTTCGGGCTGGACGGCTGGTTCTACGCGGTCGCGATCGCGCCGCAGTCCACGTGAGGTAGCGCCAGAGCAGGGGTGCCCGTCCGCGCATCCGGGCGGGCACCCCGTCCGCCCTCACCCCGGAGCGCGGAACGCCGGGTACACCGGCAACTCGACGGCCTGCCAGTGCGCGGTCGCCGCGAGCAGCGACCGGGTCAGCTCCGCCAGGGCAGGCAGGTCCCCGGCCGGCTCCAGCTCCGCCAGCAGGATCTGCCACCGGTACCGGATCAGCTGCCGCGTACTCGGTGAGACCCGCCCGGGCAGCATCGGATCGTCGCCCTCGACCGCGCGGCGCAGCAGCCACCCGAACGAGGACAGCGACCAGGCGGCAACTGCGCTGCGCACTCCGTCCGCCCAGACACCGTCGTCGGCCAGTGCGGGATGCAGCCCGATGATCTGCTCGCGGTAGGCCGCCTCGGCGGCCGCGGCGATATCGACCGGCAGCCGGAACACGCACCAGCAGGTGCTGAACGGCATCCGGATGTAGGCGGCGTCCAGGAACGCGCAGTAGATTCCGGCGCTCTCGAAGTCGAGGAAGCGGATGCCGCCGGCGGTCAGCAGGTTGTTATCGGGGCAGATGTCACCGGGCGAGAACACCGGGAACCGCACGGGCGAGACGGCCCGCGCAACCGCGCGCAACTCGGCATCGACCCCGGCCGGAACGCGCACCCCCCGGAGGCCGCTCACCGGCTGGCTCGTGAGCGCGGCCGTCCGCTCGCTGGCCCGCAGGATCAGACCCGGCAGCGTGGCCGCGTCGGTCAGGTCGGGACCGCCCGCCAGATAACGAGACAAGACCGTCTCGAAATCAGCCATACGCGAGGTCGTCGCCGCGGAGAGCTCCCCGCATGACCTGGCCCACTCCAGCAGCGTCGCGCGCGCACCGGCCGCCGGCGCCTCGCCGAGCAGGACATCGGCCAGGCTCGGGCCGGAGCCAAGGTCGGACATCACGACCGTCAGGCTGCCGATGTCGGCCGCGAGCAGCTCGGGCGCGAGGCCAGTGCCGTGCGCGGTCGCCAGCCCCGCCGCCTCGGCCGCGAAGCACGCCGGGCCGGGATTCTCCCGCGGGTACGTCTTGACCACCACGGTGGAGCCGCGGCCATCGGCGCACCGCAGCACGACCGACCGGTCGGAGCCCGCGAGCTGCACCGGCTCGGAGAGTTCGCGCCCGAGCGCCGCCGACCCGGCGATGAGCGCCGGCCCCGCGGCCGCGTCGTTCCCGGCGCTATCCATAAAACAGGCGCTCCATCACTGCGCGGGCCTGCCGGCCGACGCGCCGCCAGTCCTGCACCAGATCCTGCGTGCCGTCGGGCGGGTAGCCGAGCAGGCGGGCGGCCACCGCGAGCTCGCCCGGCGCGGACGGCAGCGTGTCCGACGCGCGTCCCCGCACGAGCATCACGGCGTCGCGGATCCGCGCGGCGAGCAGCCAGGCGGCCCTCAGCGTACCGGCGTCGGCCGCGCCGATCAGGTCCGCCTCGGCGGCCGCGGCGAGCGCCGCGAGCGTCCTCGTCGTACGCAGGCCGGACACGGCGTAGGCGTGGCGGAGCTGGAGAAGCTGGACGACCCATTCGACGTCGGCGAGGCCGCCGGGCCCGAGCTTCAGGTGCAGCGCGGGCTCGACGCCGCGGGGCATCCGCTCCGCCTCCATCCGGGCCTTGATCCGGCGGATCTCGCGGATGGCGTCCGGGCCGATGCCGCCCTCCGGGTAGCGCACCTCGTCGGCGAGCGCCACGAACGCCGCGCCGACCTGCGCGTCCCCGGCGGCGAACTCCGCGCGCAGCAGCGCCTGCGCCTCCCACGCGAGTGACCACCGCTGGTAATAGGCACGGTAGGACGCCAGCGTGCGCACCAGCGGGCCCTGCCTGCCCTCCGGGCGCAGCCCCGCGTCGACAAGCAGCGCCGGATCGGGCCCCGGCCGGCTCAGCAGCGCGCGCAGGTTCTCCGCCACCGCATGCGCCGCCCGGGTCGCCGCCTCGTCGGTGCTTCCCGGGAGTGGCTCATGCACGAACAGCACGTCGGCATCGCTCGCGTAGCCCATCTCGCGCCCGCCGAACCGGCCCATCCCGATGATCGCCAGCCGGGTCGGCAGCGGCCCGCCTGACCGCTCCGCCTCGCGGACCGCGACGCCGAGCGCGGCCCCGATCGTCACCTCCGCCAGCTCGGTGAGCGCCTCCCCGGTCGACTCGATGCCCGCCAGGCCGAGCACGTCCGCGGCCGCCGTCCGCAGCAGCTCGCGGCGGCGGATCGCGAGGATCGAGGACGCCGCCTCCGCGGCCGCCGGATGGCGCCTGGCCGCGGCCGTCGCCTCGGCCAGCAGCTCGCCCGCCGGCCGCGCGGTCAGCTGGCTGTCGTCCCCGAGCATCGCCACGACGTCCGGGGCCCGCAGGAGCAGCCCGGTGGCGTAGCGGCTCGAGGCGAGCAGCCTCGCCATCCGCTGGGCGACCAGCGCGTTGTCGCGCAGCAGCCGCAGGTACCACGGTGAGCCGCCGAGCGCCTCGCTCACCTGCCGGAACGCGAGCAGTCCGGCGTCCGGCTCCGGCGCGTCGGCCAGCCAGCCGAGCAGCACCGGCAGCAGGGTCCGCTGGATCGCCGCCCTCCTGGTGACGCCCGCGGTCAGCGCCTCCAGGTGCCGCAGCGCGCCGGCGGGGTCGAGGTAGCCGAGTGCCTCCAGTCGTTCGGCCGCCGCGGCCGGGGTCAGCCGGGTCACGTCACCCGGCAGCCGCGCCACGGCGTCAAGCAGCGGCCGGTAGAACAGCTTCTCGTGCAGCTGCCGGGCCTGGCTCGCGTGCCGCCGCCACTGGGACGTGAGCGCTGCCGCCGGATCGCCGGCCGAGTTGTCTGAGTTGCGGGGGGGCTGCTCCGGGTCAAGGCGCATCCGGCGCAGCGCCCGGCCGATCTCGCGGAGGATCTGCGGATCCTCGGGCAGCAGATGGGTGCGCCGCAGGTTGCGCAGCTGCAGCAGGTGCTCGGTCCCCCGCAGGAACCGGTAAGCGCCCGCCATCACCGCCGCGTCCGCGCGCCCGACGTAGCCGCCGCTCGCCAGTGCGGCCAGCGCCGGCAGCGTCGCGGGCTCGCGCAGCGTCTCGTCGGCGCGGCCGTGCACAAGCTGCAGCAGCTGCACCGCGAACTCGATGTCCCGCAGCCCGCCTGGTCCGAGCTTCAGCTCCCGGCCCGCCTGATCGGCGGGCAGGCTGGCAACCACCCGGCGGCGCATGGCCTGCACATCGGCGACGAAGTCATCGCGCTGCGCGGCGCCCCAGATCATCGGCCCGACCGCGGCCAGGTAGTCAGCACCGAGCTCCGCGTCGCCGACCGCGAACCTGGCCTTGAGCAGCGCCTGGAATTCCCAGGTCTTCGCCCAGCGCTGGTAGTACGCGCGGTGGCTCGCGACCGTGCGCACGAGCGGGCCGTCGCGGCCCTCGGGCCGCAGGTTCGGATCGACGGGGAACAGCGAGCCTTCAGGCGTGCTCTGCGAGCAGACCCGGATCAGCCCGCTGGCCAGCGCGGTCGCGGTGCGCAGCGCGGCGGTCTCCGCACCGTTCGCCGTCGCGGCCGCGGGGCCCGCTACGAAGATCACATCGACGTCACTGGCGTAGTTCAGTTCCCCCGCGCCGCACTTGCCCATCGCGATGACCGCTAGCCGGCATCGGGGCGACCCGGCGGGCAGGTCGGCACGGGCGATCGCGAGCGCCGCGTCGAGCGCCGCGACCGTGAGGTCGGCCAGACCGGCCATGACCGCGTCCAGCGGGTCGGCCCCGGTGAGGTCCCTGGCCGCCTGCTGCAGCAGACGCCGCCGGTAGGCAAGGCGCAGCTGCGTCGCCGGATCGGCGCCGGCCGCCGCCCGGTCCGCGACCGGCTCGGCCGCCACCGGGTCCGCGCCCACCGCCGCCAGCAGATCGGCCCGTAGCTCGCTGGCGCTGAGGGCCGGGAACGACGCATCCGCAGTCAGCAGTCGCCAGTCCGCCGGATGCCGCATGAGGTGATCGCCAAGAGCCGCGCTGGCGCCGAGCACAGCCGTCAGCCGGCCGCGCAGACCGGCATCGGCGGCGAGCGCGGCGAGCAGCTCCGGTCCTGGCCGCATCCGGGTCAGCGCGGCCAGCGCGAGGTCGGGGTCCGGCGCGCTGGCGAGCGCCTGCAGCAGGCTCTCGCCGATGTCGCCGAGCCCGCCGAGCAGCGCCTGGGCGCGCGCGGTGTCCGCGAAGCCCATCGCCGCCAGCTGGCCGGCCAGACTGCCGCGGGGCATGCTCACCACAGCACGGTAGCGACCACGGCTCGCGCCGGAGCGGCTGGGCCAGCCGGCTATTCGACCGGAAGCACTGGCTGATGGCCGGTGTGCCGGGCGTGCATGACGGCCGCGGCGAGCGCCGCGACCCCGTTGTCCCTGAGCGCCGGCCGCGGCTGGCCGCCGACCATGACGTCGACTTCGGTGCATCTGGTCTCGACGCGCACCACGGGCTGGCCGGCAACGGCCGGCGCGAGCGTCAGCTGATAGGCCACCTCGAGCAGCTGGCAGCCCGACAGTCTGCCGCCAGCCGGGGCGCTATCGAGCAGGCGGACGACCTCTCTGATGACGCTGCGCGTGGTCACCAGCGTCCCCGCGGCACCGTCGGCCGTGACCAGCAGCGAGCTGAACCGGGCGGCGTCCAGATGCAGGCCCGCGCCCTCCTTTGGCTCCGTGGCAGCGGTCGTCCCAGGGCTGGCAACGCTGCCGCAGCCAGCCGTGGCGAGCAGTAAGGCCGCCGTAACCGCCGCGAGCTTGATCGATTTCGAGCACTTCATCGCCGTACCTCCAGAACGTTGGACGGCGGGCGGGCCAGCGCGGTTCCGTCAGTGTCGGCAGCGATCAGAGCACGCCGAGGTAGCGGTCCAGCTCGAACTCGGTCACCTGGCGGCGGTACTCCTGCCATTCCTCGCGCTTGTTGCGGAGAAAGAAGTCGAAGACGTGCTCGCCGAGGGTCTCGGCGACGAGCTCGCTCCGCTGCATCACGTCGATCGCGTCGGAGAGGTTCTGCGGCAGCGGCGCGATGCCGAGCGCGCGCCGCTCGGCCGAGGTCAGCGCCCAGACGTCGTCCTCGGCACCTGGCGGCAGCTCGTAGCCATCCTCGATGCCCTTGAGCCCGGCCGCGAGGATCACCGCGAACGCGAGGTACGGGTTGCAGGCCGGATCGATGGAGCGGAACTCGATCCGGGTCGCGTTGCCCTTCTGCGGCTTGTACATCGGGACCCGGATCAGCGCCGAGCGGTTGTTGTGGCCCCAGCAGATGTAGGCGGGCGCCTCGCCGCCGGCGCCGGCGATCGCCTCGGTGCCGCCCCAGAGGCGCTTGTAGGAGTTCACCCACTGGTTGCACACCGCGGTGATCTCGGCCGCGTGGCGCAGCAGGCCGGCGATGAACGCGCGGCCGGTCTTCGAGAGCTGCATCTCCGCGCCGGGCTCGTGGAAGACGTTCCGGTCGCCCTCGAACAGCGACATGTGCGTGTGCATGCCCGAGCCGGGGTACTCGCTGAACGGCTTGGGCATGAACGTCGCGTACACGCCCTGCTGCAGCGCGACCTCCTTCATCGCCAGCCGGAACGTCATGATGTTGTCGGCCGTGCTCAGCGCGTCCGCGTACCGCAGGTCGATCTCCTGCTGGCCGGGCGCGCCCTCGTGATGGCTGAACTCGACCGAGATGCCGAGGCCCTCCAGCATCGTGATGGCCTCGCGCCGGAAGTCGTGCGCGATGCCGTGCGGGGTGTGGTCGAAGTAGCCGCCGGAGTCGATGGGCCGGGGCTTGGCGCCGGGCTCAGGCTTCTCCCGGAGCAGGAAGAACTCGATCTCCGGATGGGTGTAGAAGGTGAACCCCAGCCGGGCCGCGCTGGCCAGCGCGCGCTTGAGCACGAACCGGGGGTCGGCGTGCGACGGCGAGCCGTCCGGAAGCAGGATGTCGCAGAAAATCCGGCCGGTCCCGGCCTCGTCACCGCCCGCCGACATGAGCTGGAAGGTCGCCGGGTCGGGCTTGGCGATCATGTCCGCCTCGTGGACGCGGGCGAAGCCCTCGATCGCTGAGCCGTCGAAGCCGATCCCCTCGGCGAAGGCCCCCTCCAGCTCGGCGGGGGCGACCGCGACCGATTTGAGGTATCCGAGCACGTCAGTGAACCACAACCGGACGAACCGGATGTCACGCTCTTCGAGCGTGCGGAGCACGAACTCTTCCTGCCTGTCCACCGGCCTAGTCTGCCCCGTCCATGTTTCCTGGCTGTTACGAGGGCACCCGTAGGCTAGGCATCGTGCCGCAGCTACGAATCGCGCTCGCCCAGGTCAATGCCACGGTCGGGGATCTGGCCGGAAATGCCGACAAAGTGCTCGAGTGGACCATGCGCGCCGCCGAGCAGGGCGCAGGCATCGTCGTCTTCCCCGAGATGATGCTGACCGGCTATCCGGTAGAGGACCTCGCCCTGCGCCGCTCGTTCGTGGATGCCTCGGTCGGCGCGCTGCAGTCGCTGGCGACCGACCTGGCGGCGGAGGGGCTGGACGGGGTGGCGGTCGTGGTCGGCTACCTGGACCGGCGCACGGGCCAGCAGCCCCGTGTCGGCGTGCCTGCGGGCGCGCCCCTTGACGCGGCCGCCGTGCTGCACGCCGGCTCAGTCGTGATCACCTCGGCCAAGCACCACCTGCCCAACTACGGGGTGTTCGACGAGTTCAGGTACTTCCTGCCCGGCAGCACGCTGCCCGTCTTCCGGCTTCCGGCGCAGGACGGCACGCCGGTCGACGTCGGGGTCGCGATCTGCGAGGACCTGTGGCAGGACGGCGGGCCGGTGGCCGTGGCCGCGCAGGCAGGCGTGAGCCTGCTGGTGGTCCCGAACGCGTCACCGTACGAGGAGGACAAGGACGACGACCGGCTGGAGCTCTGCCAGCGGCGGGCGCGCGAGGCCGGCGCCGTGCTCGCCTACGTCAATCTGGTCGGCGGCCAGGACGAGCTGGTTTTCGACGGCGACTCGATCGTAGTCTCGCCCGCCGGCGATGTGCTGGCCCGCGGGCCGCAGTTCGAGGAGGCGCTCGTCATGGCCGATCTTGAGCTGCCCGCCGCCACCGCGGCCGTTCCCGGCGCGGAGGCCGGGCAGCTGCTGGCCGACGCCGGCGACGGCACCGTGATGACGATCGAGCGGGTCCAGCTGGCCGACCGGCCGGGCCCGGTCCCCGAGGACCGGCTGACCGGCCCGATGCTGTGGCCGCGCCTGTCCGACCTCGCCGAGGTCTACGGCGCGCTCGTCCTGGGCGTGCGTGACTACGTGCGCAAGAACGGGTTCGGCTCGGTGATACTCGCGCTGTCGGGCGGCATCGACTCCGCGCTCACCGCGACGATCGCGGTCGACGCGATCGGCCCGGACCGGGTGCACGTGGTGCTGATGCCAAGCCGGTACTCCTCCGACCATTCGGTGACCGACGCCGAGGACCTCGTCAAGCGGCAGGGCGTGCACGCCCGGACGATCCCGATCAAGCCGATGTTCGACGCGTTCTCCGGCAGCCTCGACCTGCACGGGCTCGCCGCGGAGAACCTCCAGGCCCGCATCCGGGGCATGATCGCGATGTCGCTGTCCAATGAGGAGGGCCACCTGGTCCTGACCACCGGGAACAAGAGCGAGATCGCGACCGGGTACTCGACGCTGTACGGTGACTCGGCCGGCGGCTACGCGCCGATCAAGGACGTGCCGAAGACGCTGGTCTGGGAACTGTCGCGGTGGCGTAACGAGCAGGCCGCCGAGCGCGGCGAGATCCCGCCGATACCGGAGAACTCGATCAGCAAGCCGCCCAGTGCCGAGCTCTCCCCCGGCCAGCTCGACTCGGACTCGCTGCCGGACTACTCGATCCTCGACCCGCTCCTCGACGACTACGTCGAGAAGGACATGGGCGCCGCCGAGCTGGTCGCCGCGGGGCACGACCCGGCCCTGGTGGAGCGCGTGATCCAGATGGTGGACCGGGCCGAGTACAAGCGCCGCCAGTACCCGCCGGGCCCGAAGATCTCGATCAAGAACTTCGGCCGCGACCGGCGGCTGCCGATCACCAGCCGGTGGCGCGAGCCCCGCTGCGGCTGATGCTCAGATCTGGTCGGCCGGCGCGGACTCGTAGCTCTCGGTCACGAGCTTGATGAACTCGGCGTCGACCGGCAGCTCGCGGCCATCCACCCGGCTGACCGCGGCGACGCCGTGCGAGTTGGTCACGAAAACGGTCGAGAACGCGCCCAGATCGGCGAGCCTGACCGCCTGATGACGCTGCGGGTACCCGAGCCTTTCCTGCACGACCTGCATCGTGGTTCCGAGCAGCATCGGCGCCGCCGGCCAGACGACGGTCGTCCCGTCGAAGAAGCCGATGTTGGTGATCGCGCCTTCCGAGATCAGCCCGTCCGGCCCGGTCAGCAGCGCCTGGTCATAGCCATTCCGCCTGGCCAGGCGGTCGTAGTAGCCCTGCCCGAAGTCCTTGCTGTGCTTGATGTGGGCGACCGAGCGCTGATACGGCGCGGACTGCATCGTGATCGGCCCGGCCGGCGGCGCGGCGGGCGGGCGGATCGTCACCATGACCCAGGGTGGCTCATCCGCCGCGGGTTGCTCCACGATCACGCGCACCGATGCGTCCGCGGTGGTGCTCGCGCTCAGGGCATGGCGGATGTAGTCACGGACCTGGCCGCCGTCGAGGGCCACGCCGAATAGCTCGCGGTTGGCCTGATCCAGCCGCGCCAGGTGGAGATCGAGGCCCCGCACCCGGCGGTCCCTGACCTGGATGGCGGTGAAGTGACCGTAGCCCGAGAGCGTGAGCGCCCGCAGCGCCGCTGTCGTCGGGACCTCCCCGTTGACCTCGATATGGGGCTGCATGATCCATCACTCTAGTCAGGCGTCCGCGACCCCCGCGTCGGCAAACCTGGGCGCGCCGTCCTCCAGCGGGACCCTGGCGGCGTTGGCCGCGTAGCTGATCGCGTGATACCAGCCTGCCAGCATCGCCACGTCGAGCAGCTGCTCGGGGCTGAAGTGCTCGGTCAGCCTCCCCCAGAGCTCGTCACCGATGTCGCCGCGGTCGTGCAGCGCGTCTGCGGCCTCGATGAGCAGCCGCTCCGGGTCGCTGGTCCAGCACGGGTCGGTGCCGGCGCCGTGCGTGAGCGAGGTGATCTGGGCCCCCGACAGGCCGACTCGCCCGGCGAAGAACGCGACATGGACTCCCCACTCGTACTCGCAGCCGCAGCGGGCGCAGGTGCGGTCGATGACGATCTCGCGCTCCCGCATCGGCAGCGAGAGCCGCTTGCTCAGCTCGTAGCCACCCCAGCCCTGCATCGCGTCGGCCATCGGCAGGTTGCGCACGAATGTACGGAAAAGCAGCAGCGGAGGGACGCCCGGCGGCATCATCGCTTCGAGACTCCTGGCGGTCTCGGGCCGATACGGCGGCTGGACCGGCTCGATGCGTGTTTCTGAATCCGAAACGCTCATCGCGCTACGGTACTGTTTCTGAAAACGAAACACAAGAGGGTGGTCAGATGGCCGCGCGCCCGCCTCGTCCTGGCGTTCCCGTCCGCGGATCGACGACCGGGCGGCCCGTCATGGCTGCCCTGGACCTGCTCGGCCGGAGGTGGGCGCTGCGCATTCTGTGGGAACTCCGCGACGGCCCCCTGGGCGCCCGTGCCCTGCGCGAGCGATGCGAGCAGATGTCCTCCAGCGTGCTCTACGAGCGACTCCACGACCTCACCACCGCGGGCCTGCTGACCCGCGATGAGAACGGCGAATACCTGCTGACCGAGCTGGGGGCCGAGATCGGTCCGGCGCTGGAGTCACTGGACGCCTGGGCGCGCCGCTGGGACGGCGCGCTCCGCGGGCCCGCGAAGGGACGGTGACCAGTGCCGTCCAAGTCTCAGGTCGTGAAGGCGATGGTGGTGATCCGGCGCGAGCGCGATGGCGCGCTGCTGGTCTCGGCCTACTCGGGACCAGAAGCCGGCCCGTTCCACCGTCCCCTCGGTGGTCACGTCGAGTTCGGAGAGTATGCGGACCGGACCGTGCGGAGGGAGCTCGTCGAGGAGATCGGCCAGCAGATCACCGACGTGCAGCCGCTCGGGGTGCTCGAGAACATCTTCCGCTGGCAGGGCTCGCTGGAGCACGAGATCGTGTTCGTCTTCCGCGCCCGCTTTGCCGACCCGGCGGCGTACGAGATCAGCGAGCAGCGCATCCGCGACGCTGCCGACGAGTGGACGACGGTGATCTGGCGTCCGGCCGGGGCCCACTCCCCGCCGTTCTATCCCGACGGCATCCAGGGACTTGCCGACCAGGCGGAGGCCTAGCCGGCAATCGGCGCGGTCAGTTCGAGCTGCATGCCGTCTGGATCCTCGAATGCCAGCACGTCGATGCCGAACGATGGCAGGCCCTTGATCTCGCCGTGCGTCACGCCGGCGTCGTCGAGCAGCTGGATCGCCTGCTCCAGGTCGGCCCGGCTGCCGACGCCGAAGCTGAGGTGGTCGAGCCCAACCCGGTCGGCATCAAACCGGTCGCCGGCGGGAGCCATCGGCCGCAGGCCCATCAGCAGGCTTCCGCGGATCATCACGACGCCGCCGAAGAGAATCTTGAACACCTCGGCCGCCGCGGGGTCATCCTCGGGCGGCGACTCCACCGCGACCTCGAAGCCGAGCAGGCTGGTATAGAACTGACGGCTGCGCTGGAGGTCGGTGACCGTCAGCCGCAGGTGGTGGATGGGACCAGTCGGTATCTGTCCGGGCATGCGGGTGCTCCTTCCGGCATCGGTTCCCTGCGATCACCATTGCAGCAGTCGCCGCGGACCGCCAGGTCTCCTAGCCGGCCGTGCCGCCCCGGCCCGTCGCCAGCCGGGCGGCCCGGTCTTCCAGGTAACGCCGTTCCGGCAGGCTGGTCGTGAGCCGCGCGGCGTGCTGGTAGCACGCGGCGGCGGCCGCGTCCTGGCCCGCCATCTCCAGCAGGTGCGCGCGCACGGCCGCAAGCCGGTGATGGCGGGCCGTGCGCGGATCGGCATCCAGGGGCTCCAGCTCGGCGAGCCCGGCCTGCGGTCCGTGCACCATCGCGGTGGCGACGGCGCGATTGAGCCGCACCACGGGCGTCGGGGTAAGCCGCTCGAGGATCTGGAAGAGCGCCAGGATCTGACGCCAGTCGGTGTCCCCGGCGCGGGAGGCCTCGGCGTGGACAGCCGCGATCGCGGCCTGGAGCTGATAGGGGCCGAGGGGCGCGGCCGACATGGTCCTCGTGATCAGCTCGGTGCCGGCCGCGATCGCGCCGGCGTCCCAGGCGCTGCGATCTTGCTCGGACAGCGGGACCAGCGTGCCGTCAGGCCGGCTGCGGGCACCGTGCCGGGCCTCGGTGAGCAGCATCAGCGCCAGCAGGCCCGCGGCCTCGCCGTCATCGGGAAGCAGCCGGTGAACCGCGCGAGCGAGCCTGATCGCCTCGCTCGTCAGGTCGGCCCGTTGCAGCCCGTCCCCCGACGTGGCCGTGTAGCCCTCATTGAAGATGAGGTAGAGCACGTGCAGCATCGCCGCGATCGCCTCGTCGGACCAGGAAGGCGGCGTCTCGAACCGCGCTCCCGCGTCCTTGAGTCGTTGCTTGGCGCGGGTGATGCGCTGGGCGATCGTGGCTTCGGGCAGCAGGAATGCGCGCGCAATCTCCGCCGTCGTCAGGCCGCCCACTGCCCGCAGCGTCAGGGCAATGCGGGAGGGCTCGGGCAGGTCCGGGTGGCAGCACAGCAACAGCAGGGTGAGGGTGTCGTCGTCGGGCGGAGCCGCCACATCCTCGTCGGCTGCTGGCGCCACCGCCCGCAGGTCGGGCGCGCGCTCGAAGGCGCTGACCTCCCGGCTTCGCCTGGCCTGGTCGCCGCGCCACTGATCGATCATCCGCCGGCTGGCTACGGTGATGAGCCAGCCGCGCGGATTACCGGGCATGCCGGATGCCGGCCACTGGACCGCCGCCGCCAGCAGCGCTTCCTGGACGGCGTCCTCGCATTCATCGAAATGCCCGTAGCGGCGGACGAGCGAACCGAGGACTTGCGGCGCGAGTTCGCGCAGCAAGCCCTCGGTGGCGGTCTCTCCACTCACATCTCGGTCCCCGATGAGTGCATGACCGCGCGGACCTCCATCGCGAAGTACCTGGCGTCCGGCCAGCGGGCGGCGATCTCCTCGGCCCGCTCCGGGGTCTCGCAATCGATCATGAGATACCCGGCGAACTGCTCCTTGGCCTCGGCGAACGGACCGTCGGTGGTCGTGGTCACCCCGTCGCGTACCCGGACGGTCCGCGTCCTCGCCGGGTCGGCCAGGGCGGCGTCGGAGACGAGCTCGCCGGACTCTTGCAGCTCCGCCATGATCGAGCCGACGTCGGCGAACAGCGCCTGTCGTTCCTGGTCTGACCAGCCCTGGTAGAGCGCAGGGTTGTTGTAAATCAGCAGCATGTACTTCATGTCGTGACTCCTGATCCTGGCATCCGGCTCTCGGTGCCTCCTAGCTGGGTCGGAGCCGAGGGCGCGATTTCTACAGCCGGCGGATGTCGAATTTCCCGCCCCGGCGCCGACCCCTCCGTAGCCGCGGGTCACCAGGACACCGCGGGAACGGAAGGAGAAGCCGCCGTGACCACTATGACGGCGCCGGCGCAAGCGACGCGCCGTGAGTGGGCCGGGCTCGCCGTGCTGGCCCTGCCGACGCTCCTGGTCTCAGTCGACACCTTTGTCCTGCTGCTGGCGCTGCCGCAGATCAGCGAGCACCTGCATCCGAGCAGTACCCAGCTGCTCTGGATCAGCGACATCTACAGCTTCCTCCTGGCTGGATTCCTGGTCACGATGGGCACGCTCGGCGACCGGATCGGCCGCCGCAGGCTGCTGCTGATCGGCGCCGCCGCGTTCGGGCTGGCGTCGGTGCTGGCGGCCTACGCGCCGAACCCGGCCCTCCTGATCGCCGCCAGGGCCCTGCTCGGCCTGGCGGGCGCGACGCTGTCGCCCTCGACGCTGGCGCTGATCGCCAATATGTTCCGCGATCCGCGCCAGCGGGCGGTCGCGATCGGGGTCTGGATGGCCTGCTTCATGTCCGGCGCTGCCATCGGGCCGATCGTCGGCGGTGTCCTGCTCGAGCGGTTCTGGTGGGGATCGGTGTTCCTGCTGGCGGTCCCGGTGATGGCACTGCTGCTCACCGCCGGCCCGCTGCTGCTCCCCGAGTACCGCGCCGGCGGAGCGGGCGGGGTGGACCTGGTCAGCGTCGCCTTGTCCCTGGCCGGAATCCTGCCGGTCGTCTACGGCATCACCGGCCTGGCCCGCGCGGGCTGGCAGGCCGGGTATGTTGCCGCCGTCGCGGCCGGGGCCGCGCTGCTGGTCGCGTTCGTGCGCCGGCAGCGGCGTCTGCCCGAGCCGCTCCTTGACCTCCGGCTGCTGGCGAACCGCACGTTCACCGCGGCGATGAGCGGCTTGACGCTGAGCACCATGCTGACGGGCGCGATGATGCTCTTCATCACGCAGTACTTCCAGCTGGCGGCGGGCCTGTCGCCCGTGCGGGCCGGCCTCTGCATGGTGCCCGCGGCCGTCGCCATGACCGCAAGCTCGCTGGCGTCACCGCGCCTGGCGAGGCTTACCCGCCCGGCCTACGTGATCGCGACCGGCCTGGTCGTCGCGATCGCCGGGCTCGTCACGATCGGCCAGGCCGATGGTTCGGCTCTCGTGATCGCGGGCTGGGCGCTGATCACGCTCGGCTCCGGCCCGATGGTGACTCTGAGCGTGGATCTCGTCATGGGGACCGCTCCGGCCGAGAAGGCCGGCTCGGCGGCCGCCCTCAACGAGACCAGCGGCCAGCTGGGGTTCGCGCTCGGCGTCGCGGCCCTCGGCAGCGTCGGGATCGCCGTCTACCGCGCGCGCCTGTCCGCGGCGATGCCGGGCCGCGTGCCGGCCGGCGCCGACACTCTCGGCGGCGCGACCGCAGTGGCGCGGAATCTGCCGCGCGAGGCGGCGGCAGTCCTGCTGCACGCTGCGCGGAGCGCGTTCACGGCCGGGATGCACACCACGGCGACGATCAGTGCGGTACTGCTCGCCGGCGTCATCGTCATGGTCATCGCGCTCCTGCGCCACGTGCGGCCCTACGGCCCCGCCGACGATTCCGCAGGCTCGGCAGCGCTCGAGCCCTCTCACCCGGCCGCGGGCGAGTTGAGCAGCGCGAGCCCCAGGTCGGTGGCCTGATAGAGGACCGACCGGCCGGACCGCTGCCGTGCCACCAGCCCGCCCCGGTACAGGAAGGAGAGATGCTGGGAGACGGCGCTCGGGGTGACGCCGAGCTGGCGGGCCAGCGCCGTGGTCGTGGCGGGCGAGCGCAGGGTGCCGAGCAGGCGGGCCCGCGTCTGTCCGAGCAGGAACTCCGCGCTCGTGCCGCTTGCGGCCCGATCGCCGGCGGGATACCAGACGGTGGCCGCCCCGCGCGCCGGATACAGCAGCGTGGACTGGGTGCTTGTCGTCCGGCCTACCGACACGATCGGCCAGCCGAGCACGGTCGGCATGATCACCAGTCCGTCCGGCCCGAGGTCCACCTCCACCGTCTCGCCGGAGGTGTCGGGATCGGCCAGCGTCAGGAGGCCCGCCGCCCAGCGCAGGTCGGGATGCATGTCGGCGAACAGTGCTCTGGCACCGCCGCTGGCCAGCAGCCCGGTGCGGTATCCGATGTCGGCGTCCAGCACGGCGCGGATCCGCTCCCAGTGCGGCGCGATCAGCCGCTCGTAACTGTCCGCGAACTCGCTCGTGAGCTGGCCGAAGTCGAGGTGCCGGGACAGCTCGGTCGCGCTTTCCGGCCAGGGGCCGTCTGCGAAGACTCGCTGCAGGCTGCCCCGCACGGCTTCGGCCGGAGTCGCGGCCAGCTGGGCGAGCTGCTCCTCGAAGGCCGGCCACCGGCGCGTCGGCGCCGGGGCGAGGAACTCCGGGTAGAAGGGCAGGCCGGTGACCACCAGCGGCCAGAGAGCCGGGATCCGCAGCGGCCGCTGGCGCAGCTCGCGGCGGGCCCACTCGACCCACGGCCTGGTCACCGCCGGCGGGTCGGGGCGGGCAAGCAGCTGAAGCCCCTTGATCGTCTCGTACAGCGGCGAGGCCGCGAACCGCGTGGCCGCGAGATCGGCCACGCCCAGCGAGATGACCAGGGCCATAGTTCAGTATTTAGCAGATCGCTAAAACATTCTCTGCGCGGCCCGGCCCCGCGACCCTGAGGGGCATGGCGCAGACGATCGATCCGGCGACGACCGGCCGCCGGCTGGTGCTCGGGTCCGCATACTGGCGGATCTGGTGGGCCAACACGGTGAGCAGCGTGGGTGATGGCGCGTTCGTCTCCGCGCTGCCGCTGCTCGCCGTGACGGTGACTCGTGATCCGCGGCTCATCGCCGTGGTCTCGGCTTCGTTCTACCTGCCCTGGCTGCTGCTGTCCCTGCCGATCGGCGCCCTGGTCGACCGCTACGACCGGGTACGGATCATGTGGCGTTCGCAGGCGGTGCAGGGCCTCATCGTGGTGGCCATCGCGGCGCTCGCCGCCCTGCACCGGGTCGACATCGCGGTGCTGACGGCGGCTGGGTTCGGCCTCGGCAGCGCGGAGGTCTTCTTCAGCAACGCCGCCCAGGCCGCCCTGCCGCAGCTGGTCCACGCCGATCTGCTGCCGAAGGCCAACGGCAACCTTCAGGTGAGCCTGACCGTGGGCGAGACGTTCGTCGGGCCGCCGCTCGGAAGCCTGCTGTTCGCGGCGTCGCGGGCCCTGCCGTTCGGCCTGGACGCCGGCTCCTTCGCGGCGTCCGCGGCGGTGCTGTCGGGCCTGCCGCACTTCCGGCCGTCGGCCGCCACCGGCAGCATCGGCGCCCGGATTGCGGAGGGACTGCGCTGGCTGCTGCGGCATCGCCTCCTGCGCATGGTCGCGGTGCTGCTCGGCGTGTCGGGCTTCTGCAGCCAGATGGGACAGGCCGACCTGGTCCTGCTGGCAACACAGACCCTGCACGTCAGCACCCGCGGCTACGGCCTGCTCTGGACCGCCTCCGCCGTCGGCAGCATCTGCGGCGGGCTCGTGAACCCGGTGATCACGCGGCGCATCGGCCAGCTGCCGTCGCTGATCCTCTCGATGGGCGCCTCGGCCGCCGTGTTCGTCGGCATCGGGCTCGCGCCCAACGCGGTGGTGGCCGGCCTGCTGATGGCCGGCAACGGATTCTTCGTCGCGATGTGGAACATCGTGACCGTGAGCCTGCGCCAGCGGATCGTTCCCGGCGACCTGATGGGCCGGGTCAACAGCGTCTACCGGATGATCGGCTGGGGCCTGATGCCCGCGGGCGCTCTCGCCGGCGGGCTCGTCGCGCATGTCGCGGGCCTGCGGGCCCCGTACACGATCGGCGGCATCGTCTGCGCGATCGCGCTCCTCGCCGCGCTGCCGGTCCTGCTGCGGTCGCGCGACTAGACCACGTCACACATCGCCTCCCTGCGGTGTCACCTAGGCATAACCGCACGTAGCAAAGGGAGATCGCCATGGAAGCCCGGTTTAGCCTCTACGGCAGCAAGTCAGCGTCGAAGTTCGTCAAGTACCTCAACTCGGCGGGCGGATCAATGGCCGACTCCAGCCTGCCCGCCGCGACCCAGGAGCTAGTCAAGATCCGCGCCAGCCAGATCAACGGCTGTGCCGGCTGCCTCGACATGCACACCAAGGATGCCGAGCATGCCGGGGAGACCTCGGTGCGGCTTAACCTGATCGCCGCGTGGCGCGAGGCCACCGTGTTCACCGACGCCGAGAAGGCCGCCCTGGAACTGACTGAGCAGGGGACGCGCATTGCCGACGGCGGCAGCGTAACCGACGAGGTCTGGCAGAACGCGGCCAAGTACTACGACGAGGATCAGCTCGGCGCGCTTGTCTGCCTCATCGCGGTGATCAACACCTACAACCGGCTGAACGTCATCACCCGGCAGCCGGCCGGGAGCTACCAGCCCGGTCAGTGGGGATAGCCGCGAACGTCGCCGCCAGCGGTGCTGCAAACGGCGGTGCTGCAAACGGCGGTGGCGGCGGCTCCCCCCACCACGTTCGCAGGAACCGGGCGGCCCGACTGCACGCGCCGGCCAGCGGCCCGTCGTGATCGTCCATCGCCGCCTGGATGAGCGCGGTGATCGTGTCCGAGACGCCGGCGAGGACCTGGTCCGGCGTGGCCTGCGGGGCCGACCGGTACCCGAGCACCGCGCCGGCGTTGCACACGAAGTCGGGTAGCGCGGCGATTCCGCGGCGGCGCAGGACCGCGGCGCCCTCCTGGGTGTAGGGAACGTTGGCCGCGGGCGCGACCACCCGCACGGCGGGGGCGAGCACCTCGGCGACCGCTCCGCTGATGGCGCCGGGCCGCGCACCCGGCACGATCACGTCGGCAGCCGCGGCGAACAGCCGGGCCGGCTCCGCGACCGGCAGCCCGCAGTGCGCGACGAGGTCGTCGCCGTACGTGCGCCGCAGCTCGAGCAGTCCCTCGACGTCGAGTCCGGCCGGGTCCGCGACGCTTCCCGCAACCGTCGAGACGGCAACCACGCGACCGCCGCGCCTCGCGACCTCCCTGGCGACGCCGCCGCCGACCTTGCCGAAGCCCTCGATCGCCGCCGTGCGGCCATCCCAGCTGCCCCCGGCGACGGCCCGCAGCGCGGTCTCCGCCGCGACGGCCACCCCGTAGCCAGTCAGCAGGTCCTCGAACGGAAGGTCACCCACCACGGCGCTGATCGCGCTCGGCACGGCCCGCTGCTCACGCAGCGGCGCGAAGTCTTCCTCGAACGTGCCCATATCCGGGCCGGTCAGGAACCGGCCCGAGTCGGCCAGCGGGCGGATCTCGGCGCAGTACCTGGCCATGAGCGCCGGCCGGCCCGCGCGATCGGCCGGATCGCCGACGATACCGGCCTTGGCCCCGCCCATGCGCGCGCCGAGCGCTGCGTACTTGTAGGTCATGGCCCGGGCCAGGAGCGCCACCTCGGCGGCGGTCACGTCCGGCGCGAGCCTCGTTCCGCCAGCAGAGGCCGGCGCGCCGGGGAGATCGAACACCACAAATCCGCGGACCGAGCGCAACTCGATCGTTTCCGGCGTCACGTCCATCCCGACCATTAGGCAGGCCGGCCCGCGCGCCCGTCAACTCATCGCGAGGACCGCGTAGGCGGCCAGCCAGTGCTCGACCATGTAGTCGCTGCCGGTCACGTGGGGCAGCGCGGCGCTCAGGTGCGTACGGGCGGCATCCACGGCGGGCCCGATCCTGGCGTCGGCCGGCGGCAGGCTCTCGGCCAGCCGGCGCCAGCACCAGGCCCGGCTGGCGTTCAGCCCGTGCAGGTGCGCGATCTGTCCCTCGCTGGCATCGGACACCACGGCCGGCCGGAAGATCTGCGCCGGCTCTCCGGCGGCCAGCCCCGGCAGGAAGTCCTCCAGCCACGCGGAGAACTCGCCCGCCGGCAGGAGCCGGGACATCAGCTCCGCCTGGGTCAGGGCCGGGGACAGGAAGTCATGCCCGGAGGGCTCAAACCTGGCCGGGTACCCGGCATCGCCGCGGAACCAGCCGAGCGCCTTGGCCGTCACCGCCTCGGCCAGCTCCGGCGCCCGCTCGCGCGCGTACGCCAGCAGCAGCGAGAACGAGAACGCACTGTTGGCGTGCACGCCGTACCTGATCGGGTAGGTGGCCTTCGGCAGCCACTCGAGGAACCCCGCGATCAGCGCCGACTCCAGCGGTGCCATGGCGGCCAGCCACCTCGCGGCGTCCTCGTCAACGGCGGCCAGCCCGGCGAGCTCATCGACGAGCGCCAGCGCCCAGGCCCAGCCGTACGGCCGCTCGACGCGCCCGTCGCCGCTCGCGACGAAGCCGGCCTCGGCGGCGAGCTTCGCGTCGTCGAACTGGTGCGCCAGCACCGCCCGGCACTCCCCCGCGGGCACCGCCTCCGGCGCCAGCCGGAGCAGCCGCGCGAGCAGCCAGTGCATCTCCACGCACGAGTGCCAGTCCAGGCTCCCGAAGAAGACCGGCGTCCGGTCGGCCGGCCGGTTCGGGAAGTCACCGGGGCCGTTCATCGTGTGCACCAGGAACGACGGGAACTCGCGGCCGATGTTCTCTACTGCGATCCGCGCATAGCCAGAGGCGTGCTCGACCAGGATGTCGTGCCACTGCCCCGCGAGCTCGTCAGCCGGCGAGGCCACTACAGGTCAACCGTCGTGCCGGGCTCGAGCCTGATGACGGGCGCATCCGCCGGCGAGACGACCTTGAGGAGATTGCTGACCAGGCCGACGCCGAACTTGCTCATGATCGCGTCGTGGATCGCATACCCCCGAGCGGCCCCGGCCGCGCGGATGTACTGGTCCACCTCAGCGAACTTCAGCCACGGCGCGCTGACCGGCACCAGGATCGTGCCCACCCGCTCGGCGGGCACGGTAAACGAGTCGCCCGGATGGAAGACCTCCCCGTCGACCCGGAAGCCGACGTTCCGGACTACCGGGATTTCGGGAACGATCACCGCGTGGTGCTGACCCTGCACCTGTACGTCAAAGCCCGCGGTGGTGAACGTGTCGCCTTCGGCGACCGTGTGGACCCGGTCCCCGAACTCACCGAACTGCCCGGTAACGGCCGCGTTCGACCAGAGTTGCAGGTCACCGTCGGCCGTCATCGCGGTGCGGATGGCGTCGGCGTCCAGGTGGTCGGCGTGCTCGTGCGTGACGAGCACCGCGTTCGCGCCCGTGAGCGCGTCCGGGCCGCTCCAGGAGCCAGGGTCGATGACCAGCGTGGCGCCGGCCTTCTGGAGCCGGACACACGCGTGGCCCAGTTTGGTGAGCTGCATACACGCCAGCCTAGTCCGCGGCGGTTCGCAGGCGATTTAGCGTGCGGCCAGGCCGCGGAGCAGTTCCTCGACCACGCGCTTGCCGTAGCGGCTGTCGACAACGTCGGCGTGCATACCGGACATACTCGCCACCACGGCACCGTTCAGGAGATACATGGCCGCATCGATGTCGGTGTTCTCCCGCAGCTCGCCGGTGGCCACTCCCCGCCGCAGGACCGACCGGATCGCGTCCCGGCGCGGCCGGACGACGGTGTCCAGGTAAGCGGCCTTAAGCCGGGGATAGTTGCGGCCCTCGCCCTGCAGCAGCGCGACGAGCCGCGCCCGGCGGGGATCGCCGGCTTCCTTGCACACGGCATCGACCAGCGCGATCAGGTCGGCGCGCACCGACTTGCCCTGCGGCACCGGGAGCACGACCGCCAGCGCGGGCAGGGCGTCGAGGAGCATGTCCTCCTTGCCCGGCCAGCGCCGGTAGATCGTCGCCTTGCCGACGCCAGCGCGCGCTGCCACCTGCTCGATGCAGAGAGCCGCCGGGCCGCACTCGGCGAACAGGTCGAGCGCCGCCTTGATGATGGCGTGGTCCGCCTGCTCGCTCCGCGGACGGCCGGGGCGGCGCGGCTCTTCCTGCTCCTCGCGGGGGGCCGCGGTCTCGGTCGTGCTTGTCTTGGCCACCATCAGTCCTAGCTCAGCCCTTCCGCACCCGCGGCACTGGCCACCGAAGTACCGCCGACGGCCTCACCCACCACGGCATCCTGCCCTGCCTGCGTGCCCGAGCCGGTCACGGCGCGCCGGCCAGGCATCCAGATCGCCATCGCCACCGCTCCGACGGCCGCGATGCCGATCGAGATCAGCGACGTCACGTGCATCGCGTCCACGAACGACCAGCTCGCCGCCGACAGGAGCCGGTGACCGGACGGGCCGAGCTGCAGCGCGAGCTCTTGCGTCTGCGCGATCGAGACGGTCGCCCCGGCCCTTGACCTCGCGGGCAGCACCGACAGGTACGGGGTGAGCCGGTGCCGGTAGGCCTGCGCCAGGATCGAGCCGAGCACGGCCACGCCGAGCGCCACCGCCACCTGCCGGCAGGTGTTGGTGATGGCCGACCCGGCGCCACCGCGCTCGCGCGGCACGACCGACATGACGTTCTCGGTTGCGGGCGGCATGACCAGGCCCATGCCGATGCCCTGGGCCAGGTAGGTCACCTCGAGCCACCAGATCGGGGTGGTCGTGCCCAGCAGGTGATACCCGAACAGCGCGCAGGCGACGACCGTCAGCCCGGTAGTCACGACCGCCTTGGCGCCGAAGCGCCGCACCAGCTTCGCGGTCCGCGGCGCGGTCAGCAGCTGGCCGGCCGCCAGCGGTATGGTCAGCAGGCCGGCGTGCAGCGGGGTGTAGCCGCGCACGTTCTGGGTGTAGAAGCTGGTGAAGAAGAACGCGCCGGAGAGCGCGAAGAAGACCAGCACGATCGACAGAGCCGCCGTGGACAGCCGCCGGTCCCGGAACAGCCGGACGTCCAGTGCCGGATACTCGATCCGCGATTCATACCAGGCGAACACCGCGATCACGGCCAGCCCGGCCGCGACGGGCCCGATCACGCTCGTCGTGAGCCAGGAGCCGCTGTCACCGCCCTCGATGATGCCGTAGACCACCAGGACCAGGCCCGCGATCGACAGCAGCACGCCGAGATAGTCGATCTTCCCCGGCCTCGGGCTCCTGGACTCCGGCACGATCGCGATGATCGCCGCGATGCCGACCGCCGTGAGCGGCACGTTGATCAGGAAGACCGAGCCCCACCAGAAGTGATCGAGCAGCAGGCCGCCGGTGATGGGACCGACGGCGATCGCGACACCGACGGCCGAGGCCCAGATGCCGATCGCGCGAGCCCGTTCCCTCGGGTCGAAGATGTTGGTGATGATGGACAGGGTCTGCGGCATGACTGCGGCGCCCCCGAGGCCCATCGCCGCCCTGGCCCAGATCAGCTGATCGGGTGTCTGCGCGTAGGAGCAGATCAGCGACGAGATGCCGAAGAGCGCCATGCCGATCATGAGCATCCGGCGGCGGCCGATCCGGTCGCCGATGACGCCGAACGTGAAGAGCAGCCCGGCGAAGACCAGCGTGTAGGAGTTGATCGCCCATTCCAGCTGGCTCTGGCTGGCGCCGAGCCCGACCCGCGGCTCCGAGATCGTCTTGAGCGCAATGTTCAGGATCGTGTTGTCCAGCACGATCGCAGCGAGGCTGATGATCAGCACGCTGAGGATCAACCAGCGGCGCCGGTGAGTTGCCTGACTGTCCATACCTGTCCTGATAAAACGATACGAGACTTCACCGTATCGTAAGTGAACCGCCGTCGCTAGGCCCGTGCGTGACGGGAGTGCCGCGGCCATGCCATCATCGAGGGGTCCGGGGACGCCACAGGGGCGCAACGAGACGCGGAGGAAGCAATGACTGCTAGTTCAGGCAGCCAGGAGATGGCTGCGGCATCAGCACGCCCGCAGGGGACAGAACCGCTCTACGGCGGATCGGCCAGCCGGCGGCTGACGATCAGGGACATCGCTGCCGCCAAGGCCAGCGGCGAGAAATGGCCCATGCTGACCGCTTACGACGCACTGACGGCGCGGGTCTTCGACGAGGCGGGCATCCCGGTGCTGCTTGTGGGCGATTCCGCAGCAATGGTGGTCTATGGCTACGATTCCACCATTCCGGTCACCGTCGATGACCTGATCCCGCTCACGGCCGCCGTCGTCCGGGGCACTCAGCGAGCCCTGATCGTCGCCGACCTGCCGTTCGGCTCCTACCAGGCATCTCCCACCGCCGCGCTGGAGGCTGCGACCAGGTTCCTCAAGGAGACCGGCGCCCAGGCGGTCAAGCTCGAGGGCGGCGATCGCGTGGTGCGCCAGGTCGAGGAGCTAGTCGCGGCGGGCATCCCGGTCATGGCCCACCTGGGCCTCACGCCGCAGTCGGTGAACGCCTTTGGCGGCTACAAGGTGCAGGGCCGCGGGGAGGACGGCGAGAAGCTGCTCCGCGATGCCAAGGCTCTGCAGGCCGCGGGCGCCTTCGCCGTCGTGCTCGAATGCGTGCCCGCGCCCCTCGCCCGGCGGGTCACCGAGAGCCTGGACGTCCCCACGATCGGCATCGGGGCTGGCCCCGACTGTGACGCCCAGGTGCTTGTCTGGCAGGACATGGCCGGGCTCTCGCCGCGCACCGCCAAGTTCGTGAAGCGCTACGCCGACGTGGCGGGCGTGCTCCGCGACGCCGTCCAGGCCTTTGCCGCCGACGTGGTCGGCGGCAGCTTCCCGAGCGAGGAGTACTCCTACCGCTGAGCTAGCCCTGGCGGGCCGGGCGGCGCCTGCGCCGCGGCGACCAGGACGATCCGGTCGCCGTCCAGGAGCTGCCCGGCCCGCGGGTCATCGAGGGACAGCACCGCCCCGGCCCGGAGCACTGCGACCGCGCCGGCGACGGCGTCACGGACCGGCCGGCCGATCTCGCCGACCGTCGCCGGGCGCCCGGTCAGCTCCAGACCCTGGCCGCGATCAAGCAGTTCCACCATGACCTGGCCGACGCCGGGGTCGAGCGTGGCCAGGCCGAGCAGCCGGCCCGCGGCGTCCGAGGACACGACGACTTGGTCGGCTCCGCTCTGCCGCAGCAGCGGCTCGTTCTCGGCCTCGCGGACCGCGGCGATGATCGTCGCCGTCGGGCTGAGCTGACGGGCGGTCAGCGCGATCAGGACGGCGGTGTCGTCCCGGCCGACCGCGACGACCACCCGGGCGGCCTGCCTGATCTCCGCGCTGTTCAGCACCCCGCGTCGCGTCGCGTCGCCGACCACCCCGACGAGCCCGGCCCGGTTCGCCTCGGCCAGGGCGTCGGGCAGGATGTCCACGATCACGATCGCCGTCGCCTCCAGCCCGGCCTCGCGCAGCGTGGTCAGCGCGCTGCGGCCCTTGGTCCCGTAGCCGACCACGACCGTGTGCCCAGACACCTTGGACCTCCATCGAGATATCCGCCAGCTCAGCCGCGTCCGCTCAGTGAGCACCTCGAGCGTGGTGCCGATCAGCAGGATCAGGAAGATCACCCTGATCGGCGTCAGCAGGAGGATGTTCACCAGCCGGTCGACCTGCGTGACCGGCACGATGTCGCCGTAGCCCGTGGTCGACAGCGTCACCGTCGCGTAGTAGGCGCAGGCAAGGAACGTCAGCGGCTGGCCGGGGTCGGCCGCATCCCGGTAACCGTCCCGGCCCAGGTAGACGATGATGGTCGAGGCCACCAGCAGCAGGCAGGCGAGCGCGGCCCGGCGGGCTACCCTCCCGCCAGGGCCGACGGCCCGCGACGGCAGGCAGACCGCCGAGACGGCCGGGTCATGCCCCGGCCGGACATCGCCGCGGCGTGATCGATCCATCACAATGGGTGACCTTACACACCGGGCCGGGCCCGGCCCCGCGCCCGGTCAGGGCGCGGCTGAAATCTCAGACGTCGGTGATGCGCAGTCCCGAGTGGGCCTTATACCGGCGGTTGATGGACACGAGGTTCGCGGTCAGCGCCTCGACCTGGCCGCAGTTGCGCAGCCGGCCGCCGTAGATCCCGCGGACGCCGGGGATCCGGCTGGCGATCGCCGCCACGAGGTCCGTGGCCGGCCGGTCATCCCCGAGCACCAGCACGTCCAGGTCCAGCGAGTCGACCTCGGGGTCGAGCAGCAGCTCGGCCGAGACGTGGTGGAACGCACCGACCACGATGGTGTCCGGGAGCACGTCCGCCGCCTGCTGGGCCGCACTGCCCTCGGGCACCGGCAGCGCGTAGGCACCCTTGCCGTCGAAGCCCATGGGGTTCACGCAGTCAACCAGGATCTTGCCCGCCAGCGGCCCGGCGAGGCTCGCGAGCAGGTCACGATGACCCTCCCAGGGCATCGCGGCGATCACGACGTCGCTCTCCAGCGCGACCTCGGCGTTCGGAGCACCGGAGATCAGCAGCCCGCCGCCGAGGCTCTCCGCGGCGGCGCTGGCCCTGCCCGGATCCCGCGAGCCGATGATGACCCGGTAGCCGGCCATCGCCAGGCGCCTGGCCAGCCCGCGGCCCTGATCGCCGGTGCCGCCGAGGATGCCGATGGTCAGCGTTGCCGGGTCGGCCGGGTGCACGTTGTCTGCCGTCATGCGCCGATCCTGACATAGATCCGCCCGCGGCCGGCCGCCGGTGTCCGGCACGATGGGCATGTGAATGCTGACGACGTCGAGACGCTGCGCGCCCTCCTGGCCCCGACCGGCTGGCTGGACCGCACGTCCCTGTTCGCCAGGGCCTTGCGCCGCAGCGCCCAGACGCCGCAGGGACTGCTCCTCTTCGGCCCGGCCGACGACGAGCCGTGGCACATGACCGCGCACTTAGCCGACGAGAGCAGGCTGGCCGGCCTCCCGGAACTGGAGCCCACGCTGGTCAAGTGGTCACCGCGGCCGGGAGCGCCCGCTCACCTCGCCGTCGGTCTTGACCGGCTGCAGGCCGCCAGCCGCCGCGAGACGCTGCTGGTCGTGAGCGCCCGGCTGGCGCCAGCCGACCTGCTGGAGCGGGTGAGCGACGTCCGGCGTCAGGGCGCCACGATCTTCGCGCTGGACCAGGGCGACCCGGAACTGGACGGGCTCGCGCACGAGTCGCTCGCCGTGCCCGAGACGAGCGCTCCGGTGAGTTTCGACGGCGCGCAGCATCTGGTCAGCTCGGCCGCCGGCTCGCCCGATCCATTGCGGGGCCGCCGGCCGCCGCCGGGTCTGCGGGCCCGGCTCGCCCGGCTGCTGGACTCGGTCTCGGGCACCCCGGCCGACTAGCGCCCCGGGCCGGTCCTCATCGCGGCGAACTCTGCGTGCGCGGGGCGGTGTGAGCTGAAGCCCGCGTGCGTCGGCGCCCTCGGGAGCGCGGCCAGCGCCAATTGCCCGGCCACCCGGCTGATTGGGACCGATCCTCAGTGGATAGCACTGACAATCGGTCCCGATGTCACCGCGCGCCGCGGCGCCCGCGACATGGTGGCGCTTTGGGTTGCAGCTATGCGTAGTTTGCCCCAGTCTTGAG
>Ga0209380_10000532_pt1 | contig 26947 bp, 27 predicted proteins | sample HubBroMetageWFT6_FD_188347 | JGI IMG/M metagenome (GOLD analysis project Ga0209380, IMG submission 188347) | Warmed and freeze-thawed soil microbial communities from the Hubbard Brook experimental Forest, New Hampshire - Hubbard Brook CCASE Soil... | ecosystem: Environmental > Terrestrial >... | reverse complement strand
AACACGACGCATGCGGACGCGGTGCCGTGGCACTCAGGCAAAAGGAGGAACCTAGCCCATGACAGATTCTTCGAGTACCACCTCCTTCCCGACCAGCGCAGTGGTGGAGAGCTGACCGCAGGGAGCCAGGTCACCACTCGGAGAGAGGCGCAAACCGTCGCACCCGGCGGTCTCTCCACGCATTAGCGCTAACCGCGGCCTTGCCGCGGCTCGAGCCGCTCACCGGCTTTATCAGGTGAAACGCGCCGTCTCGACCTGCGCCGCGCGAGTCGAGACGGCCGGAGACGGGACGATCTGATCGCTCTCGACCCAACCCTCGTCCGCTCCGGCGACCCGGACCTTCACGAACTGCCCGCTGCGCTCAGCGAGCGCCTCGACCTCGGAGGCGGTGAGGATCTCGCGGCCGCGGGGCGCGTCGTGACGGGGCTCGACGAACAGGCGATAGGGCGTGCCGGCCCATGACGCGACCAGGGTGACCGGGCCCGGAGGGATGCGGCGGTCACGGTAGACGGTCCTCGAGTCGGACGCGCCGGCGGTGAGCAGGCGGATCACTTGGAGGGCGCGTGTCGTCGGGCCGCGATCAGCCTTGCCCATGGCCTTGAAGATGAGGCCACCGCCCGAACTGGCCTCGACCTCGACCAAGGTCCCCTCGGTCACCGCAACCGCACGGCATCGGACCCAGCGGATGCGGATCCTGGGGCGGCCCCACTGTCCGAACAGACCGCGGCGCCGGTGCTCGACGATCCGGGCTTCGCTCTCACCGACGACCTCGTAGCGGTAGGGAGTCGTTCCGATCATCTGCTCCATCACAGCGAAGACCTCGCGCGGAGGCGCGGCGGACAGCAGGCGCCAGGTCTGAGCGGTGGGAGCCAGCATCGCCTCCGGATTGTAGCGAGGCGTGCTCAGACGTCCGGGGCGGCTCGATCGCTCTCGCGCGGAATCGCATAGCGCTCGCACATGGTGTCGAAGCGCGCCGCGGTGTAGTCGTCGAGCAGCGACCGGTGGCGCTGTACCAGCGGGACGATCTCCTCGCGGAGATACCGTCCTCGGGCCGACCACTGGAAGTAGGAGCGGCCACCATGATGGTAGGGGCCGTAGAGGGCGCTGCCCGGGTAGGTCCGGCGCAGCCAGTTGAAGGTCTCCTCGTGGCGGACGTGCATACGCAGAGTCACCTGGGGCTGGCGGCCATCCCCTCCGAAGTGGCCCTCACCGACCAGAAGGCCCAGGAGGAAGCCGACCGCGAGATCATCACCATCCGAGGATTTCGGATCGGCGCCGGCGTTCCCGACTGGCCTCGAATCGGCAACCACTGACAGCGCACGATAGTGCCCAGGTTGTTTCACCGTCAAGTTGGGTGCTGAACAGCGCTTCGACGGCTGAGTTGGAGCGTTGTGGGTTTTGCACAGCTTGAGGCGGCTGCGTGGCGTTCCCAACTCGCCGGGACGCCGAGGGCGGGCAAGTTGCCTGGGGAAAAATGGGATAACTCGGTGTCCCGCTGAGGAACACGGCGATCCGGCCATAATCAGCCGCTAACCGTGCCTCCCAGCATTCTCGCGGTCGCCAATCAGAAGGGCGGTGTCGGCAAGACCACCACGGCTGTCAGCGTGGGCGCAGCGCTCGCCGAGATGGGCCGGAAGGTGCTCTTGATCGACATCGACCCCCAGGCCAACGCGACATCCGGACTTGGGGTGGATCGAAGCAGCATCCAGGCGAGCATCTACGACGTCATCGTCATGGGCCGGCCGCTCGCTGAGGCGCGCATCCCCACCGCCGTGCCTGGTCTCGACGTGGTGCCGTCCGCCATCGCTCTCGCCGGGTCCGAGATCGAGCTGGTCGACATGGCCCGCCGCGAGCGGCGCCTCCAATATGCCCTCGAGGCCCTCGGGTCCGACGATGACTACGTGCTCATCGATTCGCCACCCAGCCTCGGGCTGCTGGCCATCAACGCCGTGGTGGCGGCGGAGGCGCTGCTCATCCCGATCCAGTGCGAGTTCTACGCGCTCGAGGGGCTCGGCATGCTCATGCACACGCTGGCGCTGCTCCGCAAGGAGCTCAACCCCGGGCTCACCATTGCCGGCATCGTGATGACCCTCTTCGACGCCCGCCTTGCCCTCGCTCACCAGGTCGTCGACGAGGTGCGCGCCCGCTTCGGCGATCAGCTGCTGACCCCGCTCATCCCTCGAAATGTCCGCCTCAGCGAGGCCCCGAGCCACGGCATGCCGATCACCCTCTACGACCCGACCTGCCGCGGTGCCATCGCCTACCGAGAGCTCAGCGTCAACCTCGACGCTCGAATCCGCGGGGGTGCGGTGCTCGCCGCGACGGGCATCCCAGGTCAGGCTTGAGCGACCCCACCCCGCCCCGCGCGTTCCGGCGTCGCGGCCTCGGCCGTGGGCTCGATGCGCTGCTGACCAGCGAGGCGGAAGCCGACGAGGGGTCGCCGCTGATCAGCCTCGAGCCGCACACGGTCGCACCAAACCCCGAGCAGCCTCGGCGGGCGTTTGACCCAGAGGCGCTCGCGGCGCTCGGCGATTCCATCCGCCTGCACGGCCTCCTGCATCCGATCGTTGTCCAGCGCGAAGGCGACGCGTACATCCTGGTGGCGGGCGAGCGACGCCTGCGCGCCGCTCAGCTTGCCGGCGTCTCGAGCATCCCCGCGATCGTTCGGCCGGCCGCGGAGTCGAGCCGCCACCAGCTCGAGATGGCGCTCACGGAGAATCTGCTTCGCACCGACCTCAACCCCATGGAAGAGGCCGCCGCCTACGCCAGGCTCTCCGACGCCTTCGGACTGACCCACGAGGCGATCGCGCTCCGCCTGGGGCGAAGCCGGTCGGGCGTCTCCAACGCCATACGGCTGCTTGATCTCCCGGCGCCGGTCCAGGAGGCTGTCGCCGATTCGCGGCTGACCGCGAGCCACGCACGGGCGCTGCTGATGCTCCCCCTGGCAGCGGACCAGGAGGCCCTGGCGGCCCGGGCGATCGCCGATGGCCTCAACGTCCGCGAGACCGAGCGCGCGGTTCAGGAAAGGCTGACACGCGCCGCCACACATGCTCGGGCGCGCACACCCGCCGCCCAGGCCGCACCCGACACCCCCGACGATGTCGCGCTGCGTCGCGGCCTCGAGCTGGCGCTCGGGGTCCGGGTCCGCCTGCAGCGCCGCAAGGCAGGCGGCGGCAGGATCGTCATCGACTGGACCGAGGACGCCGACCTTGACGCGCTCTACAGGAAGCTCGGCGGTCCGCCCCTGTAGGAGGCTGTGGGCGGCTCAGCCGACGGGGCGGTCGGCGGCTCCGGTCAAGCGTGCCTCCGCCGCGTCGGCGTCGAAGTTTGCGAGGAACGCCTCAATGTACTTCGGACGGTCGGCCGGCTTGTAGTCGAGCAGGAAAGCGTGCTCCCAGACGTCCATCACGACGATGGGCTTGAAACCCGCGATGTTGCCGTCCTCGTGGAGCGTGATCCAGTGGTTGCTCAGCCTTCCAGTCGCGGTGTCCAGGTAGGTGACCGCCCAGCCGACGCCGCGCATGCCGCCGATTGCGGTGAAGTCCTTGCGCCACGTGTCGATGTCACCGAATGACTCGCCGAGCGCGCGCCCCAGCGCTGATGAGGATGAGATTCCCCCGCCACTCGCTTTTGTGAGATTTCCGAAATACCACTCGTGGAGGACCATACCGTTGTACTCGAAACCGAGTCTGCGGGTGATCTCCGCGTACGCCGGATTCGACGCCAGTCCCTGGCCTCCCTGCTGCATGGTGACGAGCTGCTCGTTGAGGAGGTTGGTGTTTTTGACATAACCGGCATAAAGACCGAAATGCACTTCGAGGGTGTTGTCCGAGATGCCGGTGAGCCCGGAGAGGTCGAACGTTCTCGCCTTGTACGGAGTCTGGGTCAGGAGCGCCATCTTGTGCCTCGTGTTGCAAGCGGGTCCACGGTCGTGATTCGCTGACATTCTGGCAGTCCGGTACTGCGTCCCGCAGGGCGGAATCACCCGACCGGGGCGACGATATGCACGGGTTTGTCGTAGCTCGTGTACGTGTCGGTCATGAAGTGTCCGGGCGCGTTCATGCTCACCTGGCGGACGCGTCCGGCTGCATCCACCCAGAAGGTGAACCAGATGGGCGTGGACTGAGAGTTTCCGAAGCTCGACACCATCGTGGTGGGGACTCCGTCGAGCACCTCCTGGCCGATCACGTGGGCATTGCGCAGCGGTGTGAAGAAGTCCCAGACGAACGACGGCACGGTGTTGGGCTCCGCCGACGGCTGCTGCTGCCAGGGCTCGCCCGGAGCCTGCTGCGTGTACAGGGTGGTGCCGATCCAGATGGTCGTCCCGGTGTTGTTGATCGTCCACGTCGTCCGGTCGGGGGCGTCGGAGGCGAAGGAGCTGTGGACGGTGACCAGCCCCGTGCTGAGGACCTCCTTCACCTCATAGGCGGTGAGGCCTTTCATCGCCGCGTCGAACTGTGCCAGCAGCGCCTCGCCGGATGGAGCCGGGAGCGCCGGGATGGTGAACTGCGCCTCACCGCTGTTGAGCACGTCGACCCACACCCGGTCGCCCGCCTTGATGTCGATGGTCGCGTCTCGACAGGTGTCGCCGCACGGCACCAGTGCCTTGTAGACACCGTTGACGGCGATGTTCGCGGCGAGGCCGCGCGCAGCCGCACTGCCGTCGATCGGGAGCAGATAGACGGTGGCGCGATTCAGCCCGGGCGTGCCCGGTGAGAGGCTGAGGCCGACCAGGACACCGCCCGCGGGGCCCCCCATGGTGAGCTGGCCGGCCGTCGGAAGTCCGGCCGCCGGGGTCGCCGCCGCCGTCTCGGCCACCTGCCGGGCGGCCGCCGTGGGTGGTGTCGGGAACGAGGAGAGCAGAGCCGCCGCGCCGACCACGCCGGCGGCCAGCGCGGCTTCGATGCGGACATGAGGCCGCTTGAGTCGCCAGGCCATCGCCGAAAGCGGCAGCATCAAGGCGACCAGGGCCATCTTGACCAGGAGCACTCGCCCGTAGGCCGTGCCGAACAGGGCCTGGATCGACCCGAGCTGGGTGATCGCCTCCAGTCCTCCGGCAACCACGGTCACGGCAAACGCCCCGAGCGCGACCGGTGTGAATCTCGCCAGCAGGAGGCGGCCCGGGCTCGCATGCCAGCCTCCGGGTGGACGAAGCAGGGCGAGTGCGGCTATCCCACCCGCCCACAGCCCCGCCGCGAGCAGATGGACCGCGTCGAGTCCGATCCCGTACCAGGCAGGGGCGACGCCGGCGGCGTGGCCGGAGGCCGCGAGCATCACGAGGGCGCCCGCAACCCAGACCGGAAGGGTCCCCCAGGCGCGCACCACCGCGATCAGCGTCAGCGTCTCGAACAGCAGCCGGGCGATCAACGCCGCCCCGGAGAAGCCGTTGAAGAACGCCAGATACTCCGCCGGGCTGTGACCGCCGGACCCGACCGTGGCCTCGGCCCAGACTGCCACCAGCCCGGCGGAAAGGGCGACGCTCGATGCGCGGAACCCGGGGGTCACCCACTCCAGCGGCGGTGATCGCGCCGCAAGCCTGCTCACGAGCAGCTGCCCGGCCAGGAACAGCAACGCGAGCGCCTCGACCCATTTGACGATGCCGATCGCGATATCCGACAGTTGCGGACCCGGGACGGCGTTGGCGGCAACCTCCGATGACGTCCCGACGACGCCGACATCGAAGGTGAAGCTGCCGGAGACGTGGTGCCCGTCGTCGGCGCTGACCGAGGCCCAGTCGACCGTGTACACCCCCGAGGCATTGGTGGCCATCGGGACCCGGATCTCCTGCGCGCTGTCAACCCCGCCGGTCCAGGTCCGCCCGGTCGGATCGATGACCGAGGCGTGCGAGAGCGTCGCGGTGAGCTGCTGATCGAACTCGAGGGTCACCACTCCGGGGGCGGTGCCGAGGTGGGCGCCCGCCGGGGGTGAGGATGCGATGAGCAGGGCGTGCGCCGACGCCGCGACCGGGATGAGTAGGGCGGCGAATACCGCGATGATCCCCGATGCGCAGCGACGAGCCCCCGATGTCACGTTCCCATGATGGAGCAGCGCGTCGCGGCCACAGGCGTGGCCGCGACGGCGCTTCGCCTCATAATCGGCCCGAGTGGCTCAGGTACTCCCGCCCCCAGAAGCGACGAGCGCGCCCAGTCCCTGGTGGCGAGGATCGTGGGTCCGCGACACCATCGAGGTGCTGCTGATCGCAGTAATCCTCTACATCGCCATCGCCTTCGCGCTGCAGACGGTGCGCGTCGACGGCGAGAGCATGGTAGGGACGCTGCAGAACCAGGACCTCTTGCTCGCCAGCAAGATCTCCTACGACTTCGGCGGCAATCCGGAACGCGGCGACATCGTGATCCTCATCCCGCCGGCGGATCCCTCGCAGGATTTCATCAAGCGTGTGATCGGCGTTCCCGGCGATGTCATCGAGATCGACGGCAGCCACAATCCAACCCAGGTGCGGATCAAGCCCGGAGGCAAGGGCGCCTTCCAGGTGCTGAGCGAGCCCTATCTCCCCGAGCCATGGACCACGCTCAAATACTGCTGCGCCGCGACCGGGATCGCCACGACGTCCCCGCAGGCACTGACCATCCCGTCCGGCGAGTACTTCGTGATGGGTGACAACCGCAACTACTCGAGCGATTCGCGCGTCTTCGGACTCGTGCCGCGCAAGAACATCCTCGCCAAGGCAATCCTGCGCATCTGGCCCCTCGACCATTTCGGCGGCCTCGGCGCCGGACCGACGATCGAGCCGCTGACCAGCACCGCGCTCGCGATTCCAGCGCTCGGGATCGCTGCTCTCGAGGCCTGGCGCTGGAGGCGCCGGCGGATGCGCAGACCAGTTGCCGCGCGGAGCCGTCCCCCGGCCGCGAGTCCGCTCGACTAGCGAGTCAGCCGTTCACCCATAAGGCGTCGACGCCACTCCATTCGACCAGCTCGGCGGATTGAAAGAAGAGCGCCACCTCTTCCGCGGCGCGTTCGGGTGAGTCGCTGCCGTGCACCACGTTATTGCCAATACTGACCGCAAGGTCGCCGCGGATGCTGCCCGGCGCCGCCGCCGAAGGGTTGGTTGCGCCCATCATCGAGCGCACCTGCGCGACCGCGTCGTCGCCCTCCCACACCATGGCGACGACCGGCGCCGAGGTGATGAAGTCGATGAGGCCCGCGAAGAAGGATTTACCACGATGCTCGGCGTAGTGGCGTTCCGCCAGGTCACGGTCGATGCGCATCAACTTCAGCGCCACGAGATGGAGCCCGCGGCGCTCGAAACGCGTGATCACCTCGCCAACCAGGCGTCGTTGCACCCCGTCGGGCTTGACCAGAACCAGGGTGCGTTCGACGCTCACGGCGCGCAAGTCTGACATGCGGGCATCAGACCGCGATCGCCTTCGCGAACCGGGTTTCGCTGCGAAACGGCCCGACCACCGCGGCCCGAAGCCCGTTGCTGAGCAGGCGGGCGGCGAGCTCGCTGACCTGGATGGCCTCTACCGACTCCAACCGCGCCACGAGCTCTTCGGGCTCGACGATCTTCCCCTGGAGCAGCATCTGCTGCCCGGCGTATTCGCAGAGCGCCGAGGTGCTCTCCAGCTGGAGCAGCAGACGGCCCTTTGCGTACTCCCGTGCCTTGGTGATCTCTGCGTCACCCACCGGCCTCTCAGCAAGCTTGCGCAGCTCGACGACCGATGCTTCGAGCGCCGTCGCAGCCTGGCGCGGTTCGCACGCCAGGCCGATCCCCAGCACACCGGTGTCGGACATCCGGCTCATGAACGAGTGCACGTCGTAGACGAGGCCGCGGTGCTCGCGGAGCTCGAGAAAGAGACGGCTCGACATGCCCTCGCCGAGGATCACATTGAGGATCTCGGCGACGTGCCGGTCGGGGTCGTTGTACGAGGGCGCCCTGGCGCCGACGAGGATGTTGGCCTGCTCGGCGCTGCGCCGGACCACGGTGAGTGGCGGTCCCGACGGCGGCGTGGCGGCCAGTGGTGGCCGTGGCGGCGATCGGCGCCTCGCCGCCCAGGCGCCGATCGCCTCGTCGATTATCCCGGCAGCTTCTGCGGTCGCGAAGCCCCCGGCGACGCTCACCACCAGCGTTGCGGGCAGCACGTGTTTCTCGAGATGACTGCTGCAGTCGCCGGCGGTGAACGAGAGCACGGTCTCCTCGCGGCCGGCGACATCCCAGCCCAGCGGATGGTCCGGCCACATCAGCGCGTCGAACGCGATCTGCACGTAGTCCTGGGGGTTGTCCTGGTACATGCGCAGCTCTTCGATGACCACCTGGCGTTCCTTCGCGACCTCGGCGGCGTCCAGCGCGGGGCTCAGAAGCATATCGGTGAGCACCGACACGGCCAGACCGAGCTTGGCTGTGGGGACGCGCGTCCAGAAGATCGTCGCCTCCCGATCGGTGGCGGCGTTGAGCACACCGCCGACGCCTTCAATGGCCTCGCTGACGTCACGTGCGGTCGGATATCGCCTGCCGCCCTTGAACACCATGTGCTCGACGAAGTGGCTGATGCCGCTCTCGGCCTCGGTCTCGTAACGCGAACCGACCGCGACCATGAACGCGATCGCAACCGACGCGCGGCCGGGGAGTGGGACTGATGTCAGCCTGGTTCCCCCGGACAGGGATTCGACGGCGAATTCGGTCAGTACGACCGCCCGGATGACCGGCCCTGGCGGGCTCCTTCGAAGCGCTCCGGTGGGCCGCCCTGCGCTGGACCGGTGGGATTGATCACCACGCGGCGCGCCGGCTCTCGGCCGGTGCTCTCCGTGGTCACATCGGGATCGTCGGCGAGGGTCATGTGAATCACCCGACGCTCATAGGCATGCATCGGGTCGAGCGTGTAGGGCTCGCCGGTTCGCTTGACACGGAGGGCGAGGCGCTCGGCGAGCTCGCGGACCTGATCCTCACGGCGGGCTCGATAGCGCTCCACGTCGAGGATCACGCGGCGGGTCTCGACCCCCTCCTCGCCGAGCATCAGGTTCAACGCCGTCTGCAGTGAGCGCAGGGTCTCGCCCCGCCATCCGATCAGCAGACCAAGATCGTCGCCTGCGATGTCAAGGATCACCGGTCCGCCGGATGACGAGCCGGCCGTCCCCGTCCCGCGCCGGACGCTCACCCGGCAGGGCACCTCCATGCGGGTCAGCAGCTCCTCGAGAAGTGCCCGCGCGTTCGCGGCGTGCTCGTCGATCCGGTAGACGCGCACGCGACGCTCCCCGGTCGACAGCCGCTCGCCGGGGAGCGCACGGCTCTCCGGCGACAGCACCTGCACCTCGACCTGCTCGCGGTTCGCCCCGAGCTGGCTGAGCGCGTTGCTGACAGCCTCCTCGATCGTCGCCCCGCGCGCCTCGACCCCATCCTCGGTCTCCGCTTCGACCGACGTCACCCTGCTCTCGCTCACCACTTCTCCCTCGACGCTGCGCTCAGCGGCGCCGCCTCCGTCTATTCGGTCTGTTGGGTCGCGCCAGTGAGCGCGCGGTCGCGCTCTGTGATCGGACCGGTGGCTCCTCATCGGTGGCGGCCCCTGCTTTTGGCCTGGTGCCGTTGGCGCCGGGACGGGTGCCGTTCCTGGACGGGACGACCGCAGCCTTCGTTGCGCCCGCCCCGGTCTTGGTCGTGACCGGGGTGCGCGGAATCGTCAGCGCGGTGACGCGATTGGCACCCGGGAACCAGGAGGGAACCACCAGACCGTTCCAGCCGAGCAGGTGATACTGCTGCGCGACCATGAACATCGTTCCCGTTGCCCAGTAGATGGCCAGCCCCTGCGGAAACAGGAAGCTGAACACGAAGATCATCACCGGGAAGATGAACGACATCTGCTTGGTGACGCCCTGCATGGAGCGCTCCTGGTCGGACATGTCCGGACGCGAGGGAGGCATCATCATGCGCGACTGCGCGAAGGTGAACAGGCCGGCGATGAGGGGCAGGATGAGCAGCGCCGGGTGGGTGAGCACACCCGCGAGGCCGCTGCTTCCGGTGCAGCACGACTGCTGGGCCGACTTGGTCAGGTCATCGATCCACAGGAATCCCCGGTCGCTCACTGAGAGGGTTTGGGTCACTGACCTGATCGACTGATAGAGCCCGATCAGCACCGGCATCTGCACGAGCGCCGGGATGCAGCCGGTCAGGCTCGAGAAGGGGCTGATGCCGTGCTCCTTGTAGAGCGCGTTCATCTCCTGGCTCAGCCGCTGCGGTTCTTTCTTGTACTTCTTGCGCAACTCCTGGAGCTGGGGTGCGACCAGGCGCTGCTCCGCCTGGATGCGTCGTGACGTGCGCAGCTGCCAGCCGAACACCGGGAAGAGCACCGCGCGGATGCCGATGGTCAGCACGATGACGGCGAGCCCGAAGGCGCCGATTGCCTTCAGCGGGCCGACGTGCGTGAAGACGTTGACCAGCTCCTGGAGCACCCACGCGAACGGGTACTGCAGGATCGAGAAGATCGAGAGCGGATTGAATCCGCCCGAGGTGGCAGGGGCTGCGGCGGCGATCATGCGGCGCTCCCATGCTGAGTCGCGTCACGGTGGACGCGGCGCGCAGCGCGCCAGCTGATGTACGTCTCCGGCACCGGGTCGACGCCGCCCTCGTGCCACGGGTGACAGCGTGCGATCCGGCGCACCGCGAGCCACCAGCCGCGCCGCGCCCCGAAGCGCCGGATCGCCTCGTAGCCGTAGTACGAGCACGTGGGCTCGTAGCGGCAGGAGCTCATCATTCCGAAGAGAGGGCCGATGGTGACCTGGTAGATGCGAATGAACACCAGGCTGGCGCGTTTCACGTCCTCGCCCTGCGTAGCGCCGCGCCCGAAGCGGAGCTGAGCGCCGCCGCCAGGGCATTCCTCAGGCTGACGAACGGCATTTCGGCGGCGCGTCCCTGCAGGCTCACGACCATGTCGAGTCCAGGATGCTCCATCAGGACGGGCGCGATGGCCGCACGCAGGCGGCGCCGCGCGCGATTCCGGCCCACCGATCCGGTGGCCCCGGGCACCGAGAAGGCAGCCCGCGACACGGCCGGATCACCTTGAAGTACGCGGACTCGCACGGCGCCCGAGCGTGCCTCGCTCCCGGTTTCCCGCACCGCCGCAATCCGGCGTCGCCCGGGAAGGCGATGCCGCCGGTTCATCGTGTTGGTGCCGGAGTCAGGCGCTTGCGGCCTTTGCGACGGCGTGCCTTGAGCACCTGACGTCCGCCCGGCGTCGCCATGCGTATGCGAAAGCCGTGCGTCTTACGCCGGTAGCGCTTCTTGGGTTGGTACGTCCGCTTGATGGCCGTCTCTCCGAGACCTGATCGCGTCGGGGGCGCTCTGGGCACCGCTGAGCCCGACGGGGTTGCGTCGCGAGTATACCAAGGCGACGGTCGACCACCCTTCCTTCCGACGAGATGCCGGCGAGTTGCAGTGGAATACCCGAGCAATTGCCGCGACGAGATCACAGGATGGTGGTGCGCTCGCTCCGCTTGTGACCGGGGCCGCGCATTGCTAGACTCCGCAGGCTGCAGCGGGAGCGGGAAGCCCCTCACTTCGTCTCACCAAGCCCCCCGGCCACCAGCGGCCATGCATTTATCCACTGATGTGCACAAGCTGTGGATAACTGCGCTGTGATCGGCAGGCCAAGGCGAGGAACGAGTGGATCGAACAGTCGGCGTCGGCGCAGTCGGTGATCAGACGCAGCGCGTTGAGCCCATCATCGAGAGTGGGAATTCGACGGCGAGCATGGATCCGCAACAGCTGTGGCAGGTCGCCCAGGAGGAGCTTCGATTCCAGGTGGTGCGGCCCGGATATGAGGCCTGGCTTGCCAACGCCGTTCTCGTCGACTCCGACGGGCACACGTTCACCGTCGGCGTTCCAACCATGTTCGCGCGTGACTGGGTCAGCGAGCGCTACGTCCCGCTGATACGCGAGACGCTCTCGGGCGTGCTCGGGCGCGACTGCGAGGTGATCATCACCGTCGACCCGGAGAGGTCGCCGCTCCCGGAGGCGCCGCCTCACGTCCCGGATCCGACATATGCGTATGTGAGCGAGCCCGAGGATGGCGCCAACGATTCGCGGCTCAACCCCGCATTCACGTTCAGCACGTTTGTGGTCGGTAACTCCAGCCGCTTCGCCCACGCCGCATGCCGCGCCGTCGCCGAGGCACCCGGCAAGGCGTACAACCCGCTCTTCCTTTACGGCGGCGTGGGTCTCGGCAAGACCCACCTGATGCACGCGATCGGTCATGCGGTCCGCGAGACCCATCGAAACGCGAAGGTCGCGTACGTCACCTCCGAGAAGTTCATGAACGAGATGGTCGCCTCGATCGTCGAGAACCGGCCGGCAGAGTTCCGTATGCGCTACCGAGGCGTGGATGTCCTGCTCATCGACGACATCCAGTTCCTTGCCGGCAAGGACCACACCAGGGAGGAGTTCTTCCACACGTTCAACGCGCTGCAGGAGTTCCAGAAGCAGATCGTGGTGAGCAGCGACCGGCCGCCCAAGGACATCCCCACCCTCGAGGACCGCCTGCGCAGCCGCTTCGAAGGTGGCCTGATGGCCGACATCCAGCCGCCGGATTTCGAGACCAGGCTTGCGATTCTCAACACCAAGCTCGGGCCGTACAGCAAGCTCGTGCCCGACGAGGTGTGCTCGTTCATCGCGCACCGGATCCAGAAGAACATCCGCGAGCTCGAGGGCGCGCTCATTCGGGTGCTCGCTCACGCGTCGATCAACGGCCAGCAGATCACCCTGGAGACCGCTCAGCAGATCCTGCGTGACGTCATCCCCGTCCAGGACTCGACCCCGGTGAGCATCGAGACCATCCAGCTGGCGGTCGCCGCGCATTACGCCATCTCGGTCGAGGAGATGAAGGGCAAACGCCGCGACAAGAACATCGTCTTCCCGCGTCAGGTGGCGATGTACCTCATCCGCGAAGAGACCGAGTCGTCGCTTCCGATCATCGGCAGCGCCTTTGGTGGCCGCGACCACACCACAGCGCTGCACGCGATCGAAAAGATCACCGAACTGATGCGTGAGGATGTTCGACTCCAGGGTGAGGTGCGCGCGATCCGCGAGCAGCTGCACAACCGTTGACAACCCTGTTCGCGGAACCCGGGACGGCATGTGGACAAAGTGCGCAACCGTGCTCGCGGTGCAGAACTGGTGGACAACCGGTGCCACTTGCGCACAGGCCGGCAACGCTCCCGGAGCCGCGATGAGATCACTTCCCGGGTTGTCCCCCATGTCCCCACCACTACATCGTCTACTGATCTCTAGACTCTGCAGGTCATACTCATTGAGTCTGGTGATAACGCAGCCCCCAGAGAGGAATCGTCCATGAAAGCGACCGTCTCGTCCTCGACCCTCAGTGGTGCTCTCGGGCTCGTGTCCCGCGCGGTATCGCCCAGATCGACCCTGCCTGTGCTGAGCAACGTGCTGCTTGACACGGGCAGCGATGGTCTTCGCGTCACCGCGACCAATCTCGATCTCACGATCTCGGTCGTCGTGCCGGCGACCGTGCTCGAGGAGGGACGGATCACGGTGCCGGCCCGGCTGCTCGGTGAGTTCGTCTCGTCGCTCGGCGACGCCCCGTGCACCATGGAGCTGGAACCGACGACGCAGGTGTTGAAGCTCACCGGTGGCGTCCACCGGGCCAACGTGCACGGCATCGACGCAGTTGAATTCCCGCCGCTTCCGGCGCGTGACACCGAGACCTCGGTCGAGGTCGACTCGATCACGTTGCAGAACGCGATCACCCAGACGGTGATGGCGGCGAGCTCCGACGAGACGGCACCGGTGCTCACCGGTGTGCTTCTCCAGGTGGAGGGCGACCGGCTCACGCTCGCGGCGACCGATCGCCACCGTCTTGCGGTGAAAACCATCGATGTCACCGTGCACGGAACACCACCGGTCACGTCGGTGATCGTCCCGTCACGGCATCTTTCGGAGGTCGCTCGCGCGGTGAATCCGAACCGTCCGACGGTCGGCATCGCCTTCGCGCACGCGCGCAACCAGGTGTTCTTCACGCTCAAGGATGTGGAGATATCGTCGCGTCTGATCGAGGGGACCTACCCCAACTACAACCAGGTGATTCCCGGTGAATCGACCACGACGGTGAGTCTGCCGACGGCTTCGTTGCTGCGTGAGGCGAAGACCGCCGCGGTGCTCGCACGTGACGCTGCGAACCCGGTCCGTCTGCGCATCGGCGACGGAACGCTCACGCTGCTCGCGCAGACCGCGGAGGTCGGCGACGATGAGGCTCCGCTCACCGCGAACGTGCAGGGCGACGACGTGCAGATCGCCTTCAACGCACGCTACATGCTCGACGCGCTGTCGGCGCTCGACTCCGATGAGGTCCAGCTGTCGTTCAACGGCTCGCTGCAGCCGGGCGTCATCCGACCCGTCGGGAAGGACGACTACCTCTGCATCATCATGCCGGTGCGGGTAGCCTGACCTTTCACATCGCCTTGAAGCGGATGCGGCGTACCAGGTCCGATCCGACACGCTGGTTCAGCGCATCGATGACACGCGGAGCGTCCATCTGCAGCTGATGCGCGAGAGCGCTGTTGGCAGTGGCGATGACGAGCACGCCTCGATCGAGGCGCTCTGCGCGGCAGAGCGCGGCGAGTCCATCGCCGACAACATCGGCGAGCGCGAGACGCAGTCGCTCCTCGCGTACCTGCACGCGAACACCCAATCCGCGCAGCGCCGGATCGATGAGATCGGAGAGGCGCTGTTCGGTCACCGGCGTACATCCTGGGTCACCGCACCCCCACGCACGGTGAAGTGCAGCACGTCGTCAAATTCAGCGACCTCGGTGAGCGGCTCCGTTGTCGTCACCAGCACCTGGTGCGATCCCGCCGCAAGCAGCGTGAGCAGGCGCCCCCGGCGCTCGGGATCGAGTTCACTGAGCACGTCATCGAGAAGGATGACCGGCGCGACGCCCGTCGTGTCCTGAAGGTACCGGACCTCGGCGAGCTTGCAGGCCAGTACGATGCTGCGCTGCTGACCCTGCGAAGCCGTCCCGCGCGCGGCCCGGCCGTCCAGGTCGAACGCGACGTCGTCGCGATGAGGCCCGGCGAGCGTGACGCCGCGAGCGACCTCCTCGGCGGAATGGTCGCGCAGCGTGTCGAGCAGAACCTGCTCAGCAGCGGCGACGCTGTCGGGAAGCGAGGAGACGTGCGCCGGAGCGTAGCGGAGCGAGATGCGCTCGAGCTGAGCGCTCAGGTCGTGCAGCGACTGCGCCGCGAGCGGAGCCAGCGCTTCGACGAGCCGCGAGCGAGCGAGCCCCAGCCACGCACCGTGATGTGCGAGCTCGCCACTGAAACTGCTCAATGAGTCGAGTGCGCCACCACCCTGGCGGAGCTGATGGAGGAGGGCGTTTCGCTGCTCGAGCACGCGGCGGTATCTCGACATGTGCGCGACCGCCTGGGGGTCGGTCTGAGCGAGGATGACGTCGAGGAAGCGCCGGCGCCCATCGGGTCCGCCGCGCACCAGGGCCAGGTCCTCCGGCCAGAAGAGCACGACCGGGCACACACCGAGCATCGCGCGCGCCGGGCGCGGTTTGCCGTCGACCGCGGTCACCCGTGACACCCGTGCGGTGGAACTGTCCCGTTGAAAACGGACCGACAGCGTGACGTCCGCGGGCGGGCGCGCCACGTCTGCCTCGGCGAGCGCCGCTTCCTCGCTCCAGAGCAGCAGATCGCTGCTGCTCGTGGTTCGCGGGGAGCGCGTCAGCGCGAGCGTGGCGATGGCCTCGAGCAGGTTGGTCTTGCCCTGCGCGTTTTGGCCATGAATGACATTGAGTCCCCGGCCGAAGCGCACCGTCGCCTCGGCGTAGTTGCGAAAGCAGTGCACCCTGAGACGGACGATGGCGCAGCGCGGCGCGCTGCTGCCCGCCGGCTCGGATCGTGCATCGACGTAAGGAGCGTCGACGCTCACGCGGCTCGTCCAGCCATGGACGCGATCAACCCGGCAATGCGCCGGGTTGCATCGGGGCGGGCTGCAGCCCGCACCGCGGAGCGCATGGTGGCCAGCGCGTCCGATCCGGGCGCGGCCAGCTCCGCGACGGTGTCCACAAGCTGTTCGTCGCGCGGGACGTACCGGCCCGCCCCGATGTCCACCACCCACTCCACGTTACCCCGCTCCTGACCAGGGAGATACCACACGAGGAGGAGCGGCACCCCGCAGCAGAGCGCCTCAGCGATGGTTCCGGGTCCCGCTTTGGAGACGACGACATCGCCGGCACGCATCCATTCGGCCATGTTGTTCACATAGCCCAGCACCCGCACCGGGTGTCCCGCGGCGGTGTGCAGTCCCGTGAGGGCGGACTGCGCACGCTGGTTGCGTCCGCAGATGACCACCAGGTCGAGGTCCAGCGACCCCGACGCGATCGCGCGCGCGTGCTTGACGAGTCCTCCTGAGCCGTCGGCGCCACCGCAGACGAGCACCACGAACGTGTCTGCGCGCAGGCCGAGTCGCTGACGAAGCGCGGCGATGCCGGCTGGGTCGCTGGGGACCTCGGTGAACCGCCGGTCGACCGCCAGGCCGAAGTCGTAGCAGCGTGACGCGGGAATGCCCGCGCGCCGGCAGTGGTCGAGCCCTCCCGGAGACGGTACGACCACAGCGTCGACGTCCCGGCATGCCCACGCGATGTGGATGTCGACAAGGTCGGTGATCACCGTGATCACCGGGATCCTGCGGGCCTGGGCGCGTACCGCACGCACGCTGACATGGTTCAGCAGGGGGTGGAAGGACACGACGCAGTCGGGATCGATGCCCATGATCGCCTCGGTGACGGCGGTGGTCACGGATCGAAGCACCGTCCGCTCGAGCAGGGCAACCGCGGCGCGGCTGTTGGTTGAGTGGTAGAGACCACCCCAGAGCCAGCGGGCATGCCGCGTGATCGGGCCGTATAGCCCGGCGGTGCCGCCGATAACCCGCGGCCTGGCGCTCGTGAACGGGTCGAGGATGGTGATCTCGAACTCGCCCGGCGACGACTCGAGCATCTGGCGCTCCACCGCCGTCGCAGCGGCGCGATGGCCGCCGCCGGTGTCCGCGATGAGAAACAGCAGGCGCCTCATCCGCTCACCGCGACCGAGACCGCCACCAGCGTGCCAGGCGCGAAGTCGGTGATGACCTGAGCGCCGCTACCGTCGGCATTTTCGACGTACGCCTGGAGGATGCCACCCGCGTTGGCGCTGAGGTAGACGAGCTGACGTCTCGATGGGGCGACCACGACGGTGCCGAGCGAGCCGAGCGCCGGCCCTGAGACGATCGGGATCTGCTCATCACCCGCAACACTGACGAGCACGAGGGTGGGGGTGCCGACCGGAGGCCGGTTGATGCCGAGCAAGGTCCCGTTGGCCGTGAAGCCCACCGGCTCGATGGACGGGTCCAGCAGGCGCGGGGGTGTCGACGCCGCGCCGATGCCCGTGATCCATGCCCCCTGAGCACCTGGCGCCGAGCGGGAGAAGGCGAGCTGCGAACCGTCGGGTGAGATTGCGGGGTTGCTCGATACGCCCGTCACCAGGGGCACGGGGTAGCGAGCGAGCACCACCGAATCGGCGAGCTCGAGGTGCTCCCCGTCCGATGCGCCGGCGACATCGAGCACGAGCTGCTCGCCGAGCGGGCTCCAGACGGCGGGAGTCACCAGAGGATCGCCGGCAGGGAGATCGGTCAGCGCGCCGGTGGTCGGGTTGAAGAACGACACCCTTCCTGCCCTGGAGAACGCCAGCGTCGATCCATCAGGCGACCAGGACGGCAGCGATGACTTGTCGAAGCTGATGACCACTGCGCCCGTCGCCGGGTCGAGCACGAGCAGCACCGGACCCGACCCATTGACGGTCTCGTCGAACTCGACAACGGCGAGCCAGCCACCCCCCGGCGAGAGCGCGGCCGCGACATACGTATAGAGCGGCGCTCCGAAGGCGGCGGCGCCGCAGCCGGTCCTGCGCGGGCAGCGCGGGGCGACCAGCACGGCCTCGGTCGCGATCGGCTCCCCTGCCGCCGCCGGAGCCAGCGGCGACAGCAGCACGGTGCTCGCGCCCTCCCCGGGGACGCCCGCGAGAACGACGACATGAGGCCCCGGCGACAAGCCTGCGGTCGTGAAGGTCGACGCTTCCCCGGCCACCAGGGGTTGGTGATCAGCGTCGGTCGCCGTCGCGGCCACCCTGAGGCTGTAGGTGACGCCGGCTTGCAGGGTTGCTCCCGGCAGCACGACGAACCGGCTCGGGTCGCGGAGGTTGCGAACCACGCGCGTGCCCGGGACGGCCGGACTCAGGCTGATCGCCGCCTGGGTCGTATCAGCCGCCATCGCTGTCGAGAAGGTCACCGAGATCGGTGCGTCGACGGGCACTCCGTGGGATCCATCCGCCGGCTGCAGTACGCGGATCACCGGTGCGGGTCCGGTGGTGATCGTCCAGTGGTGGTCCACCGAGTTCACCACCCCGCTCGGGTCACGGATGCCGCCTGCGAGAGTGAATGTGTACGACGCGCTCGGGGCGAAGATCGCCCTTGGGTGGAGCAATGTGAAGCCGGTGTCACCGGTGAGCCAGACGATCCGGCAGGGCGCCAGTGGACTGGCATCGAAGGCAGCTTCGAGATCACAGGCATGGATCGGCCGGTTCACCGAGAACCGGCCCCTCACCGATGCGGTCTCCACCGGCCGATCGAACTCGACGGTGACCGGCGCATCGGCGGCCACGCCGACCGCCCCGCGGTTGGGGATCAACTGGATGATCTGTGGGGGACTGCTGAAGCACCCTGACAGTGAGGTGCACATCAGCCCGGCGCAGCCCCAGAGGGCGGTCCGGCGCGCGCCGGAGGCGAGACGGGTGCGCCCGGGCCGGCTAGTACGCGCGGTTGAGCGCGGCGTCGACGTCGATGGCCGCGATGGCGCTGTCGCCGCCCTTGACCTCGATGACTGACTGCCGATCAGTGGCAAGCGAGGCCACCGCCGTGGTCGCCTTGTCGAGGGATCGCTGGGATTCGGTGTACGTGCCGAGGATGTCGCCATCGCGAAGCAGGATGATCCCCGCCTCGCTCGGGGTCTGCACCACGACCGACCCGCTCACGTGCTCCTCGGCGAGATATTCGAGCAGGGCCTCGAGGTTGACAAAGCGACCGAGCAGCCCGCTGTAGAGGTACGGCGAGGTGAACAGCTGGGCGAGCGCGGTGACCGTGTCTGTCTCGAGCTCGATGACGTCGATCACACCGTCTCCGGCGTCCATGTGCCTTCGTATCTGGAGGAACGCCGCCTCACCCTGGACGGCGGTGCCGTTGGTGGACAGCGCCTGCAGCGCCTGTCCCTCGTTGAGCAGGATCACTCCGCTGTAGCCACTGCCGCTCAGGTTCACGTATCCGGTGTGTCGATCCGATCGGAGGGTGCGCAGGAGTCGCGGGAAATCGACGAACGCGCTCTTCAACCCTTCGTAGTGCGCCCGCCCTGACGGGAGCGGATAGACGCGCACCCCGGGCGTACCCGATGACGAACCTCCAGGTGTACCGGCCAGCGGCCGGTCCGGCGACGCCGCGGGTGCCGTGGGAGCCGGGGCCGATGGCGCGGGCTGATACGAAACCGGTTCTGGAGCGGGGTCGTACGCCACCGGTGCGGGCGCCGGCTGGAATTCGGGCATCGGAGCGGGCTCGGCCGGAGCCGGCGTATAGGTGTCGGCCACGGGCTCCTGGGCCGGTGTGCTTCCCGCTATCGCGTATGCGGGCTCCTCGATCGGCTCCGGGAGGCTCGGCGCCGCAGCCGGGGAATAGGCGTCGGACGACGAGTACGCCGGCGTGGCCTCGGGCCAGGTGGAGGCGCCGGTCGAGGCCGCGGCCGCAGGAGTGCGGCTCTCCGAAGCGGCGATCAACTCGGCCGGAGAGGCCTTGATCGTCTCCTCGGCGGGGAGCTTGGCGCGCGGATCGAACTGGTAGGACCCGTCGTCCCAGCCGAGCGCGTCGATGACCACCTCCTCGCCCTGTCCGCCCGGTCCGTTGGCGTGGAACAGGTGCCCGAACAGGAAGTACAGCGAGCAGTTGTCGCCACCGTTTTCGATGGTCAGGGTGCCGGTCGCTCGCTCTGCCTGCATCGATTGGAGCAGCGTTGCGAGCCCGCCGTCACGAAGGGAACCCTGGGTCTGCACGGGTGCCGGTCTCCAGTTTTGTGAGGGAGGACCGTCCCGAATGAGGCGGTCCGAATTGGAGTCGGCCCGTATAGTAGCAACCCTTCACCGTTCCGAACGAGGTTCCATACTCCAGAATCACGCGGGCTCACTTCGAGGGATTGGCGTGGATGGACAGCAGGTGCGGGTGCTCGTGGTCGATGACGACGCGCTCGCCCGCCGAGCCGTGCGTCTCACCTGCGAGAGCGAGGGCTACACCGTGCAGGAGGCTGAACGCGCCGGCGATGGGTTGGCCCGCCTCGAGGTCTTTCACCCGGACGTCGTGCTGCTCGACCTCGTCCTTCCAGATCTTTCGGGGTTTGACCTCTGCCGCGAGATCCGCCGTTCGGGGCATCGGATGCCGGTGATCATCCTCAGCGCCAAGCACGACGAGATCGACGTCGTGCTCGGCCTGGAGATCGGAGCCGACGACTACATCGCCAAGCCCTTCCGGCCGCGAGAGCTGCTGGCCCGGATCGGGGCCCACCTGCGCCGCGCCAAGGAGCAGCGCGGTGATGACAAGCCGGCAGATGGGCGCCTGGTGTTTCGCGACTTGGTCATCGACACCGCGGAGCGCCGGGTGACCCGGTCCGATCGGGACATCGTGCTCACGCACACGGAGTTCGATCTCCTCTCGTATCTGGCGTCGAATGCCGGGAAGGTGCTCTCGCGAGAGCGCATCCTCAGCGCGGTCTGGGGCTACGAGCACCCGATCGAGACCAGGGTCATCGACGTGCACGTGCGCAACCTGCGACGCAAGATCGAGCCCGACCCGGCGCAGCCGCGCCACATCCTCGCCGTGCCGGGAATCGGCTACCGCTTCGCGGGGGTCCGGCGCTGACGGTCCTCGCGGACGTGAGGTGGCCGCAAAGTACACTCGGCATGGTGCGCACTCCTCCGATGCTCGACCCCCGCGAGCCCGCAGTCCAGGGAGGGCGGAAAGATCCCCTCTCGGCGATCACCGTCGGTGCTCTCTCGGTCATCGCGGCCGGCCTGTTGGTGGCGGCGATCCTGGCCACGTACACGTATTCGACGCCGAACGTGGAGCTGCCCCTGGTCATCGCCATCGTGCTGTTCTTCGTCGTCCTGCTCGGTGCCAACCTCCTCCGTCTCGCGGTGCGCACCCTGCGCCCGGGGCGCTGACCGATGACCGAACACCCTGGCGCCGGCCCGGCGGGGTCGGAGCCGGCAGGAGCAGACCGCCCGACGTTTCCGTCGTACGAGGAGTTCGCATCGGACCTCCTCGAAGCGGTTGACGCCGCCGGGCTCAGCATCGAGGACGTTCGCCACCATCTGGAGCCCGGGCTCGGCGAACGCCGCTTCGAGTGCACCGTCCGCCTCACCGGCGATCCACCGCCGCGCTACCACGTGCACGTGAGCTACACGTGGGACGCGCTGCTCACGTTCATCTCCGCGTATGGCCCGGGGGCGGACTGCGAGCTCTACCACGATGACGACGAGGCGCAGGACTGCCCGCATCAGCAGATCACCCCGCAGGCGTTCGTCGACGTCGAAGCCGAATTCGTGCTCGGTGACGGTGGCTATGAGCTGCACGATCTCGACGAGGTCGGCGGCTGGGTCGAAACCGTTCAGACCTTGCTGGGCAAGGCGTTTTCGGAGGACGACAAGCCGAGCGTGCACGTCGGCATCGCGGTGCTCGGGACCACCACGCTCGTCGAGAAGTTCACCGCGGAGCACTCCTGGTTCCTCGACTTCGAGAAGCAACCCGACCTCACGACGCTCGCGAAGCAGATCGACACCGCGCTCAAGCTGGTGCCGCAGCTGGCAGATCGCCTGCCGATCTAGCGCTGCTCCCTCGACGACGTGGGTCTGAAGCCGGCCGCCTCGAGCAGCTGACGCTCGAAGGGGCGGTTGCGGAGCTCGGGGTGAGGGACTGTCAAGCCTGGTTCGTCGACACGGATCTCGCCGTGCTCGCCGAGCATCAGGATGTCGGCATCCGCGACGCGCGGGCCCCATCGGTACGTGGTACGCCGGCCGGCGGCGACCTCGGCCCTCTCGCAATGGGCCAGCCAGTCGCGCGGGCCCCAGGGCGCCGGGCTCAGGAGCCGGACGACCTGGTTGTGAAAGTCACCCTGCCGGGTGACGCCGACCGGGCGGGTGAGGATCTCCGGTGAGACCGCTTCGATCGTCACGCTGCTTTCGGTGAGCGCGCCTCGCAGGCGGGCGAGATGCTGACCGCGATGGCCGATGTTGCTCCCCAGTCCCACCCATGCGGTATCGGTCGAGATCGGGTCAGCGGTCACCCGGTCGGCCCCGGAATGGGCAGGTCACGGAGCGCCTCGGGCGTCCCGCGCACGACCGCGTCGGCAGCGCGCAGCGCGCGTACCGTCTCGGCCACGTCGTGGACGCGGACGATCTGGGCTCCGGCCTGCACCGAGAGCACAGCCAGCGCGAGGCTCGGCTCGAGCCGGTGGGCCTGGTCGGTCTCACCGATCAGCATGCCGGTGGTCGATTTTCGGGACGGACCGATCAGGACCGCATGACCCATGCCCATCAACTCCCCCAGGCGTCGGACCAGCTCGAGGTTGTGCGCGGGCGTCTTCGCGAAGCCGAAACCGGGGTCGACGATCACCTGTGAGGAGGGGATACCGGCTTTCTCGGCAACCGCCAGGCTCTCGCGCAGCCCGAGGCACACGTCCTCGAGCAGGTCCCCGTACTCGATGCCGTGCTGGTTGTGCATGGCGACAACCCCGGTTCCCGGGTGGGCTGCGATCACCGCGGCCATGTCGGGATCGCCGCGCAGTCCCCAGACATCGTTGACGATCACCGCTCCGGCGTCCAGAGCCGCCGAGGCCACCACAGCCTTGCGCGTGTCGATGCTGATCGGTACGGGAAGGCGTCCGGCCAGCTCGCGAATCACCGGCAGCACGCGCGCCATCTCGAGCTGTTCCGGCACCTCCTGGCGGGTCTTCGACGGCCTCGTGCTCTCGCCCCCGATGTCGACGACATCGGCGCCGGCCTCGGCCAGCGACTGCGCTCGCGCGACCGCTGCGCTGACGTCGTCTCCAACCCCGTCCCCGGAGAAGGAGTCGGGGGTGACGTTGACGATGCCCATCACGAGAGTCCGCTTCCCGAACTCCAGCCGGTGACCCGCGACCTCAAGCGGTGGCGGAGGTCCGCCTCGAGACATCAGCACCGATCCGATCGCGGCGCCCACCTCGGCCGCATTCTCACTCCAGGCGGCGAGCTGCGCCGGGAGCGAGCCTGCGGTCATGAGCGGCATCAGGAGCACGGCTCGATCGCCGTTGGCGCTGCTGACGACCTCGCCGCCCCCGTCAGCCACAAGCCGCTCGAGAACCCGGGTCTGATCAGAGCTCAGACCGCGGAGCGCGAGGGCCTCAACCGCCCCTCGCCGGGCCAGCACGGTGAGCTTCTCGGGGGGCACGCCGAGGGCGAGCACGGTCTCGCGCAAGGCGTCGGCGGGACCGGGCAGCAGCGGGCGCACGCTGTAGCGAGCAGCTGCCTCGGCGCTCCCCGCCCCCACGTCAACTCCCGCCGGCTGGGATGTCCGCCGGTTGCAACTCCCCGGCCTGGCGCTTGGGCACCATCACGCGACGCGTGAAGATGCACACCCGCTCGCCTCGCTGATTGAAGGCGCGGGTCTCGACGGTGACGATTCCGCGGTCCGGCTTGCTCGACGACTCGCGCTTGTCGAGCACGGTGGTCTCGGCGTAGATGGTGTCGCCGTGAAAGGTCGGGTTCTCATGCTTGAGGGACTCGACCTCGAGGTTGGCGATCGCCTTGCCGCTGATATCGGCGACGCTCATCCCCAGTGCGAGGCTGTACACCAGGTTGCCGACCACGACGTTGCGCTTGAACTCGGTCATCGTCTCGGCGTAATGCGCGTCGCTGTGGAGCGGATGGTGATTCATGGTCAGCAGGCAGAACAGGTGGTCGTCGGCCTCGGTGATGGTCTTGCCCGGCCAGTGCTTGTAGGTGGCTCCGACGTCGAACTCCTCGTAGTAGCGGCCGAACTGCATGTGTTCAGACCTCGACGGTGAGCGCCTGCGTGTCCATGGTGCAACCTACTCTACGTGGCCGCGAAGCGATCCCGCCCCGACGCGTCGATCGACACCGCCACGATCATCCACGGCGAGGGACTCGCGGTGCTGCGCACCTTGCCCGAAGGATGCGCCGGGCTCGTCTACGTCGATCCGCCCTTCAACACCGGCGGCGCTCGCAGCGGCTTGAAAACCAGCGCCACGGCCGACGCGACGGCGTCGCGCCTCGGGTTTGCGGGGCGCCGCTATCGCGTCGAGCAGCGGACGGGCCCGCGCTATGACGACCGCTTCGACGATTACCTCGGCTGGCTCCGTCCCCGGCTCGAGGAGACCCGACGCATTCTCGCGCCTCAGGGGAGCCTGTACTTCCACATCGACCCACGCGAGTCGCACTACTGCAAGGTGCTCCTCGACGACATCTTCGGCCGTGCGTCATTCCTCAACGAGGTGGTGTGGGCCTACGACTACGGCGCACGGTCGACGCGCCGGTGGTCCGCAAAGCACGACGTGATCCTCGTGTACGTGAAGGACCCGCGGGCGTATCACTTCGACGCATCCGAGGTGACCCGTGTGCCCTACATGGCACCGCGCCTCCAGACGCCCGAGCGGGCCGAGCGCGGCAAGCTGCCGACCGACGTGTGGTGGCACACCATCGTGCCGACGTCATCGCGTGAGCGCACTGGATATCCCACCCAGAAACCGCTCGAGATCGCGCGCCGGATCGTGGCGGCGTCCTCGCGTCCGGGTGATCTGGTCGTCGACTGGTGCGCGGGGAGCGGCACCACCGGGGCGGCCGCCGCCGAACTGGGCCGGCGGTTCCTGCTCGTCGACGATCAGGCGGCGGCGGTCGAGGTGATGCTCCGCCGGCTCGCCGGTGTGCCCGGCCTTCGAGTGATCAACCGGTGAGGCGGTGGCGCTCCAGCAGTCCCTTGGCGATGATCAAGCGCTGAATCTCGTTGGTCCCCTCGCCGATGATGAGGAGCGGCGCGTCGCGGTAGAGGCGCTCGACGTCGTACTCCTTTGAGAAACCGTATCCACCATGGACGCGGAGCGCTTCGCTGACGACCTCGAAGCAGGTTTCGCTGGCGAAGAGTTTGGCCATGCCGCACTCGACGTCGGCACGCTCACCCGCGTCCTTCTTGCGCGCGGCGAAGTTGGTGAGCAGCCGCGCGGCCTGGATCTTGGTGGCCATGTCGGCGAGCTTGAACTGGATGGCCTCGTGCTGCACGATCGGCACCCCGAAGGCGTGCCGCTGCTGCGCGTACGCGATCGAGAGCTCGAATGCCCGTTGGGCGACTCCGACCCCCCGGGCCGCGACGTTGACGCGACCGACCTCGATTGCGGCCATCATCTGTTTGAACCCCTGTCCCTCGACTTCGCCGAGCAGGTTGGCCGCGGGCTGCCGGTTGTCCTCGAAGACGAGCTCGGTCGTCTCGACGCCCTTGTAACCGAGCTTCTCGATACGCCGCGATGACGTGAACCCCGGGTACTGCTTCTCAGCGAGGATGCACGACATGCCGCGGTGCGGTGGTGACGCGTCAGGATCGGTCTTGACAAGCGTTGCCACGACGGTCGAATGCTCGCCGTTGGTCGCCCACATCTTGGTTCCGTTGATGACGTACTCGCCGTTGTCACGTATCGCGCGCGTCTGGATCGCCTGAACGTCCGAGCCGCAGTTCGGCTCGCTCATCGAGAAGCCGCCGTGGAATTCGCCCGTCGCCATCCGCGGCAGGAAGCGCTGCTTCTGCTCCTCGGTTCCGAAGTTGTCGATGAGAAAGCTGACGATGAAGTGCGTGTTGATGATCCCCGTGATCGACATCCATCCTCGGGCGATCTCCTCGCACACCATCGCGTAGGTTGCGTAATCGAGGCCGGTGCCCCCGTACGCCTCGGGGATGGCGAAGCCGAAGAATCCGAGCTGCTTCATCTGCGCGACGATCCCCTCCGGGTAGGTGTCGTCGTGGTCCAGCTCGTGGGCCACGGGGATGATCTCGCGTTCCACGAAGTCGCGGACCATGGCGACGATCTCGCGCTGCTCTGTGGTCATGTCGATGGACACGAACCGAGTGTAGTCGCCGGGGTCGCGCATCAGGCCCGAGCCATCCCGAGAATGTGCACCTGTGCGCCGTGCAGCCGGGGCGTGGCGAGGACGCGCTCGACGCCGAATGACAACTCGAGCAGCGGCCGGTTGAAGGCGATGTATGACGGGTCGCCGTTGTAGGTCAGGTCGGTGCGTCCGAATCCTGCCGCGTTGAGCAGCCGGTGCAGACGGGAGCCGGTGTTGGCGCGGTAGCGCACCGGATAGGCGTCGCGTTCACCGCGACCGTAGAGTCGCCGGGTCAGGCCGGCGTGCCAGCGGTGCGGGATCGCCCTGATCATCCAGGCGTTGTAGTTCCAGGCATTCGGCGTCAGGAACAGGAAGGTGCCGCCACTCCTGAGCACTCGGTGCACCTCGGAGAAGACAAGCCCCGGATGGTCGAGATGTTCGAGAACCCACGCCGAGGCGACGATGTCGAACGTGCCGGTGGCAAAAGGCAGCTCCTCACCGGAGCCCACAGCGCGGGGCGTGAGCACGCGGTTCGCAGCGAGCGCCTCCGGATCCGGATCCACCCCGAACACGGTCGCTCCCGGCGCGCACGAGAGATCGTCGCCATGCAGGCCGTTGCGCCCGCAACCGAGGTCGAGGATTCGCGCGCCGGGGCGCGAGACGGTGCCGACCATCGCGCGATAGAGGGCCACGCTGTCCACCCAGGAGGGGTTGCGTCGTTGATATTCCTTACGGGCGCGAACCTGCCGCTCGAAGCCTGCTGCCA
>Ga0209380_10000531_pt1 | contig 26982 bp, 17 predicted proteins | sample HubBroMetageWFT6_FD_188347 | JGI IMG/M metagenome (GOLD analysis project Ga0209380, IMG submission 188347) | Warmed and freeze-thawed soil microbial communities from the Hubbard Brook experimental Forest, New Hampshire - Hubbard Brook CCASE Soil... | ecosystem: Environmental > Terrestrial >... | reverse complement strand
AGCAGGATATTGTTGCGCGTGTCGCCTTCCTCCAAGAGATCATGCAAATTAATGGTGATGGATAGGGAGTCCGGATCAGAGTGAATGGAATTCGCCTCGTTAGTTGCGGACGACGCCTGCGGACTTGCATGCGCCAACTCCTCGGCGGAAGGAAAGGGCGGGGCTTTTGGAGAAGCATCTGCCTTTTTCTCCGCAGGCTCAGATGTGGATGGTGCATCGAGTGGCGGTGGTTCGCCGGAGCCAGGTGCCGCAGTTGCGGGAGCGGTCTGCGGGTTAGCAACTAAGGTATCGCCGCTGACCCTGCGGCGGGTCACAATGACGGTATCACCGGCATCGTTGGAGATGCCGCCCGCTTCGGCGAGAACTTCCAGCAAGGTGACATCACTGTCGGCTTGATACACCATCGGCTTCTGGACCGCTCCCACCACGGTAATTGGCTGGCTGCGGTGCTCTTTCACCGCCACACCAACCTCGGGATGCGAGACCAAGCCGTTCGCTTCCAGCACCTCGGCAATTTTTTCTTCTGCTTGTGTCTCACTGAGTCCGGCAACGCGGAGACGAACGGGAACAAGTGGAATATTGATCGTGCCGGTCTGGCTTACACGCACTTCTCTCGAAAGTTCCGGAACATCGAACACCGAAATGACCAGCAGGTCTCCGCTGCCGATCACATAGTCGTGTGGAGCGGAACTCTTCGAACCCATTGTGAGGGTTCGAATGCGATCGTTCACTTGCTGGGGGGTTTCACCGACGGTAACATTCTGCTGTGCGCGGGTAATGGATGGCACTCCGAGCAAGGTTGCGGCAACGACGCAGAGAAAGAGACAGCGCCGTCCCATGGTTGAATATGGGACCATCAGAATGGGTGACCCCCCGTCTGCATTATACAGTCTGACACCATTAACTGGCCTCTACTTTTCTTATTCTCCGGCGGGGCAGGGTGCTTTCCGGAGTTCCCGGAGCCGACGCTTGCAGGCGGGCGGTTGCCATATGGGCCGACACGAAAAACAACAGGGCGTTGGCCGGGATGTGAAGATTAAAGTCTACTAAACTATGCACCAACAGCCCACAACAACCCACCAGCCCCGACAAGTTCAGCGCCGCTCCAAATGAGCCTCCCAGATCCTTCAGCCCCTTGACCGACTCTATAAACAGAACCGCTAGGAACCAGGCGCAACAGAGCGCCCCGGGAACCCCCGTTTCCGCAAGGGCTTCCAGGTAGTCGTTATGCGTATGGTTCACAATTTTTGCGTCATAGGAGGACTCGTAGGGCGGAAAAACCATTTGCAGCGTCCCCAAACCGGTCCCCAGAGCCGGGTGGTCGAGGAAGATTCGCCAGGTGTCATGCCGCATGGAAGCCCTTTTGCCCATCGAAACATCCAGCGTCTGGTAGTTGGAAAATCGCTGTAGAACTTGCTGAACACCAATCCAGGAAACCGCCAGGATCGCGCAGAGGACCAGAACCCCGCCGACCAGCATATACTTGCTCTGAAGCCGCCGGACCAGCAGGAGCGAGAAGAGAATCACCATCTGCACCGCGAAGCTCACGATGCCGCCGCGGGAAGCCGACAACAGCAGTGCCACAATCGGTACGACGGCGAACAAACCAACCAGAAACAGGCGTTCGCGCCTGACTTTTCCCAATACCAGCGGCACCAGCGCCACGGGTATCAGGATTTCCGCGAATCCGGCGAAGTGGTTGCGGTTCACGTACGGCCCGAAGGGGTAGCCGCCGTAACGCATCACCCGGAACCAGTAAAGTTTTCCGTTGAACGTCAAGTGTTGCAGGATGCCGAAGACGGACACGAAAAATCCCAGCGACATCAGAAACCACAGAAATCCTCTCCAGTGGCTCATGAGGTAGTACGCCTGCGGCAACAGAACCAGCAGGATGATGTAGGTGATCAGCAACTGAAACTGCATGCGGGTGTCGTACACCGAAGCGGTCCGGTGAAAAATCAATTGGACCAGCACCACCAGGGCGAACGCCAAAAGCGGTGGAAGCAGCGGCGAAATCGCGATTGCTTCCTGGTCCGAGGCATACGTGCGCAGCGCCCAGATCACCAGGAGCAGGCCAAAACCCACTTCCAGGACGGCTTGCGACCACTCTTCCACTCCTCCATACGCCAGAACTGCAAAGCTTAAAAGTACGCAGATGCCCACTCGCAAAATTCTCATGGCCGCCGGCGCTCCACGGCCTTCGGCACGAGAGTCACATCATCCACCCAGGCGTCGCCCGCAATGTGGATGTCCTGATTCGTGCTCGGTTCCCGAGTGATGCACACCTCCACCTCTCGCACAGCGGGCCCGGCCATCCAATCCTGCTCGATGGAGGTCCAGGGCGTGGTTCCATGGATTTCGCGGGTGGCGGCCAATGGAATCTGGGTATTCCCACCGGACCTGAGGTGGAATCTAACTCCCTGGTCACCGGTGATATTTCTCGTTTTCACCCAGCCGGAAAAAAGGTATTTGGTCCCTGGCGTCACGACTCCCGTGGCACAAGCGAAATCCGCACCCGGATTGTGTTTTCCGTCAAAGGTCAGGCGAAGCGATTGTTTTCCGGAGAGTTTTTCGTTCGTGTCAATTTCGGTATGGACTCCCTCCGCCAGCGAGCGAAAAAACCAGGCGAAGGAAGTGTTGTTGAGGCCCGACTCGAAGCTGGGATCCCAGAGGACCGAATCGCGCGGTTGGATTAGCGGAGGCAAATTCATCGTGGACGTGCCCTGATCCCAGACTTGGCGGGCGGCGGCGTAGTCGCGGTGGGCCTGCAGCGCTCCGACGAATTTCTCGAATTGCCAAAGCTGGAGGTGCGGATTCAGCCTCATGAGCCGCATCCACATGGTCTGCGCGACCGCCAATTGTTGCGAATCCACCGCCTCCGCAATCGCGTCAACATACACGGCGGGAAGAGGGGGTAGAAGATCATTCAAAATCGCGTCGATGTCCGGGTCCGCGCGGTACGCGCGTGAAAAAACAGCGCCCGCCCGGCGCGGGTCGGCCTGCAAGGCAAGCCTGAGTTCGGCGAAGGCCTCCGGCAGCGTGCCTTGCCGGAGAAGAAAATTTCCGTATCGCCACGCAACATCGGCAGAAGCAGGGTATGTCTTCTTCGCACGCAAAAATGCGTCCTGCGCCGCGGCCATGTTTCCATCGAGTTCGTAGGCGGTGCCGAGATCCAGCCACGCTTCGGTGTAACCGGGATTCAGCGTGACAGCTTTTTGGTACGACTCGAGCGAAGCCAAAAGGTCGGGCTGTTCCAGATTGAATTGTTGGTAGTGGCCCAGCCGATACCAGAACTCGGGATTCCGCGGCTCCAGGCGGGCAGCCCATCTCAGATCACCGATTGATTTGCCATCCGCCGCGAGTCCGGCAATTCCCGACCGCACACCGAAGAAAGACACCCATAGCGCGAGGATCAGGGAGCCGATGACGAGCAAGCCTCGTGAGAGGGAATCCGAAAGGCGCAAGATCATCGCAAATTACTGTGCCTAGAGAGAGAAGGAGAAGCAAGAATAAATTGAAACGCGGGCAAGAAACTTTGTTCCAGATTGAAACAGTCTACTTTCCGGACCAAGCTACCTGGCTTTCCTCTACCCGGCCACGGCGACGCACGTCGATCCCAAGACGCTTGATTTTCTGGTTCAACGTGGAAAGAGGAATCAGGAAGCGTTCCGCGGCTTCCGTTTGGTTCCACCCGGTGCGTTCGAGCATATCCACGATGATGCGGCGTTCAACTTCGTCGATGATCTGAAAGAGTGAGGGGCTCGGATTGTCGGCGGCGGTTCGGGAACCGGCTTCGCCTGGCAGCGGCGGCAGGAATTCCGAAAGCTGCAAGCGGACGCCGCGGACGATTTCCTTGCTGCGCAAGGACTCTGGCAATAGGTCGACGTCCACGCGTTCCTGCGTGGAAAGCACCACGGCGCGCTCCACCACATTTTCGAGTTCGCGCACGTTTCCCGGCCAGTCGTAATCCATCAATAGTTTCATGGCTGATGGGGTGAACAGGCGCAGCGGCTTGGAGTTTTCCGTGCAGAAACGCTCCAGGAAATGCGCCAGCAACATCGGGATATCTTCCCGGCGTTCGCGAAGGGGAGGCAGGTGAAGATGGATGACGTTGAGGCGGTGATAGAGGTCTTCGCGGAATCGCCCTTCCTTCACCAGCGAGAGGAGATCGATATTGGAAGCGGCGACGATGCGCACGTCCACCTTGAGCTGTTCCGTACCGCCGAGGCGCATGAACTCGCGCTCCTGAATCACGCGCAAAAGCTTGGCCTGGGTCTCCGGGCTAACGGTGGCGATTTCATCAAAGAAGATCGTCCCCTGGTCAGCGACTTCGAACAAACCTTTCTTGGAGGCGACGGCGCTGGTAAACGCGCCCTTCACATGGCCGAAGAGTTGGGATTCCAACAGGTCGACGGGGATGGAGCCGGTGTTGACCGGGACAAAAGCGCGGTCGGCGCGCGTGGAAGCGGAGTGAATCGCCTTCGCGATCAACTCTTTTCCCGTGCCGCTCTCTCCGCTGATGAGCACCGTGGACCTGGAAGGCGCCACCTGCGCGACCAAGTCGAAAAGCGTCAGCATCTTTTCGCTTTTGCCGATGATATTCGGAAAATTAAACCGCTGCTTCAGCGCCCGCTTAAGCTGTACGTTCTCCTCGCGCAGGCGATGCGATTCGACGGCTTGCGCCACCTGCGCCAGCAGTTCATCGTTGGACCATGGCTTGGTGATGTAGTCCATCGCTCCGCTCTTGAACGCGGCGCGAGCCATTTCAATGGAGCCATAGGCGGTGATGAGCACAATCGGCAGATGCGGATCCTGCCGGCGAATATCTTTCAGCAATTCGATGCCGTTGCGATCCGGCAAACTCACATCCAGAAGCAGAAGGTCGTACGGCTGTTCACCCAGGCGCGAAAGCCCGGATTGCGCGGTATCCGCCATCGAGACCCGATACCCCTCGGTTTTCAGAAGGAGTTCCAGCCCCTCGCGAATTTCCGCTTCGTCGTCAATAACCAGAATCGAGCCTTTAGGCATGAACTGCGTTCCTCACGGCCGGAAATTCAACATGGAAGGAAGTACCTCGCCCGGGGGCGGAGCGCACATCGATCTTGCCGGCATGTTCTTTGATGATCCCATAACTCACGGACAACCCAAGGCCAGTGCCGCGGCCACCGGGTTTGGTCGTGAAAAACGGGTCAAAAATCTTATGGATGTGGTCGCGGGGAATCCCGTTGCCCGTGTCCGCCACTTCGATTTCCACGCTTCCGTTATGAGCGCCGGTGCGGACTTCCAGGATTCCGCCCGTGGGCATGGCATCGCGCGCGTTCAGGAAGAGATTCAGGAAAACCTGTTGCAATTTGTTGGCGGAGCCGCGCACCGCCGGCAGTCCGTCGGTGAGATGCTTCACCACCTGGATTTGGGAGGTTTTCAGAGGATGGGCGACCAGCGAAAGAGTTTCTTCCACTACGCGGTTGACGTCCACATCGGCCAGCGCGCTCGGTCCGGTGCGCGAGAAATTCAAAAGGTTGTTGACGATTTCGCTCGCCCGGAAGGTCTGTTTCACAATTTTTTCGATAATGGATTGCCGCGGATCGCCTTCCGGCATCTGCTTGGCCAGCATCTGAATATAGTTGGAAATCACGGCCAGGGGCGTGTTCACTTCGTGCGCCACGCCGGCGGCCAGCAGGCCGAGGGACGTCAACTTCTCGGTCTGCGACATCTGCTCTTCCATTCGCTCGCGCTGGGTCACATCATCAAAGAGCAGGAGACGCCCGATGCGCTCGCCCGCCTTGCTCACCAGAGGAGTGATGGAGACGTTTACAACCATCGAATTCCCCTGATGCTGCAACCTCTGCTTGTAGATGCCGGTGACCTGCTCGGCATCGCCACGCGTGGAGATTTCCTGAACGAGTTCGACCGGGAGGAGACCGGCGAGCGGCTGGCCAACCGCGTCATTTCGTGGAACCTGAAAAAGCTGTTCCATGCGGCTGTTCCAGGCCTCCACCGTCCCATACAGATCGACGGCCAGAACGCCCACATTGAGTGATTCCACGATGTTTTCGCTGAAATCCTTAAGGCGCGCTACTTCGAACGCCTTCTGCTCGAGCGAGGTATACAACTGCGAGTTGTCCAAAGCGATTGCAAGGTAACCGGCGATAGTCTGGACGAGTTCGACGTCATCGCTCGAGAGGAAATCGCCGTCCACAGTCTTGCCGAGGCCGAGGAAAGCGACGGTGCGCTCTCGGATGCGGCAGGGAATGAAGTAGTTGAGATCCAGTTGTTCGATCGTGCGGCGCACGGAATCCGCGACGTCCGGAACGCTGCGGGAAGATTCGAAGAAAATCGTGTTGTTTGCGAGTTCGGGTGTGGCCGATTTCAAAAAGCTCAGATCGAGGCGCTCGCTGAGGCGCACTCCCATGGACCGTGCGAGGCGCATCTCCCCGGGGTTCTGCGCATCTTCCACGAAGATGGCTAGGCGATCCACCAGCAGCGTCTGGGAAACACGGTCCATCACCGAACCCAGCATAGGCTCCAGGCGCACTTCGTTCGTGAGGGTGCGGCCAAATTCGATCAGCGTACGGCGGTAGTCGAGGCGGTCGCGATAAAAGAATCGATCCAGCCGCGCCTGAATGCCTTCGCGGAATGGCTGGAAAAGGAATGCCGCAACCACAATGGCGATCATGCCGCCGACGGAGCCGGTTGTTTGTTCATGGAAAATCTGCGCGATCAGGGCAACCAATCCAAAGTAAACCGCGGCCACCGCAGCAGTCGCAGCCGTATACGCCAAGCCGCGCTTGAAGATGATGTCCACGTCCATCAGCCGGTAACGGATGATGGCGTAGCCAAAGCAGAGCGGGATCAGCACCAGGCTGAGGGCGGAAAACTGCATCCATGGCAGCGTGGCGGCGTCAAAAATGTAGGGAACGATGTAGAGCAGCGTGAACGGCAGGCTTCCCGCGAGCGTTCCGCCAGTCAGCCATTTCAATTGCTGCCGCAACACGCCGGAGCGCGAGCGCCGGTAACTGAGATTAAAAATCAGTCCGGCAGCGAGGAAATAAAATCCCAGGAAGCCCAGTTCCAACTGATCCAGCTCCACCCTCGACCGGGTGGTGGGCACGAAGCCACCAGCATTCAACGCGACCAGAACGTGGATCGTGAGCAACGCCAGCGGAAGCAAATAAACCCCGGCAAACTTCATCAGGGACTTCCGCGAGGTTTCGGGCCGCTCTGGAAAGACCAGGGCAAAATGCAGCAGCAGCGCCGGGGCGAACAAACCGGCCACGACACTTGACCAGTAGACTTCCAGATCGAACGTGTCCAGCTTGCCGCTGTAGTGGAACGAACACACAACAAAGGAAACCAGGCAAAAAACATAAAAATGCACAGCGCGCGGCGCATTCCACCGCCGCGCAAAAATGAACAAGCCGATGAAGAGATACAACAGGCCAACAACGCGCAGATAATTTTCGACGCTGATCGGTTTGTGCGGCGGAGTCGTGATCAGGCGAGTTTCGAATTCCTCGCCGTTGCGCGAGAGCTTGTAGCGCAGTTGCGTCCAAAGCCCCGCACGATACAGGCGGTTGGCTACCGACGCGGCCCTAGGCACCGCAACGTCATTGATGGCCAGTAGGATGTCCCCAGGATGGATTCCTGCGGCGGAGGCGGGTGAATCGGCGGCGACTTTCCAGGCTTCGACGCCGGTGGCTCCATCGGACCACGCCACCCCATCGTCGACCAGATCATACCGAGAGCGCTGCAGGAAGTTCAGCCAGGCAAAAACTATGGCAGCCAGCGTGGCTAACGCCAGCACTACGGCCCCTACCCGAACGCGGAGATTCTGTCGCATCACCAGCCTGAAAAACTCGCACCTAATCTTAACTCACCTGCAGCAACTGGTGTTCCAATCTTTAGTAGATGCCTATAGCCATAACAAGGTGCAAATGAATAACTTAAAGATATCTTGCGGGCACTGGGGAGGCCGCATCCGTTTTTCAATAGGGCGGGTACAGATTTCGGGATGTCCCGAAATCTCAGAACTGGAGGCTCACACCACCCCGGAAACTCCGAAACGCGGGTACGAGCAGGAGTTGACCATCTCGAGTGTTCAGAGAGAAGTAACCTTGGGCGAGCAGGTTGTCGCACTCGGCGCTGGCCTCCCAGCGCCCAAACAGCATCCGTGGAAGCGGTTGCCGGATGCCCACATTCAGGTACGGACTCACCTGGTAGGCGGCCTCACCATAAGGGTCCACCCTCGAAAGCGCCGTCTCGTTAATCCATTTGTAGCCGGCGGTCAGGTGCGTTCCTGAACGCGGGATCTTGGCCGTGATTTTTGTGACCACCGATTGCCTCTGGGCAGTGCGCAACCCTTCGCGCAAACCGCCATCCATTTCCGCCACGGGTACCAGGGCACCAGAAAAGGCGTAGATGGCCGTCAACTCCAGATCGTCGCTGAGCTTTTCCCGCAGGGCCACACGGCCGCCCCAATCGCTTGATGAGCCGCCGTCGTAAGCAAAACCTTTTGAAAAGAAATCCTGGAAGAATTCCTCGGGGGGCAGGCTGCTGCCGCGCCCAAAGAGGGCGACGTGGCTGTAATCGTCGTGAAAAGCGGCCATCTGAAAAACGCCGCGGGTCCCAAGTTTTCGCTCGACGGCCAACTCTTCATGCCGGCCGCTCTCCAGGACGGGGCGGCCTCCGCGCATCAGGAGCGCGGGGAAGGTATCCAGTTGATTTAGGGCGTCAGTCAGGACGCCAGGAGCATCCATTCCTATGAGTTCCGCATTGAGCGCATCGTTGGGGGTGGTGCCGTTAGGCAGCGCCGCGTAGATGGCGTCCACATACCAGTTCGAAGTGACGCGAGTTTCGAGCTTCACACGCGCCCGCAAGCCAGATGCGGGCGCCCCCAAGCCAACCAGAACGTATTCTCCGCCGGCTCGCACCAGAAAACGGCTCCCAAGAGCGAGTGTTTCGCTCTGGTCGAGGCGTACGCCTCGAAAGGTCAATCCGTTGGTCCCGAGTTTCGCTTCGCGCAAGACCATCGTGCTCGAGGGGCCGGTCTCCGCCGAACCTGTCGGCAGCCAGACTGTTGCAATGCCGCCCGCGGGCGACTCGTCATCCGGCGTAATCTGGCCCGCGAAAACAATGTGGTTCGAGCCGCCGATTTTCTGGTCGTAGGCGAAGGCCGTGCTGGGCGCCGCCGCAACATTCGAAACGGAGCCTGGCCGGCGCGCTCCGTCGGTCAGCGCGACAATCCCCAACGGGCGGTGGACATTCTGTTCAACAACGATGGAAGACGTAATCGAGCCGGCAGGATCGGGATCATCCCAATGCAAAACCGGTCGCAACCCGGGCGCGGAGCGCAAAACCCATTTCCAATCGTCGGCTTCCGCGGCGCTGGCTGCCGGCGGCCGACGGAGTTGCTCGATCGAGACAAACATGGACTCGAGCTGAATTCGAACCGTAGTCGTGAGGTTCGGGGAAATCTGGATGTGCTTTTCAAGGAATGGCAAGAAACCAGCCAGCGTGACGCGAACAGTGTACGAGCCCGGCGCCAACTTCTCACCATTGAAGATGCCTTCCGTGTTTGTCAAAAACTGGTAGGTAGCCGCCGCGCCGGATGTTTCCGAAAGAATCGCAACCGTGGCGCCCAATTGCGGGACTCCGCTGGCATCGCGCACTTGCCCGGATAATTTCCCGAGGCTTGAAACCGGTTGTTTACTGGATTGCGCGAGCAGGGAAGGCGCGCCACAGGTCACACCGACAGCGGTGCCGAGCAGTACCCCGAAGTACAGGAGGGCGCCGCGCTTCACTCGTTTACCTCCCTGGTGTGACGTTCGCCACAGTCTTCTGTTCCACCGGATTCTTCACAGAGAACTCCGCGGAACGGGAAATGGTTACATTTGACAGCAAATCGGTCGCGTTGACCTCGAGAGTATACTTCCCCGGAGCCAGGGTGGCCAGAGGTAAAAGCCGCTCGATGGTCACCTGATCGCCGGTCTGCTTCATGTCAGCAGAGGTCTCTTTGAACTGCATCACCTGCTGGTCGCCCTTCTTCACTGTATAGACGAAGGCGGCATTGCTCTTGTGAGTCTTTTCGTCGCCCTTCAAGTTATAAATCTGAAGATAGATGCCGAGCTTGTCGGCGGTGGTGAAGTCCGCATCGAGGCGCGGACGGACCTTGGAAGAACCGAGCACAAATTGCCCGGTGCCGATCTGCTTGGCGGGAACGTGTTCGATCTGGTCGGCAAGGATCAGGCTGCTGGCTTCCAGCTTTTCGTCTTCATAACGTGGAACCGCGAGACGCGTGTTGACCGCGCCTACATTGCCGCTGCCCACGTCCTTGATTACCAGGTCCAGGCGATACAATCCCGGCCGCAGGGGGAGCGACTTCTGATACACCGACGACAGTTTCACGGACTGCTTATAAAGTGACTCCGGATAATCGCGCGTGACGGAGTCCTCAAACGTCTGCACAACGCGATTCGTGAGTGTGCTGACGCGCCCGAAGATGTTGAGCTCCGCGCTGTACACGCCGTCTTTATTCTTGAACTGAAGCTGGTGATTCGGAACCTGTATGGTCACCGGCACGAGAACCGTGTCGTTGGTTACCTTCAGAAAATCGGTGCGGTAATTGAACTTCAGCTGGTCGCGGACCATGCGCGAGGTCACGAGCGCTTCGAGGTCCTTGTATTTCACTTCCGGAGGCCGCTGAACTTTGGCGTAAAGCTCGAGGCGCGTGAACTCGTTCAGGCTGGCCGGCGTCCCTCCAAGCGAGGTGGGAAGGTGGGTGCCGTCGGAGCGCGTGAACCGGTCGGTCTTCGATGCCAAGCCCATCGATTCCATCAAGCTGAGCCCGGCTCCGGGCACATTCAGCAGCGCATCTTTTTCGGAGGGGTCCATCGTCAGGTGATATTCACCGGAACCGCTGGGATCCACAAATTCGAGCTCTACGTTTTCCTGAATGCCCTCAAGATACCGATAGCGCCAGCGTTCCCAGGGATACGTAGTGGTGGAGCCGCCACCTTCTTCCATCGGGCGATCATAGGTCCCGCCCGTTGGGTGCGATTCGATTTCGTCGGGGGCGCCCCAGATGATGTAAATGCGGCCACGGTCCGTCTTCCATCCCGGGATGCCGGAAGCAAAGTGTTCGTTGGCGTAGGCGATGCGCCGGTAGTGCTCTTCCTTGAAATCGTTGTCCGGCATGTCCGGATTGCTGCTGCGGCGCAGCCAGAATTGCTCAATAAACTGTTCGCGTTCTTCGTTGGTCTCCAGTTGCAGGAAAGCCGTGCGCTCTTCCGGAGAGATGATGTAGACCACGTCCTCGTTCAACCAGGTTTTGAAGGAGTTATCGAGTTCCTTCAAAGTTTTCTTCATCTTCTGCTTCTGGTCTTTGGTGAGCTTTTGATTTTGCGGAGGCGCCTGGGGGTTGGGATCGGGGGCTTGGGCCTGTTGTCCGGCGACAGGGAGCAAGAGCAATACATACGCAGTCAGGCTGGCGGTAACCTTGCGAAACATCATAGGCATAGAGACACCCTTAGGGACACTGAATTCTAAACCCGCGCACCTGAGACGTCAAATAGGGAATCTCGTTCATTCAAGGACATTTATCCCCCGATGCTGGTTAGACGTGAACAGGAGGTATCGGCGTTGCCTACGAAGAGAGATTTAGCGGGCGGGTCGTGAGTCTTGCGGCGTCTTACTGCACAAGATGGTTTTGTACTTCGGAGCCGACAAGGGTGTCGAATATAGCGAGGACGTGCCGGCGGTATTCGAGCATGCGCGAGAAAACATCGCGCAATTGGGGTTCGCGCTCGGCTTCGCGGTGCCATTTGGCAAGAACCGCGGGCGGAACCTCGATGTCCTGGCGCAGTTTGTCCGCGGAATGCCCCCGCAGGAACAATCCGTAGAAAAATGCCGCTTCCCGCTGCGGATACTCCAGATCCACAGTGACTTCGGTCGGCAGGTACGTAGACATGGTCGCCATAGGAAAAATGCAGTTTACCGAAATTCGTTTCCGCGTCAAGTAGAACTCGGGTCCCGGTGCGCCGGGCTGGTCAACATCCCCGCCCGGGCCCAGCCACCACCCCGTACCGCTTGACCGCATCCAATCGGCATAGGATGCTTAAGCCTATGGGGAAGTTACCCAAGTCGCTCGCCCGCCGGACCGTTGGGCGATTCCTGCGCTTTGGGATGCTGCGCGGCCTGCGCTCGGTGGAGATCGATCCCGAGGAATTCCGCCAATATCTTGCCGATAAGCACCATCTCTGGATTCCGCACTTTGGACGGATGCGGGACGTTCCCATTGAACAATTGGATGCCATTGCGGAGCGCCTGATTCACAACGCGCAACGGATTGCGTTGGCGCAGGGCGCGGGTTTCGGCCTGGGCGGCATGATCACGATTCTTCCAGACGCCAGCCTGCTCACCATTATTGCTTTGCGCCTGATTCAGCGGCTCTGCCTGCTTTATGGATTCGAGGAACGCGAATCGGAGCGGCGCATACAAATGTGGCTGGCTGCGGCGGGAGCGGCAGGGATTGATCTGGGCAAGGACTTGGCGGAGAAACAGATCGCTGAGAGGCTGGCGCCGCGAATTGCCGGGCGACTGGCCGTGCGAATCGGTGAAGAGAGCGCGGAAAAGTGGGTGGGGCGCATGGTGCCCCTCGCGAGTTCCGCCATCGGTGGCGCGCTGAACTATACGTTTATCCGTACATGGGGACGGCGCGTTCACCGTCATCTACGGGAAAAACATCTGGCCGAACGCGCTGCCGCCGCGGAAAGCGCGCAATTCGCTAAAACCATTTCGATTCGTTAGGCAGTCGCCGTGTTTCTGAACCGCCATGACCAACCAGCCGTTTTTACTGGGCGTCAACTATCCCTGGGCAAATTATGCCGAAGATTTCGGTGTGGGCCCCTCGGGGCACCGGGGGCTTTCACTCCCGGAAAATCTATCCAAAATTGAGGATGAGTTCGCCCGAATTCGCGATTGCGGCGTCAGTGTGGTTCGCTGGTTTCTGTTTGCGGACGGGCGCGGAGGATTCCTGACGGAGAAAGGCATTCCCCTGCGCCCGGATGAATTCTTGCTCGCCGACGTTCGGGCCACGCTGGAGCTTGCGAAACGCAACGAGTTGAAGCTTTGCTTTTCGCTGATGGACTACCTGTGGTTGCAGGACCGGACTGGCAAACCCGCCGCGCACGCCAACGAGCAGGTCTTGCAGTTCGCCGCCGGACGTGAGGCGTTTCTGCATCGAGTCTTGATCCCGATGTTTCGCGAATTTCGTCAGCACCCCGCGCTTTTTGCGTGGGAGATCGCCAATGAGCCCGAATGGGCCATCCGGGAATTTCACCGGCAACCGGCGGCGAAGATGCACTACGCGGATTTCCGCGCATTTGCGGAAGAAATCACGCAGGCTGTTCGTGAATTCGCGGGCGTACCCGTAACTCTCGGCTCGGCGAGCCTGGCATGGGTTCGCGCGTGGAGTGAACTCGGGCTGGATTTTTACCAGGCCCACTACTATCCCGTTCAGGACCCATCCGCTAAATCAGGACTTGCGCGGCAACTTGCGTGCCTGCCTCCGCTCGATAAACCTTTGTGGTTAGGGGAACTTCCCGCCGTCGATGATGAAACCTCCAGCTATTCGCTAAAAAGATCTCTGACGGAGTGCCGCGAAGCTGGGCTGCTGGGCGCCGCCGTTTGGCGCTGGACTGCTCCGGAAAAAACCGGGACCGACGCCCACTTGGGAAGTGTCGATCCGAAAATACTTAGTGCGTGGAATTTGGCGCCCAGTTCCCGAAACGCTTCCGCATAAACCAAACAGCGCGGAGATACGTCCAATCGACTTCGCTTCATTGGGATTTGAGCGGGACCCTAACCGTTCGCGCTTACTATTTGGAGCACTGCACTGGAAATGCGGAATGAGCCGCCGTAAAGTGGAATGAGATTCAGACGGCGAAGGAAAGAGGTCCCATGAAGACGATTCACAAAATGCTGACGGCAGGCTTCCTTTTGGCGGCCGCGGCGGGATTGTTGGTGCTTCCGCAGTTCGCTGCTTCGCCCGCGCAGCAAATGCCCGGCATGCAACCAGCCGCTGCGGCCGCGGACGAACCGACTCCCGCGTTCCATGCGCAGGGCCCCGCAGATGCCTTGCCGCCGACGATGGACGCCTCCATCTTCACCGACATTCAAACCTTCAACGCCTACGTCGTTGCCGGCCGCACGAAAAAAGTCCTCTACCAGCAGCCCTGCTATTGCCACTGCGATCGCAGCCAGGGCCACGGTAGCCTGCTCGACTGTTTTGTCAGCCGGCACGGCTCCGGATGCGACATCTGCCAGAAGGAGGATTTCTACGCCTACGAACAGACCCGCAAGGGCAAGACGCCCGCGCAAATCCGCGATGGTATCATCCACGGCGAATGGCAGAAAGTAGACACCACGAAATATGCGAAGAACTACCTGCCGCCGCTGGCGACTCCCGCAAAGTAACAAGGGAAACCTGTTTTTCAGCTCATGGCCCGCAAGGAACACGCTCCGGAAACTCTGGCGACCTCATTTCTTCGCCAGCACAACGTAAGTTTCACCGAACATCTCTACAACTACGTTGAGCATGGAGGCACGGCCGAGTCCGCGCGCCAGCTAGGCGTGGACGAACACGCCGTCGTGAAGACCCTGGTGATGCAGGACCAGGATGCGAAGCCTCTAATCATCCTGATGCACGGGGACCGCCAGGTGGGCCTGAAGAAATTCGCGCGCCAGATTGGCGTAAAAAAAGTGGAGCCTTGCAAGCCGGAGGTCGCGCAACGGCACACCGGCTACCAGCTTGGCGGCACTTCTCCTTTCGGGACGCGCAAGCTTTTGCCTGTCTATGTTGAGCGCGGCATCCTGGCGCTTCCATTGATATATATCAATGGGGGACATCGGGGATTACTCGTTCAGATTTCCCCGAAGGTGCTGACCGATTTGCTGCACGCCCAGCCGGTGGATAGCGCCTCCTCGGAGTAGACGTTCCGCGTGCGACTCGGGGTACGTTCTGATAAACTCAACTCCCGCAATTGAACTGGGCTCGTCTAATCATTTGCATCAGGGGCCAACCATGAAGCTAAGCCGTTCCGCAGCAATGCTGCTGTTGTTTTCGATTGTCGCCTTTTGCGCAGTCCTGTGTATCGCCGCCGGTTCCGCCACGAACGCCGCCGGCGATTCATCGTGGGGATTTTCCCTTGCGAACATGGACCGCACCTGCAAACCCTGCGACGACTTCTATCAGTTCGCCATGGGCGGCTGGATGAAGGCGAATACGATCCCGGCCGAATATTCCAGTTGGGGATCCTTTACCGTGCTGCGTGACAAAAATCTCGCCGGCATGCGCGCGATTCTGGAAAGCGCCGCGAACTCCAAGGCTGCGCCCGGATCGAACGAACAGAAGATCGGTGATTTCTATTCGAGCTGCATGGACACAACGGCGATTGACGCAGCGGGCAGCAAGCCGCTGGCCACCGATCTCGCCGCCGTTGACGCGATCCAGGATCGCAAGGGCCTCGACTCCGAAATTGCGAGGCTCCATCGCCAGGTGAACAACGTCGCCTTTGTTTTTGGGTCCACGCCGGATTTCAAGAACAGTTCGCAAATGATCGCCATCGCCCATCAGGGCGGGCTGGGGATGCCGGACCGCGACTACTATCTGCGCGACGACGAACACTCCAAACAATTGCGTGATGGCTACGTGAAACACGTTGCAAAGATGTTTGAGCTGGCGGGCGACGCGCCCGATAAAGCGGCTGCCGAAGCCCGGACGGTCATGGCATTCGAAACTTCGCTCGCCAAGGCATCGCGCACGCGCGTGGAACTTCGCGATCCCGAAAAGAACTACAACAAGATGACGCTCGCGGAACTCAAGAATCTGACACCGGACTGGTCCTGGGAAAGCTACATGCAGTCCGTCGGCTCTCCTGCGGCCGCCGAGATCAACATCGCGCAGCCCGATTTTTTCAAGGAACTTGACCACCAGTTGGGCGCGACGCCCCTGGCCGACTGGAAAATTTATTTGCGCTGGCACGTGATCCACAACGCCGCGCCGACCCTTTCCGACGCCTTTGTCCAGGAGAATTTTGATTTCTATGGCAAGCAGCTTTCCGGCACAAAGGAACTGCAGCCACGATGGAAACGCTGCGCCCAGTCCGCTAATCAGAGTCTTGGCGAGGCGCTCGGCGAAGTGTATGTGCAGAAGTATTTCCCGCCGGAGGCCAAGGCTCGCGCAAAGGAGATGGTGAACAATCTCATCGCTGCGCTGCGCTCGGACATTCCCACGCTTTCGTGGATGGGCCCGGAAACGAAGAAGCAGGCGCTCGCAAAGCTGGAAGCGTTCAACGTGAAGATAGGCTATCCGGACAAGTGGCGCGACTATTCGAAGCTCAGTATCGATCGCGGTTCGTATCTCGCCAACGTGCGCCGCAGCCAGGAATTTGAGGAAGACCGTGACCTCGCGAAAATCGGCAAGCCGGTGGACCGCTCCGAATGGGGCATGACGCCGCCGACCGTGAACGCGTACTACAACGCGACGTTCAACGAAATCGTCTTCCCGGCCGGCATTCTTCAGCCGCCGTTTTATGACCCCAACGCCGACGACGCCGTGAATTACGGAGGCATGGGCGCCGTGATTGGCCACGAAATCAGCCACGGATTCGACGACCGCGGCTCCCAGTTCGATGGCCAGGGTAATCTACGCAATTGGTGGACGCCTGATGACCGGAAGAATTTTGACGAGCGTGGACAGTGCATCGTGGACCAGTTCAACAGCTACGAAGTAGAGCCCGGCCTGCATCAGAACGGGAAGTTGGTTCTCGGGGAAAGCATCGGCGACCTCGGCGGCTTGAGCATTGCCTACGCGGCGTATGAAAAGTCCATCGAGGGCAAGCGGCCGAAGGATATTGACGGCTTCACGCCCGAGCAGCGATTCTTCCTCGGATGGGCCCAGGTGTGGGGCACGAACCAGCGCACGGAAGCAGCGCGCCTGCAAACCAACACCGACCCGCATCCTTTGGCGCGTTTCCGCGGCAACGGGCCGATCTCTAACCTGGAAGCGTTTGCAAAAGCGTTTGGGTGCAAAAAGGGCGACCCGATGGTCCGCGAGCACTCCTGCAAAATTTGGTAACTCGCGCCGCTCTCGAGCATTCTCTGAAGCACTTGCTCGGATGTAAACTTTTTGCCTGCGCGCGGGCGTAAGAAGTCCTGTCCGGCAATATTTTCACTGCTTGGGGGAACCATGAACCGCAGCTTGCGCTGTTTCGGAAGCGTCGCAATGTTGTTTTTGGGATTGACGGCCGGCCCATTGCGGGCCCAGCCGGCTCCGCAACCAGCGCCGACCTGGCCCACCCCGCAGGAAGGTGACTATGTGGTCCGCGATTTCCATTTCCAGTCCGGCGAGACGCTGCCGGAAGTACGGCTGCACTACTACACGCTCGGAAAAGCGGTGAAGGATGCGAACGGCCGGACGACGAACGCCGTCCTCATCCTGCACGGCACCGGCGGCAGCGGAGACAATTTCTTTCGGCCAATCTTCGCGGGTGTTTTGTTTGGTCCCGGTCAGTTACTGGACGCGACGAGGTACTTCCTGATTCTTCCCGACAATGTGGGCCACGGAAAATCCAGCAAGCCGAGCGATGGCCTGCATGCGCGCTTTCCGCAATATGAATACGCGGACATGATCGCGCTGCAGCACGAACTGGTCGAGAATGGTCTTGGCGTGAACCACCTGCGCCTGATTCTCGGCACCTCCATGGGCTGCATGCATTCATGGTTGTGGGGCGAGGCCTATCCGGAATACATGGACGCTCTTATGCCGCTGGCTTGCCAGCCGACGCAGGTGGCCGGGCGCAACCGCGTGTGGCGCAAAATGGTCATCGACGGGATTCGCCAGGATCCGGAGTGGAAAAACGGCGACTACACCGCCGAACCCCGCGCGGGATTGCAGATCGCCGCGGATTTTCTGATTATCGCGGGAAGCGCGCCGCTACACATGCAGGAAGATTTGCCGACGCGGGACGCCGCCGACAAATTCCTAGAAAATTCCATGAAGCGCATCACCTCAAGCCTCGACGCCAACGATTTTCTCTATGCGGTAAACTCCTCGCGCAACTACGATCCCTCCCCGAAACTGGAGACCATTCGCGCCCAGGTGATGTTCATCAATTCCGCGGATGATTTTATCAATCCGCCGGAACTCGGCGTCGCCGAGCGCGAGATCAAGCGCGTAAAGAATGGAAGATTTCTTCTGCTGCCAGCTTCGGAACAAACCCATGGTCACGGCACGCACACCTGGGCGGCCGTCTGGCAGCAGTACCTCGGGGAACTCCTCGACCGCTCCGGCAAAGGCGACTAGCTGGAAGGTCTTACCGCATTGGGACGCCGCTGCGAAGATAATTGTCCGTCTTGTTGAGCCAGTCTTCGCGCGGCGGATCAAAGACATCAAGGTCAAGAGTGTCTTCGAGCGCCCAGGCTTCGTGCGGCATGTTGGAGGGAATGCAGAGCACTTCCCCGGCGCGCACGATGATCTCTTTTCCATCGATGTCAAATTTCAGCGCGCCATCGAGGATATACGTTACCTGTTCATTGTGATGGTGGTGCTTGGGGACGTGAGCTCCTTTTTTCAGGAACACCCGCGCCAGCATCAGTTTGTCGCCGACGACCATTTCCCGGTCGATCAGGTCGTTCAATTTTTCGCGCTCCACGTTTTTCCAGGGGATGTATTTGCATTCGGTTTTTTCGCTCATCGTTTCAAGTCTCCATAAAGGCGCGCCGCATTGTCGTGCAGATAGTTTCGCGCCAGTTCCAAAGCTTTTGTTTCGCTGAACGCACCTTCGTCCACGAGTTCCGCGAGGGCAGCCGCGAGGCCGGTGCGAGTTGTGCGCGCCGCCAGCCACATGCTCTCTTCCGCGCCCAGGGCGTCGTTGAAGGGAAATGCATCAGAGCCATACATCATCTTGTCCGGATACAGGGTAAGCAACTGCTTCAGCACCTGCTTGAACTGCGAGGGGTAGAGCATCTCGGATTGAAACGAAGTATCGAGATACACGTTCTTCACTGCAGTGAGCAGTGCTGCTTCCCGCTCGTAGGGCCAGCCGCCATGAATCAGCACAAACGTCACATTTTTGTAGCGAGCGTCGCGCACCACATTTTCCAAGTTCAGCACATTGCCGTTTCGCAAGCTGAAATAGTCCCCGATTCCAACGGCACTGTGGAAGTGCATCGGCAAATGAAGCTTTCCCGCCTGGTCCGTAATTCGCCGGAAAATGTAATCCTGAAAGAGCCGGTATTCTTCGCCCGTCGGGACGCCGCCTGCGTGATATTTGTTGTAAATCGCTTCGGCTTTTTCAGCCGAAGGATCTGTGAAATGCAAGCTGCGGAAATAGGCCGCTTCGAATTTGATGGCCACGCCGCCGCGCTTCTGGTTGTCCTCCATCGTCTTGTGGACGAACGCGACGTATCCGGCCAGATCCGGGGGCAGCGCGTCAACGCCTTCCTGTTTCTTCCAGCGCGAAAGCATTTTCTCCTGCAGCGGGACGTAGACGCCCATGTCCGGCGTGCTTGCGGCCTGGTCGCGATTGTCGAAGGGATAGAAAAACGCGTCACCGAAAAACACCCAGTGGAAACGCTTCGTATCGAGATACGCGGGCATCATGGCGCGGTTCGCCAGGCAGATATCCACGTTTAGCTTATCGAGGATGCTGTCGAAATACGCGGTGCCACCGGCTTTTTCCGCCGCCGTTTTCTTTTCCGCGAGCCATTTAGCGTGTTCAGGCTTGAAATCGTCGTACGGATATCCGAACAAGGCCTTTGCTCCAGCCACAAATTCCGGATTGTCGTCGCGCAGGCGGAGCGTGGCGCTCTCATCGGGTGGTGAAGCCATTGCGTCCACGTCGCTGTCATCCGCGTATCCAGGGTGCGCGTGGTTGTCGTACATCGGAATCTTGTCGATTTCTTTCAACAACCGTTCGTAGGTTTTTTGGACATCGGCGGAGGGATAGGGCTTTGCCTGGCCAAACGCAGAGCAAGCCAGTCCGGCTGCGAGCAAAATTCCAAACGATAAGCGCACTGCAGTTTTCATAATTCTGAGTCTCCACGAATCAGCGGATGGAGTGAGTTCGCATTCCCAGCCATCCGGAAATTTGTTTTCGTTACCGCGCGACTGCGGCACGCCAACGGGACGATGCCCGCTGAATGCGTTCCAGGGCGTCCTCGAGCAGGTGCGTCGCACTGACCAGCGAAAATCGCAGATAGTTTTTCCCCTCGGCGCCGAACGCCGCTCCTGCGATCCCGGCCACTCCCGCCTCTTCCAGCAGCACGCGCTGAACTTCCTCCGCCGGCATGCCGGTCTCTTCGATATTCACCCAGGCGTAGAACGCGCCATCGGGCGACTGGCAGCGGAAACCGGGAATCCGGTTGAGCTTTTCGACAAAAAGGTCGCGCCTCTTCCGGTACTCCTCCACCATTGCGGGCACAGCGTTGGTCGAATCCCGAAGCGCCTCAATGGCAGCCACCTGCGAAAATTCGGCCGTACATGTGAACGTGTTGAGCACCAGCATGTCCAGGGCGTCGATCACATGCTTCTGCGCCACCGCGTATCCCAGCCGCCAGCCCGTCATGGCAAACGATTTGGAGAATCCATCGATGATGACCGTACGCTCCGCCATCCCCGGCAGCGCCCAGATGGATTTGTATTCGCCCCTGAACAGGATGCGCGCGTAAATTTCGTCGGCGATCACCCACAAGTCGTGCTTCTCCGCGAGCTCGGCGATTTGCGCGATGACCGCGTCGGTGAAGACAGTCCCTGTCGGGTTATTCGGCGAATTGAAAATCAGCATCCGTGTCTTCGGAGTGATTTTCGCCGCGATCTCCGCCAAGTTCGGCTGAAACTTGTTCTCCTCGCGCAGGGCGTACGGAATAGCCTTCGCGCCGAGCCCGCGAGTGAACGACGGGTAAATCGGAAAGCTCGGATCGGGATAGAGCACTTCGTCGCCCGGCTCGATCAGCGCCATCATGGCGAGGGCCAGCGCCATCTTGCAGCCCGGCGCCACCAGCACCTGCTCCGCCGCAACGTCGAGCCTGCGCGTGCGTTTCAGGTAATCCGCAATGGCGCTGCGCAAAGGCGGAATCCCGCGCGTGGCCACGTAGCGGTCCCGTCCTTCGGCAACGGCCGCGCGCACTGCATCCACCACCGGGGCCGCCGGATGAAAATCCGGCTCGCCAAGCTCCAGATGAATGATCGAACGCCCCGCTTTTTCGAGTTCTTTCGCGCGGGAGAAGACCGCCAGGGCGCCTTCGCCCGTCAATTGAGCAATACGTGATGCAATTTTAGCCATAGCCCAAAAATGATATCACTTTGCTGGAAGTAGAACCCCACCGAAGCGAAACGGGACGCAAACCGCCGCGCCCCGCTGCCTTCGTGGTCCATAAGTCAGTTAGAACGCCAGCCGCACCGAGAACTGGATCAGCCGCGGAGTCCCGACCGTTGAGAAGATTTTCCCGAACGGGCCGCCGGGACCGATCGTTTCCACATCGTTGATTGCTGGATTCGCGAAATTCGCGTGGTTCCAGATGTTGAAGAAGTCGGTCGCAAATCGCAGATTGAACCGCTCTGTGAGCGCGAAGTTTTTCAGGAGGGAGAAGTCCCAGTTTTGCTGATAGGGTCCGCGGAGGGCGTTGCGGCCGAGATTTCCGTACAACGTTACGCAGGTATTCCCCGACGGATCCGTGCAAACCCCGGACGGGAAATAGAGATAGGGTGCGCGCGTGAAATTTGCGGGGTTCAGATACCCGTTGGCAAGCTCGTTGCCGATTCCACCGCCGGTGTAACCTTTTGAGATCGAACCGCCGCTCGCCAAGTTCCCGGTCAATGTTGTGGTGTACCCCGGTCCCAGGAAAACTGAGCCAGCGCTGGAATCGATCACGCTGAACGGAGTCCCCGACTGGATCACGGTGATTCCGCTGATCGCCCAGTTCCCAAACGCCACTTTCTTCCAGCCGGTTCCACTCGTTTGGAAGGGCAGGTCGTACCGGTAACTCACTACGAAGCGGTGTGTCCGGTCAAAGTCCGAAGGGCCGTAACCGTCCCTCAAGTTCGATTCGTCATTGTACGCGGTGTTCAGCGCTGTGTTTCCGCTGGAGTTTACGTCCGTCGATTTGGACCAGGTATAGGCGGCTTGAAAATAACCGTGCGACCACCGCCGCGAAACGGTTGCCTGTAAAGCGTGATAGTGCGCATAGGCAGAGTTGTCGAAAATCTGGAACCCGCCGTACCCGTTAATCGCCGGGATCGGGCTACGCATGGGCCCGTTCGCGATGGTGTTTTCCGTAATCTGGTAGGTGTGCCCGGACGAGTCCGTGATCGTAATCGGGTTTGCCGGGCTGACAAGTTTTGCAGGCAAGTCTGTCCGCGTTTCGCGCAGATGGATGGTGTGTGTGCCCACGTACCCGACCTCCAAGATCCAATTCTTGCCAAGATCCCTTTGCAGGGTCAGGTTCCATTGCTGCGTGCTGGGCGTCACGAACCGCCGCGGCACCGCCAGAGTGAACAGGCTGGGCGTCGGAATCGACCCTGGGCTCCCGGCGGCGCAACCAAACTGTCCGGCCTGCGTGGGGTCTTGGCCAGGGAATCCTGTAAAGACCGCCTGGCACGGAATGAAACTGGGATTCAGCGTTCCAGCAGTCGGCAGGGCGTTCGGGTTCGAAGTCGTATTCGGTGGCAGACAATTATTGGGAAAATTTGGTGAATTCGAGAAGAAGACCGATAGGCACCCACCTGGCAGTGCTCCGAAAACGATGGGCAGAAACGGCGCCTGAAAAGACAACTGGTCGGCGGTTCCGACGTCTTCACGCACATAGTAAATGCCGTAGCCGGCGCGAATCGTGGTGGTGTGACGCCCGCCGAGGTCATAGGCAAGTCCTACGCGCGGGGCAAGTCCGGTCGCATATGCGTTGTGGAAAGTGGTGTCACTCCCGCTGCCGGTCAACCCGGAAACCTTCAACCCGTTCGCGCATCCTCCGTACACCATGGGGTATTTGTTTGCAGCCGCCAGATTCTCATCAATATTGCCGATGTGGCAGGCACTGTCATAAAACGCTCCATTGATGTCGGCACGGGTGCCCAGGTTCAGCGTCAGGTTCCTTGTGATTTTCCAATCGTCCTGCGCAAAGACTCCATAAATGTTGGAGTGGTAATTGTGGTTGTAGACGCCGCCTCCGCCAAAACTGAAGGAAGCGATGCCTTGCAGGAAGTTCTGCCAGTCGGTGTATACACCGCTGTTGTTGAAAAAGATTTGGCCGTTGAAGGTCTGAGGGAATTGCTTGTCCAGGTTCACACGCGTGTATTCCCCGCCAAACCGGAAATCGTGCGGGCCCTTCACCCAGCTGACCGTATCCACAAAATTCAAGTTGTTCTGGGTCTGATACTGGTTTGCCGGAGGCGTGGGTCCGATCTGGAAACCCGACGTGTTAAACGTGAACTTGTAAATCGATTGGGTGATGTTATTCGATGGCCGGTCGATCCCCAAATCCGTGGCTGTAACCGGCGGCTGGTTCAACAAGCTGTAATTCATCCGCACGTAGCCAAACCGGAAATCGTTGACCACTGCCGGGGTGAACAAATGCGTCTCATTCACGGAGAAGAATCGCGCCCCCACGGGAATGTCGAACGGAAAATCCAGGTCGGTCGAGCTAATGCTGCTCTGCAATGTTCCACCCAAAGAAGCCTGTAATCCGCCCGCGCCGAACGGCAAGTTAGTTTCCGAATTCGAAAAGAAGAACCGTGCTCCGAGCTTGTCCTTGCTGGCGTTGAATTCCTTATCCCAGTTCGTGGTGAATTGATCGTCCGTGTATTTTCCCGCCCGGCTGAAGACGTAAGGAGCAGTCACGTAAGGCGTTGTCTTGTTTGGATCAAGGTTGGGGGTGGCTCCAGGAACCGAAGGGATCAAATAGCCATTCGGGTCGCCGAACAAGCCGCTCTTGGCCTGGAAGAGTTTCAGGACGACCGGGTCAATCATACTCGCGGTAAGTGGAGCGCTCGCGGTGCTGAACGCATCAGCGATTGAGGTTGCATCTCTTGTAGTCGGAAGTACAGGCAAGCCCGGGTTGTTAATCTGGGTTCCCGGCGAAAGCGCGCTGCGCTGCCGCGTTCCCTGGTAGTTGACGAAGAAGTATCCAAGCTGTTCTTTCACCACCGGCCCGCCGGCACTGGCGCCGAACAGATTCTGCTTCACCGGCGGCCTGGGCTGCCCGGCGGCATTGTGAAAAAACTCGTTCGCATTTAGAGCGTCGTTCCGGAAAAATTCGTAGACGTCTCCATGAAATTCACGACTCCCGCTCTTCAGGATGGCGTTGACGTTTCCTCCGCCATTGCGCCCCTGACTCGCATCATACAGGGAGGTCTGCACCTTGAACTCCTCAATCACATCCGGGTTTGGCAGCGGCACATAGTAGTTCTGCGCCACGTTGTAGTCCGTTGCGCTGATGCCCTCGATGAGATAGTTGTTATTGTCCTCGCGCTGCCCGTTTACGTAGATCTTCGTGGTGCCGCGGCCGAGCTGCGTCGATTGATTCAATTCACTCTGCACGCCGGTGCTGAGCGAAAGTAGTTGCTGGTAGTTCTGCGTCGCCAGCGGCAAGTCTCGAATCGTTTCCGATCCGATCGTCTCTCCCGTGGTGGCGTTGGTCGTCTCGACGGATGTGACCTGCGCCGAAATCTCGATTTTTTCGGTTACTGTGCCCGGCTTCAGCGGAATGGTCATGCGGGTCGTTTCCGTGACGCGCACCTCGATATTCGTTGCTTTCGCCTCGGCAAAGCCGGATTTGTTCACCACGACGTAGTACTTCGCGGGCGGGAGCAACACAGCTTCAAAGGTGCCGTCGACTCCGGAAGTCAACCTCCGCACCAACTCATCCGTGGCAGTGTTGATGATCTGCACGTCGGCCCCGGCGACTGCCCCACCGTTCACATCCACTACTGTCCCGCTAATGGCCCCGGTGGCGCCGCCCTGACCAAAAGCCGGCTTTCCGGCAGCTAGACCCAGAATGAAAGGAAGCAATATAAGTACGCGTATGAACTTCAGCATTTCCCACCCCCAGGAATTGTTTCGAAATCACGGCCCGAACTTAAATATGAAATATCTTGCGTCTTGCCCGCAGGCGCAGCCCTGCCCATAGGTGCCACGAGGAAGAAACTCGCATTGTGGAACTAGCTACACATGTGGGGTCTTCTGCGGTAGTCAAGGTAGTTGGTTAACCGCCCTGTTGTCAAGCACTTGGCAATCACATTTTCTTATGATTGCAATGCGCGAATCTTATCCACCCAGGTTTGCCCGACTAGTCCAATCCCTAACTCGCCACCTCCCCTTTCTCTTTTTTCCCTGTTCTCTTTAGTAACGCAACGTGCCAGACTTCGTTACCGTCTAAGCTAATAGACCCGCGCATCCAAGAGAGGTTTGCCATGGCCCACCGACTTTTTCTTCTCATTTGCGCGCTTTCCGTTTTTGCTTTGGGGCTTTCCTCCGATGCCCTTGCAGATAACAGCCACGCCCGCATCGTCCGCCTAAGCCTCGTTCAGGGCGATGTGCGCTTCGCACCTAGCTTTCGCGACGATCCCTTGACTGACACCAACGCCGGATGGCAAGCGGCTCCCCTGAATCTGCCGATTCGCCAGGGCTATGTGGTGGCGACGGATAATGGCCGCGCCGAAATCGAATTCGAAAACGGCGCCATGATGTTTCTCGGCGCAAATACCGTCGTCGAGTTCTATGATCTATCGCTCCGCGACGGCGACAGGATTACTCGCCTGGTGCTGCGGCAGGGCACGACCACCGTCTACGTAAATCCTTCGAACGGCGACTATTTCAGCGTTACGGGCGGTGACTTCACCGTGGAAGCCGCGGGGCGCACCACGTTTCGGCTGGACAATTTTGACGATGGCAGCGCGGTGAACATTGAGCGCGGCCACGCAACCGTCTTACGAGACAAGAAATCCACGCCTCTCGACAAAGGCCAATCCTTATCGGTACACGCGGGCGATTCCACCCAGGAAGTGCTCGGGCGCGCCGCGGATACCGACGATTTCGACCGCTGGGTTTCCGGGCGCATCGACAGCGTGGTGACCGCCACCAACTACTCTTCGCAATACGTGAATTCGCCGAACTATTCCTCAGGATTCGCCGATCTTTACACCTATGGCTCGTGGTTTCCGATGGGCGGTTATGGCTACTGCTGGCGGCCTTTTGGCATGGGCTTCGGCTGGTCGCCCTTCAGCTACGGCGGTTGGTATCAGGATCCGTTCTTTGGCAACACGTTTATCGGATCGGCGCCGTGGGGTTGGTTGCCGTATCACTACGGCGGCTGGGTTTTCTCGCCGGTTTACGGGTGGGTGTGGGCACCCACGGGCTTTGGTTTCGGCGGGCCCATTTACTACCGGCCAGTGACGGCCGTGTGGGTTCGTAACGGCGGCACCCTCGGCATTGTTCCTCTGCACCCAGGGGATAAGCCCGGCAAAACCGCGCAAAATCTGAACCAGGGAATTTTCCCCGTTCAGAATTCGCAGATTGCGCATTCCACACTGGCGGCAGGCACGGAGAAGTGGTCGGTCCTGAAGAAGGGCCCCGCGGAAGTGATTTCCTCAAATCTTGCTGTCAGCGCTCCGCCTTCGAGAGTGACGCGCACGATCGTCGCCGGCGCTTCGGGTAGCCGCGTCGTCACGCTTGGCCGCGATTCTTCGATTTCCTACGATCCGCATGAGCATCGCTATGTCAACAGCGGAAATCCGTCGCCGAGTCCCGCAAATGCAACGAATACAAATGAACTGCGCACGGAAGCCACGCACACCAATGGTACGCAACCTGCGAGCAATGGTGCTGTAGTTCCAGGAGCAACGTCGACCCGTGTGCCAGCAAGACCAGGCGCGCTGGGTTCGCCGGCGGTTCCGCAAGCGCCCTCGACGACTTCTGCTCGTGCCGGAGCTCC
>Ga0209380_10000530_pt1 | contig 27079 bp, 15 predicted proteins | sample HubBroMetageWFT6_FD_188347 | JGI IMG/M metagenome (GOLD analysis project Ga0209380, IMG submission 188347) | Warmed and freeze-thawed soil microbial communities from the Hubbard Brook experimental Forest, New Hampshire - Hubbard Brook CCASE Soil... | ecosystem: Environmental > Terrestrial >... | reverse complement strand
AAGGCGTTTACGCCACCTTTGCTGGCGCAATAAGCGTTCGCGCCGCGGCCCACACCCACCACCCCTGCGATCGATGAGAAATTGATCATCACGCCGCCACGCTTCACCAGCATCACGCGAGCCGCCGCCTGGCAGCACAAGAACGTACCTCGCAGATTGATATCCAGGACTCGATCCCAGGTCTCGAGCGGAGTGGTTTCCGCGGGATCATGCTGAGGAATCCCTGCGCAATTCACCAGGATATCGATTCCTCCAAACTCGCGAACGGTGGCATCCACCATGGCAGAAATGTCTGATGGGACGGCGACATCGGCCGTTAATGCGATGGCGCGCCTTCCGATTTTGCGGACTCTCTCGGCGGTGCTCTGAGGACCCTCGAGAGTGAGATCGCAGGCCGCGATATCGCAGCCGAATTCCGCGAAGCCAAGCGAGATGGCCTCGCCGAATCCGACTCCGGCCCCGGTGATGAGCGCAACGCGTCCGCTAAGATCAAACAGTTTCCGAAAAGCACCTGGCTCAATGCCCATGATGTCAAATCTCAGAAGATCTCGAACTCTTTCGAAGAAATCGAGCTATGAACAGTAAACTGCGATAAGAAGTCCCGCGACCACTGTTCCTCTTAGTTGATGATCCTCCACTGCACGCTCTGTTTGCTAGCAAGCCTTGTTACTCGGCCTTGCTGCTCCAGAAGCATCATGTGGCCGTGCAACGGATACATGAGCAACCATTGATTGGTCAAGGGCCAAGCCCCCAAGGCCGGCCCGCACTCATCCATGAGACCCCGGAGCGAAATGCCTTCGGGATGTTTTTCCAGGGTCTTCCAAACCAGGCCCGATGCCATATCGACAAATCGCCGGGACTCAACCAGAAATTCCGTTACCTCAGAACCGTGGAAGGTTGGCCAGTGTCCTGAATAAATCCAGTCAATTTCTAACGCATGGAATAACTGCAACGTGCCTAGGTAAGCAAGCACGGAGAAATACCCGGGAGGCAGCGCCGGTTCACCCTTGATAGTTGGGCAATACCGGCCGTGCAAAGCATCGCCGACGAAAACGGCCCGGTTCACTGGATCGTGCAGCGCCAGATGTCCGTCACTGTGGCCAGGCACATGGAGAACCTGGAGCGAACGCTGATCGTCGATTCTGATGTGTTCTCCGCCCACAAATGTCTGGTCGATCCGGTGCGCCGGGCCCGCCATCATTCGAACCCACTCGGTGGCCTCGGGGTAAAGGCCAAGGCCCACGCCGTGATCGGGGATCCACTGGTTGTAGCGCGAAGCGAAAAGACGATCAGGATTCTCGATCATCAAGCGGTCCTGTTCTCCGCAAGCCAGCATGACTTGACCGGCAATTTGCTTAAGAGATGCGTTGCCGCCGTGGTGATCGGCATCGGCGTGGGTATTAATTGCGATCGTTAGCCGGGATGGGGCGACGTCGATTTGTTTGAGAAATGGGGAAATCGTCTCAGCCGGTGTGTAGGAGGCGCCCGTGTCCAGGAGCACGGTGTTATCTCCGACAAATAAGTACTGGAATAGATTACGGTCGGTGACCAGCGAGGCGATCTGATAGACGTGTGGGAAGATATCCATAATCCATCCCGCCGGACACTGAGCCTCGACTGCCCAGGCGCAGTCGAGGCAAGAGCGACGGCTTCTCGCGATCCGGAACACCAGGAGAAATGGGCATTTGCAATGCCCCTCTACTCCCACGCGGTCCAATTCCACTCGCACAATACTAAACTTAAAAGCTCATCGTCAACACTTTTGTTGACATATTTCCCTCACTAGACCCGGATACGAGGTTCAACTCGCCGGCGTAAGGCCCGAGCTGCCAAGCCCACCGTGCCCCGAGTTAGACTCTTCCGGCATAGCTGAGGATCGCGATTGCCAGCACAAGAAGGCTCACGCCCGCAATCATTGTGCGAATCGGCCGCGTGCCGGTGCGAGCCCATTCGCCGGTGAGTACGCCGAAAACCGTGCTGGCGACCACGATGGACGCGAGAAACAATGGCCAGCCGATGGAGGTGCCTAAGTCGCCCAGTTTGATGGTGCAGATGCTGTAGAGAACGATGCTGCCGTACCACAGAAGTCCCATGCTGGCCCCGGCAAGCCAGTAGTACCAGGTCCCTGGCAAACGAAGCGCAGCGACGTTGCCTTTCTTGCGCATCAGGATGTAACAGTAAATTGCACCCGGCAAGAACCCCGCGTAGAGGCATGGCAGCCACACTGCATTTGACATCATCGCAACGCTGGCGCCATTTTGTTGCGCGGCGCGCTGAATACTTCCGCCAAAAGCCAGACCAAGGTTCAACATCGAGCCGAGAATCCCGGAAATGAAGGCCAGGAGATATCCCAACCAGAAACCGTGGCGCACGCTGGCGCTTTCCACTTGCAAGGCCGCTTCCCTCTGTTTTCCCGCCAGTCCGCAGAGCGAAACGCCCAGCAGGATCACCAGGACGCCAAAGAAAATGAAGCTGCCTTGCCGGGTCATGACGCGGTCGGCATGTTGCGCGATCAGCGGGGTAAGTGCGCCTACCGCCGCTGAGGTTCCGAGGCATACAGCAAATGAGATAGCCAGACCCAGTCGAGTCAGAGCGAGACCGAAAAATACAAGGGACACGCCCCAACAAGCGCCGAAAATCACCATGGCCGCCAAAGTCCCGGTGGAAACCGCGACATACGTCGACCACAGTTTGGGTACGGTAAGCATTGCGATCAAAGTTGGCACGACGGCTACGCCCAGGATGGAAAAAGCAAACCATGAATGCTCCCACTGCCATTTCTTATTCAGCTTCATGGGAAGCGCGTACGCCGCGTTCATGATGGCAGCGCACAAAACCAGCAGGATCGCCTGGAAGATGTTTGATGTCATTCCATTTCCTAGCCTTATCGAAAACTATTGCACGCTAATGGTGAGATTTACTATCTGGTGACTTCGCGCTCGGGAGGTCGTGCTCAGGCGGAGCAATTCAACCACGGGGGCTTTCCTTATGTCAACAACGTTGATAACACTTATCGCCGCGAGGGCGGAAGATTAACTCAGAGAGCCGAACTGGCCTTCGATATGGTCCGTCCAATCGTCGTGGGCAAAACCCGGAAAAGGCGAGCCGTGATCAAAGACGCGGTCATACAAACCCCCGAAGTATTGTTCCACTTCGCCCTCAATTTTATCCAGCGGCGTTTTCAGGACCATGCGCACGTATTGCTCATGATTATCCCGGCGGTTCGCCATCGGGATGCGAGAAGAATAGGCGCGGGCGATGATGAAGATATAGGGATTCATAAGTAGGTTGAGCGTGCGGTAGAGCAGCGGCTGGTTGGATGCCTTCCAGATGGTGCGGTGCAGTTCCATGTCGGCGTGGAAGAATTGTTCTTCGTTGCTCTTCGCCGCCGCGGTCTTAAGCTTCTTCAGAGCGCGATTGAGAAGTTCGGCGGAATCGATAGAGGAATTTTCCCTCATGTAGCGGACGCAAAGGCCCTCAAGTTTGGCGCGCATGCGAAAGATGACGCCGATTTCAGCCAGGGAAATATCGCGAATGAAAGTTCCGCGGCGCGAAGTCGTGACCACCAATCCATCGCGCTCTAGGCGCAGCAGAGCCTCGCGCACGGGCCCGCGGCTGACCTGCAGTTCCTTGGCTAGATCTTCTTCAATGATGCGCTGGCGTGGCCGCAGCTTGCCGGCGTGAATCGCCTTCCGTAGATGGGCCTCCACCTTCTTGCTGGCGGAAACTCCGCGCTCTGGTTTAGCAGAATGACTCTTAGAAGTTCGCATCAAAACTGGTCGATACTTATAAATCCGGAGTCAGTCAAAAGGCAATGTTGTTGATTGCATCGCTCGCCGAAGTCTTACCCGGTACCCCGACACTCCATACTCTATCATGTCGCCACGATGTGAGTGACAGCATTCGTCGGCACACAGGCTGCCGCCCTGCGCCAAAGCGCAAGAGCTCAAACTTACAGTTTGTCTTCGGGTGGAACATACGGGATCCCTCACAATAAAACGTGTGCACCTCTAAAGAACTCGCCAAACACAGGTTCACCATATCGAGACGTGAGGGCAAGGGCTTTCGCTGTTGCCCGGCCCCACTCATGCAGCCGCCAAGAATGCACTCATTATTGTAGACAGTACTGTTGACAATATTTTTCTTGACACTTGCCTGAAGCATAGGGTAACTTGCGCGTCGGGCATGAGAACTTGCAGATCCGCGCCGGTCGACCAGCGCACTCGAGTGCGCCCGCCACAAAACTCAATGCTCTGCACGGCGCCTCCCATCCCGAAGGCGCGATTCCGCTCGACGTCGCTGTAGTTTGTTGTTTAAGGAGGCTCCACGATGAACTCCGCTAGGTACCGTTTTCTTACCCTGATTGCAGTTCTTTCCCTGGGGGCTGGCTTGTTGCACGGACAGACGGCAGTCACGGGAGGCATCGAGGGGAACATTACTGACGCTTCCGGTGCGGTCATTTCCGGGGCAAACGTAGAAGCAAGGAACCTGGCGGACTCAGTCGTTCGCCAAACCGTCACGAACGTCGACGGGGCATACCGCTTCCCCAGTCTGATTCCGGGAACCTATTCGGTAACGGTCAAGAAGGACGGGTTTACCACATTCGTCCGCGGGGCGACGCGAATCGACGCCGGAATACTGTACCGGGTCGACGCCAGGCTGCCGGTCGGTACGGCAACTTCCAAGGTCGAGGTTACGGGCGAGGCACCCGTTCTCCAGACGGATAGCGCTGAAGTGAACGAAACCATCAACTCGTCGGAAATCAGCAGCTTGCCTACATTTGGCAACAACATCACTCGATTGTCGCTTTTGGCTCCTGGAGTTTCGCAGCCGGGCGGCCAACTCGATCTTCACCCCGAGAATGCAGGACAGGATTTCAATCTCAACGTCAACGGAGCCGCACCTAACGCCAACGGACACCTGCTCGATGGAGTCGAGAACACCGAGGCGATCCAGGGGCTATCGATTATCGTGACTCCGAACGACGCCGTGCAGGAAGTGAAACTGGCAACCAGCGATTACGATGCCGAATACGGCAAAGTAGCCGGCGGACTTTGGCAGGTCACGACTAAGTCGGGCACAAGTGCATTTCACGGATCGCTTTTCGAGAACTATCGCACCTCTGGTTTCAACGCAGCCGACCACTTCACCGAGCCCACCGGTATTCCCCGCAATATCTGGAATCAGTTTGGCGGCAGCGTCGGCGGCCCGGTTATCAAGGACAAGGTCTTTTTCTTTGGCGACTACCAGGGCATGCGAAATAACCTTTTCGCATCAGGCAACGAGACCGTGCCGATCGATGCATTTAGGACTGGAGATTTCAGTTCCGTCGCAGCCATCGATCCGATCTACGATCCGGCCACGGGCAATCCGGACGGCACGGGAAGAACGCAGATCCAGTGCAATGGCGTGCTCAACGTAATTTGCCCCGGTCGGCTCAGTTCGGCTGCAAAAAACCTGTTGGCGCGGTTGCCCGAGCCAACTTCTGCGGGATATAGCGCAAACTACCAGATCGCTCGGCCCGCCACTTTCGACCAGGATCAGTTCGATACTCGCGGCGATTACTTTGTTACCTCAAAAACCGTTGTATTCGGAAAATTCAGTTATTTTAAGGCGAACTTTAATACTCCCACGGCCTACGGCATCGCGGGCGGCGGCGCACCGCTCGGAGGCGTTGGAGTCGCAAACGCCGGGCTCTCGTCCGATCACGACAAGAGCCTGATGGTTGATTATCAACACACTTTCTCTCCGTCGCTGCTGACCGATGCTCGATTCGCTTTTTCGCGACTCATTATTTCGGAGTTGCAGCCGGATTTCAACACCGCTGCGGCGACGGCCGTGGGCATTCCAAACGTTAACCTGGGTACGGTCTACACATCAGGCCTACCAGAGATAAACATTAGCGACCCATTAACCTCCTTCAATATGGGTGATTTTGGGTTGCCATTCTTTGAGCGCGAGGCAAACTTCGAGTTCTACAACAATTGGACCAAGACCGTGGGCCACCATGCCTTCAAGTGGGGAGGGGATATAGGAAAGTTTTTCGGCATCCGGACCGACGTCAGCGGACGCGGAACCTTCACGGTCAGCCAATCGCTCACTCAGCTCAACGACACCGCCACCTCTGGGCCATGCACAACTCCTGCGCCCGGGATGTTTTGCGGATCAGGCTTGGCCGCACTGGAGCTCGGTCTTCCCTCCGGTTTTAACAGAGACATAACGTTGGTTCAGCCTCAGGAAAAACTTTGGAATTCCGCTTTCTACGGTCAGGATACTTGGCAGGTTACACCTAAGCTGACCCTGACCCTGGGCTTGCGCTGGGATTATACGAGTCCGATCTTCACGCAAAAAGGCCAGAGCGATGGAAATATCGATATAGCCACCGACACCCTGTTGTTGACCAACCTGGCGGGCAAATACGCCGGCGTAACGACGCCGAAAACGGAATTTTCACCGCGTTTCGGAGTATCGTTCCGGTTGTTTAAGGACACGGTCCTTCGTGGCGGCTACGGCCGAAGCTACTATATGAATGCGGACGGAGCCGGATTTGGAACCCAAGGATGTTGCTACCCCATTAAGCAAAGCCAGACTGATGCCCAGGCCGGTCCCTTTGCCCCGCTGCTTTACACCTTCGATCAGGGGCCGGGCGCTCCTCCGGCTCTTCCCGCGTTTCCGGCAAATGGCAAGATTTCATTTCAGGGCGCCCCTGGCGGTAGTGAATACTTCGTTGGGGTCGGAACTTATCCGCATAGTTACAACGACACTTACAACGTAACCTTAGAGCATGCTTTCCCATATCAGATCGTCGCTTCGGTTGCGTACGTCGGGAACATCGGGCGCCATCTGTGGGATAACATTGATGTTAACTTGCCGCCTCCCGGACCGGGCGTTTACAACTCCCGTCGGCCTTTCTTCGCCAGCTATGGATGGGGCGTAGAAGAATACCAACGGAACAACGCAGCCTACCAGCGTCCTGAATTGAGAAGTAACTACAATTCACTGCAGCTTCACGCGGAAAAGCGCTTTCATCAAGGGTTGTATCTTCTGAGTAACTTCACCTGGGCTAAGTCGCTTGACGATGGAACGTTCGGTCCAGGAGATGGCAACGGAAATCAGTTCTGCTACTCCTGCAATTACGGACCCTCGGGCACCGTAAGACACTGGTCCTGGGTGAGCGCGGCCAACTGGTTGCTGCCGTTCGGCCGCGGCAGGGCTTATGCCAATGGATTGGGCCGCGGTGCGGACGCAGTGGTTGGAGGCTGGGCGCTTAGTGGAATTTTCAATTTTGAGAGCGGATTGCCTTTCACGCCGTATTACTCAACCTCCGCAACCTTGCTAAATTCTCCTATTTACGATAGACCGAACCAGATTGGCGATCCGCATGTGTCCCATCCCAACCAAAACGAGTGGTACAACCCGGCGGCCTATGCCGCACCCACCACTCTGTACACCTTCGGAAATGCCGGACGCAACAGTTTAATGGGCCCGGGCCTCGGTTTAGTCGACTTGTCATTGACCAAGTCCTTCGTGATCACGGAGAAGACCCATCTCGACCTCAAGTGGGATGCATTCAACGCTCTCAACCGTCAGAATTTAGGACAACCAACGTGTCCCGGCGCGGCATTTGTTGATTTCTCAGACGCAGGCCAAATTTGCAGCATTGTTGACTTCAGACGGCGTATGCAGATTGGGGCTCATCTCACTTTCTAAGTGTTCTTCCTCCGTCGCCAGACTTGCCTCGGCTATTGCCCGGGCAAGTCTTTATTGTTTTCGGGCTTAGAATTTCGCGCGAGAACGCAGTCCGCCGCCACGCGCTGGAGTCGACACAACTTAGAGTGAAAGCTCCGAGGCATTATCCAATGAGATCGCTTCTGCTTTTTGCCTGCCTGGTCTGGAATGTCCCGACAGTAGCATCCGCTCAAGTATCCATCACGAAATCGGCCGGCGGTTGGGAACTGACGAACGGACACATTCGTCTCGAATTGGATCGCACAGCTGGTAGTGTTCATCTGAAGTCGTTGCGGCGCGAAGGCGGCGCGGAATGGGCCGTGGCGGGCACACCGCTGCTCGCCTCTCCCGACAAGGCTGGCACTCCCTACCACTATGGGGACGATGCGATTTCCGACCAGGCGAAAGGGGGTAAGCAACTCACACTGCGTTTCCAGTCCGATGCGGGTGGCCTGCTTTCTTTGGAACTTAAGCTGCATCCGACGGGTACCGTGATTCAGACGGCTATACACCTCGAGAACCACGGTCAGCAAGACCTTTTGCTCAACCCTCGCATTGATCCGCTGTTTTTGACCTTGAAGAATCCCGCCGGGGGATTGAAACCCTATACCTCGAGCAAGGGCCAGCACGGATTTCATCCGGGCACGGCCGCTTCGCCGAGCCAGGAATTTCCTGACTGGCTGGTGCTCGAAAATGAATCTGGCGGAGAATCGATGCTGGTTGGCGGTGAGCCAGGGCTCGGCGTGCTGGGATGGACGGCCAAGGTCGAACCCTCTGTAGCCCACACGGTGATTCAGGCCGGGACAATTTTTATAAAGAACAAGAAGTCTGCGCCTCCCGCGACCTTTCAACTCGCTCCCGGCGCATCCGTGGAGACACCGATGAGCTTTTTTGCGCTGGCCAAGGGCGACAGTGACGACGCGGGGAATGAGACGTTTCGCTATCTGAAGCGCTACGTATTCCAGGCGCCGTTGCCGGATTCCCCTCTGGTGACGTACTGCATTTGGCTCACCCAGAAGAACAGCGAAGAGCAGCTGCTCAAAGAACTCAACCTGGCGAAACAAGCGGGCTTTGATGTCTTCTACCACGACGCGAGCTGGTACGCGGGTTCATCAGTAATTCCAGGCATGAACGATTGGACTCTCGGACTCGGCAGTTATGAGGAGAGCAAGGAGAAATTTCCTCACGGCATCAAGAGCCTTTCCGAGGCGATCCGCGCCATGGGATTGAAGTTCGGCATTTGGGTGGATCCCGGGAATGTGGACGTGGCACGGGTGGACTCGGGCGAAATTCCGCAGGACTGGCTGGCGATGATCGACGGCAAGACGCTTGGCGTCACGCATCCCTCGCTTGCTTCCACCAAGCAGCTATGCTTGGGCGATCCCCAAGTAGTGGCGTGGATCGAGAAGCAACTGGGAGACGTTATTGAAAAGTGGCATTTGGACTGGATCAAGTGGGATCCTTCGACGACCGTAAGCTACGAGTGCAATCGCACCGACCATGGTCATGGAAAGACCGATGGCGCCTACGCGGCTTATCGCGGCCGGATGGAGATTATGCGCTATCTTCTCAACCGCTTTCCCAACCTTTCCGGGTTTGAATGCGATCCGTCGCTGGAATTCGCGCGAACCAATCCCGGTCCGCAAAGTCTTCTTCCGGGCGGATATACCAACGAATTCATTACCGGCCCCATGCTTAGTCCCAATGTGTGGGGCTCGCTCGCAGCCGCGGGAAGCGGGGATGCGGGCGGCGAATATCTCACGGGGCGCTGGTACAGCGCTTCCGCCCTTGACTACTATTTCCGCAAGCACTTCATGCACGGGGTGACGTTCGGCAACATCAACGGCATGTCATCACAGTTTCTCTCTGCGGCTCCGCCTGGCTTTGTCGAGGCGCTACAGCGGGATCTCTCATTCTTCAAGCAGTACCGTCATCTTCTGCTCGAAGACGTGTACCATCCACGAGTTGGTACCGCGGGATGGAATTCGGTCCAATACGTCAAAGAGGACGCGACTGAATCCGTGGTCTATATTTTTCGTGACAAGTCCAAAATCGCCGACACTACGATTCGTTTGCGCGGGCTGGATCCAACTGACAAGTATCGGGTGACAAGTTTGAATGACCGTCCGGGACGTGAAAGAGTCATGACCGGGAAAGCTTTGATGGACGGCATTGCAGAGCATCTGCCCAATCAATGGCTGGCCAGTGGCGATGGCGCCATCAAAGAATTTGCAGATCAGCAGGAATACGGATCGGATATCCTGCTGCTTCTTCGTCTACCTTGAGGAAGCCGGTTCCGCCCTTTGAATGACGATCTTCGGATCCCACACAATCGGATCAGGAGAGTTCTCACCGTTGTGCTTCAGGACGAATCGGATTTTGTCGCCCGCGGTGACGCGTAGGTTCGTGATCTCGCATGCGGTAGGAATGTCGTAGTCCGGGAAAACTTCCTTCCATCCCTGTGCTGGCCACAATTGATCGGCATTCAGCAGAATGCGCACAAAACCGGATGCCCGATGGTTGGCGCTGGGATCTTTCCGGATCGCACCAGAAATAGTCACTACGCCAGATCTCGGCGCAACGAAAGTGCGCGCTATATCGTAGTGGGCCGAGGGTTGCATCCATATCCTACCGACGCGGCCGAGACCCGATCCCGCCCACCTGCCTTCGTAACCTCCGCTGTTCCAAAGCAGCGGCCGGTAAGAACCATCCTCAACCGCCTCTTCGTAGATCCATTGATTCGCGGATTGGGTCGGAGAGAAATCGCCGAGGGCTTCGAAGCTTTGGGGCTCGCCCGCGATTTTCCGGGCGGCGACAACCGGGCTGCGATTGCCATCTCCATCGACTGCTACGACCTCGTAACTCACGTCACCGTCAGAGCGGGCGGAGTTTTCGTGATCGAAGAAAAATGTGCCCGTTGCAGCCTTTCCAATAACCTTCCCGTTCTTGCGAACTTCATAGTAAGAGATCCAATTGTCATCATGGCTGGGCGACCATGACAGTTCGATTCCCTGGACTCCAAGATTTGTCGCCCGCCGTTGGGTAATGTTTTGCGGGGTGCTGGGCGGAACGTGATCGGTTCCAGAACCGGGATAGTTGGGCAGGTTCAAGAATATCAGCTCTCCGGGGGCAATCTTGTCGAGACTGACGCCGCCCGACATCAACTCGGAACCGGTTCGGCGCAGATGCAGTCCGGAGATGCTTGCGCGCACCTCGTAGGTCTCGGCCGGCAGGAGTCCGCGTGGATAGATAACCACCGGTTCGGCAGAGGATTCGAGCTCGATGGGATGCGCCAATCGGGCGTACTTGAAGCCCAGGGCGTCGGGATGAGTTTGGCTCATATCGAGGTCAGCCGAGGCCAGCGCCTTGCCGTCGTCGGCTCGCACTAGCGAGAGGATATAGGCGCCCATGTTGTTTCCCGAATCGAATTGACCGAGCTGAGTAACAGTCATGGGCTCGGCCAGTTGCAATGACATTCCAAAGGAGAGGTTGGCCACTCGCCGATCTGCTCCGAGCTTGACGATCTTGGTGATCAGGGATTCTTCGCCACCACCCATTTGATACTTCACGTTCAGTGGGCCGAATCCCTGTCCGGGGACGCCGTAGAAGCGGAATGCGCCATCTACCGGGTCTTCGTAAACCCCGGTGTCAAGGCTGGCCGCGGACGTGGTAGTAACAAGATTCATCTCTGCCGCGCCTCCACGATATTGGGCCGTTGAAGCTTGCGAACGATTCGAAGGCCGGCTCACCACGAAATAGGTCGGGCCCTGTTTCGCGTGCTTGGTGAGGATGACGCCCTTCGAACTGTCCCGATTCATCCGTTGGAAGTACCAGACGGCGTCGTCGCCCTGCACCTTTGGACGAAACACGTGGCTCCATCGGCCAGCCACTCCCTGCGCCACCAGATAGTGATAAACCTCCCAGTCTTTGCGAATCGCTTCTACATCGGGCCCGTCGCCCGGGTCTCGATACCATGTGGGATTCATCGCCAGGTGCGTCCGGTCCGTCGCGGCGTTGTAATACGTGTGATCGAAATCAACCACATTATGAAGCTTGTCTGGCGGGACCAGCAGGGAAGTGTAATAGGAACTGTACGGTCCGACGCCGCCATCGGTGTACTCGCCCGACTCTGCGAGGCGAGCGATGTCGTAGCTGATCCAGCGGCCGCCTCCGTCGCAGGCGTCGATTCCGCTTTGGGGATGATTGATCTTGAAGCGTTCGAGCAGTTGGCGGAAATTCTGGTCGGCTGCGAGGGAGTCCGTATCGGTGGCGCTGGCAGCGGGCGCGATGTCATAACGCCACTGAAAGCCGCCCCAGGTGTTGACCGCATCATCCAACAATCGGCTTTGCCAATCTGTCGTCGCCGGAATCGACTGCTCCAGAACTTGCCGGCCCGGGATCATCCAATCAGGATGCTGCGCCGCCACCTTCGACTCCGGCGTCGCAAGAAAGGTGGGATACCACAGCACCCATCTCATGCCGTATTTGTGCAGGTAGTCGTTGACCCGCCGCCAGTCGGGGCCGTTCCACGTGCCCCACTTGTCGTACCATCCCGCGTCGTCCCACAAAATATCCGTGCCCGTTTCTCGAAGCAGGTCGATGTAGCGAAGGTCGAGCGCGAGTCTTCGTCCCCAGTTATCGGCGCTGGGCGTGCCTCCGTCGCCGACCCATGGATCCGGCCAGTCCACGGCCCAACGAGTTTTGGCAAAGTAATCCGGATTGGTGAACTCCCACAAATAAGCGTATTGCCAATCGAGCAGCTGATTTCCCAGTTCATCGACGCCGCCTGAAAATGGAGCCATGAATGCCTTGGGAGTTTCCATCTGCGCGCCGGGTGACAAGTCTTTTTCGAAGCCAGCCAACTTGAGGCTCATGCCCAGTGTCGAGCTCTGTTGGCGGCTGATCTCGAAGCGCCAGTGGCCAAGATAGTCCCAGCCCACGGCCAAGCCTTCGTTCACGCTTTGATCGCGCAGAAAGACCAACGGTAGGGAGCTGCTGTAGTTTCCCGTCTGAATGCCTTCATTGGAGTCGAGAGCGCGCTGGTAAGCCGCGCCTACAGGCTCGGTCTTCAGAAGCTGACTGCCGTTGTAGTTGCCTCCACCGGTCAGGTAGTTGAACTGAAGATCGGGAGCGAGGGATCCATCGATGTTCGAGTGGAGAAACTCGATCTGATTGATGCGCGCGGGGCTATCGGAAGCGTTCTTCAGGGTCAGCCATTGCCGAACGACCGCGGTGCCAGGGTAGATCAGATAATGTTTGATGACGCGGATTCCGGCTGATTCAACTTCAATGTCGAGTTGCAAATCCCCCTGCGCGCCGGTCGCGACGCGATCGCCGCGCAGATTCCAATGCCAATTTGACGCGCTGACATCGTGGCCATTTGCAAAGAACGCAATTTCAGCGGGAAAGTCAGCGCCAGGCTGGTATTCGCGCCCCGAGACCTTATTGCGGAGCGAAACCAGAGAGAAGTGCCCGTCTGCGAGACGAACTCTTTGCTCCACCTTAGACGTTCCAAAGATCCATTCGTTTCCTGCTCGGCGCACATAACCATCGCCGCTTTGTTGATTCGTTTGCGAACGCCCGAGAATTGACGCCGCGCAAAGGAATAGCAGTTGAGCAACAAAGCCGATACGACGTGAAATTCGACGCGGTTCCGAGCGCATAGTCAGAAAGCCTCCATCGAACAGGCGAGCTGTATCCTGAACTTCAACCGCGGCGCGGCCAAGCCGCCAGCGGCCAATGCGTCGCTTCTTCGATTTCCAGCAACCGGTTGTATTTGGCGAGGCGCTCAGACTGACGAATCGATCCATTCTTGAATTGATCCGCCTGCCAACCGACGGCCAGGTCTGCCGCCCAGTTGTCTTCAGTTTCCCCACTGCGAACGCTGAGTGTGATCGCCCATCCCGCCGCGCGCGCCTGCCGGCAGGCTTCCATCGCCTCGATGAGAGTCCCAACCTGATTCACCTTCAGCAACAGTGCGTCGCAGGCATTGGTTTCAATCGCCCGTCGTATGCGGAGGGAGTTGGTGCACAAGAGATCGTCGCCCAACGTAAGGGCCCGGCCTGCGATCGCTCCGCGAAGCATAGGCCAACTCTTCCAGTCATCTTCCGCGAGTCCATCTTCGACGCTCAAGATGGGATACTGATCGAGCCACCGCGAAATGGTCTGGATCATTCCCGCGCTGTCCACAGTTCCACCATCGATCTGGTATTGGCTGGCATGATAAAAATGCGTCGAGGCAACATCGATGCCGAGAAAAACATCCTTCCCCACGGAGTAGCCGGCCCGCCCAATCGCTTCGACCGCCAACGCCAGCATCTCGTCGGTAGACCGGAAAGGTGGGGCTAATCCGCCTTCGTCCGCGGTGAGAAGGCGCATCCCATATTTCTGAAGCACGAGGTCGGCCGCGGCCTGATAAAGATCGAAGGCCACAACCAGAGACTCATCGACGGTATGCGCGGATATTGGAATCATCAACACGTCCTGCACGGAGACCTGCTGGCCGGCGTGCTTGCCGCCGCTGAAAAGATTAATAGTCAACCGAGGCAGCGAGCTGGCGGAAGCGCCTAACATGTCGGCGAAGTGCTTATAGAGAGGGACGCGACGCTGCATCGCGCAAGCCCGCGCGAAGGCCACAGACACTGCGAGAATTGCATTCGCGCCGATGCGCGATTTTGTGGCGGTCCCGTCGAGTTCGATCATGGTCCGATCTAGTTCGGCCTGATCGAGGGCGCGGCCGGCGAGGGTGCCCTGGAGTTCTCCGCCAATATTTGCTGCGGCTCGACGGCAGCCCAAACCGGCATATCGCTTCGGGTCTCCATCTCTCAGTTCGAAGGCTTCAGCACTCCCCGTGGAAGCTCCCGAGGGTACAGAAGCGGAAGCGCTGATTCCTCCTTCCAATATGCAGGTTGCCAGCACGGTAGGTCTGCCGCGGCTGTCGAGAATTTCGCGGCCAGAGAGTCGATCAATTTTCGGCATAAATTTCGATTCTGTGAGTAAACTCGTCAATCAGACTGGGAACAGTTGTTGGAGGATTTCTAATCATTAACAAAGTGCACGCCCGTTGCCGCACCGCCTCTTCCGGCGTCAAATATTCAAGCGGCGACTTTCCCGACACCCGCGCCAGCAAACACCCAAGCGTATGACGGATGACGCGTGGCTCCAAAGTCGCGGCCCAGTTCAGCGGCTCAACCTCTTCGCGATACACGTGCCAGAACAACTCGGCGGCGTCGGCCAAACCAGGACGCGATGCGGGCAAATGATGCGCCTTGCTAAGAAAATGGGTTAAAGCAAATCCAACATCAAATGCCGGATCTCCGAAATGAACCACTTCATAATCCAGCAGAATCAATTTGCCGCCGTAGATCAGCGTGTTCTTTGGACTGAAATCACCGTGGACCAAACTGTCCTTATGGTGCAGTGTTTCTCGCGCGAGAGCATTGAGGAACAGTGCGGCTTCCGGGGTCTTCTGAGCAGCGTGAAGGTAATACGGCTCCAGGCGAAGCTTTTCGAAGTACGTGGTGTCGGCAAACTCCTTGCGGGCTTCGGGTCCGCATTCTGACGATTGGCCGTGAATTGCGCCAAGCAGCAAACCGAACTGCCGGAAATGGTCGGGAACGATCTGGCCCGACAGCAATACTGATTTCCAATTCTGATGTTCCTCTGGTACCGCTTCCATACCCATCAGGTGATTCGGGGCGTCTTCGAAGATAAAAGCAGGAGTCGTCCCTGGAGGAGCCCATTGATTAAGCCAGCGAAGAGCCTTTGCTTCTACTCCGATCCTCTCCGGGCTGCTGAACCAGTCCACCTTGACACGCAATTTCGCCAGCGCTTGTTTCAAAACCCAGGCATGTCCATCCGGCCATACTACTCTGACCGTCCGGTTGGAAACACCACCCGTAAGTTTTTTGAACGCGGCCGTCTCGCCCGGCTTTATGTGCCCGCGTTCCGTCAAATAATTTTGCAGGGCGTCGAACTCCTCGATGTCGAGTTCCATGATCAATAGGTCCCGAGCAGGGCCCAGTCTACAATGTCGACACTAGTGTTGACAATGTAGGAACACATGATCTAACCTTCCCCGGTCGAGGGCCGTGACCTCTCAATGAAAAAATTGGTGCTGGTAATCGCCTGCGTGACAGGCTTGTGGAGCTTCGCCCAGGGATCAGATCAGGATAACTCGTGGCATCTAAGCACGGATGACACCGTGATCATGGTGTCGGTGCGAGGTGGAATTCCAGCGCTGGTCCGGCTGGGCCCGGCCAATAACAGCTCAAACTGGCTGGCTTCGCCGGCGCCAGAACCGCTTCCCCCTTCAGTAACGCAGCAAGGGTCGCCGGTGACGCTGAAGTGGCATTATGACGGCGGCGCTCTCGATGGAAACAGCGGCGAATTAGTCCTGCGGTTCTCAAACGACTCTCCGCGACTGGAACTGCAATCCATCTGGCGGGCGCGTCCCGGGCGCGGGCCGGTCGAGCATTGGTTGACTATAGCCAACCGTTCTGCGTCGCCGATCACAATTGGTCATCAAGATAGCCTGGTCTTAAGCCATCTGGAAGTTCCCACGAACGAGTCGATGGATGCCTGGTGGATCAAGCGAGGCGCGAGCAACGCCACCAACGAAGGCGGCACGCTGGTTCGGAGCGTTGGACGAAACTCAGACGAAACGCTGACCAGCGATCCCACCGACGGGGCAAGTCCGGTGCCGTGGCTGGCGTTGCAAGTCGGCACTTCGCACGGGATGTACGTGGGATGGGAATTTTCCGGTATCGGAAGAATTCATTTTCATACGTTCGCCGGCGGCGCCAGCGCTCCCGCCACCGACCCCGCGCCTTTGGGCATCGAGGTGGGAAACGTTCCCGCATTCCAAACCGATCTCCCCGCGGGAGAGACGTTTCTGGTTCCACCGGCCTTCGTCGGTTGCTACTCCGGCGATATTGACGACGGAAGTTACGGCCTGCACCGTTTCATTCTGGAGAAACTTGTTCCGCGATTTCCCAAGGGCTATGTGCATCCGACGCTGGCCTACAATCTCTATCTCGACAGCGGAGGTCCAAAGGCGGAAGAGAAGGGCGTGCTACAGAGCGCGGCTCTCGCCCAGGAGTTAGGATTTGAAACTTTCGTGGTCGACGCGATGTGGTTCCCTCAGTCCGGTGATTGGCGCTGGGACCCCAAACGATTTCCTCACGGCCATCAGCCCATCGAGCAGTATGTGCATAGCCATGACATGAAACTGGGTCTCTGGATGGCGTACACCCAGGGCTCCAATTCGGACGACCCCAGGGCGCTGAACATCGCCCAGCATCCCGATTGGTTCATCGCGCTTCCGAAACTGGATCCCGATGGACACATCAATTGGGATGCGCTCATCGATTTGGGCTATGACCCGGCTCGCGACTGGGCAGAGCAAGCGTCGCAGCGGGCGATCTCGGAGTACAAAGTAAATTATTTCAAGACCGACTACACTCCCGTTGTCACAAAATGCCAGCAGACGAATCATCGCCATCACTATGGCGTGGATGTAAGCTACTGGTCGACTCTTGGCTATTACGCCGTGCAGGAATCGATGCTTCAGAAATTCCCTGAGCTCATCGTCGAAGGATGTTCGGGCTCCGGGCACATGAAGGACTTTGGAAACATCCGCCGAGTTCACGTCATCGCCATCAACGACACCTTGTCATCGTTGCCGGATCGCCAGGCGATCTATGATTCGAGCTTTGCTTTTCCTCCTGCCGTGCTGATGAATTACACCTACGAGAACTTTTACGACACGGTTTCTGACGCTCCGGAACCTTATTTCTGGCGTTCGGCCATGATGAGCCAGTGGCAAATTGATCCCACTCACAGTGCATCCTGGACCGCAAATCAGCGCGCCGGGGTCAAGCGAGCCACGGAAATCTACAAATCCTGGATTCGGCCGATTCTGCAGGATGTTGAAGTGCACCATATTCTCCCCCGGCCAGACGGGTATCATTGGGATGGCATGTTCTATTGGAGTGCAAGCCTGAAACGCGGTACGCTCTATATCTTTCGCCCCAATAACGACGAAGCGGCGGAGCACGTTATGTTGAGGGGGCTGGTGCAAAACGCAAAATACAAGATACGCGCGGAGGACCATTCGACTGGCGACGCGATTTATTCTGGAGCTGATCTCATGAACGCCGGGCTGAGCCTAAAGCTGCCCGGCAAATACACAAGTGATCTGGTTTATATCGAGGAAGTTCACTAGCCTCATCCGCTAGCAATTCGGAAATCAAACATGAGCGGAAGACTCGCGGGAAAAACTGCAGTGGTTACGGCTGCCGGACAGGGCATTGGACGGGCTACTGCCATCGCGTTTGCCGGCGAAGGCGCGGTGGTCTGGGCGACTGACCTCAACGAGCAGGCGCTTGCGGCCCTGAGCCAGGATCGCGGCGAAGTTCGGACGCGCCGGCTGGACGTATGCTCATCGCAGGACGTGAACGATCTCGCCGGTGAAGTGGGCGCGCTTGACGTTTTGTTCAACTGCGCAGGCTTTGTTCATCACGGCACTATCCTCGAGTGCGAGGAAAAAGATTGGGATTTCTCGTTCGATTTGAACATCAAGTCCATGTATCGCACCTGTCGCGCTTTTCTCCCCGCCATGCTGAAAGCGGGGAAGGGCAGCATCATCAACATGTCTTCTGCCGCCTCCAGTATCAAAGGCGTTCCCAACCGGTTCGTCTACGTAAGCACGAAGGCGGCCGTGATCGGGCTCACGAAGGCGATCGCCGCTGACTTTATTCGCCGCGGGATTCGTTGCAATGCGATCTGTCCCGGTACCGTGCAGACCCCTTCACTCGATCAACGCATCGCCGCGCAAGGCGATGTGGAAAAGACGCGTGCCGAGTTTATCGCCCGCCAGCCCATGGGTCGGTTAGGATCTCCTGAGGAGATAGCATCGCTGGCGGTCTATTTGGCCTCCGATGAATCCCGCTTCACCACGGGTCAGACCCACATCATTGATGGCGGCTTTACCGGCTAGACGCAGAACTTCACGGAGAAAAATGAAATTGCTGCACTATGGTGCGCCGCGCAAAGAAAAGCCAGGCATTTTGCATGGGATGGCGCTATTCGCGATTTGTCGGCAATCGTGCCCGATCATGCGGGTGAATTCCTGCTTCCTGAACCCCTCGAGAAACTGCGGAAGGCCGACATCTCGCGCTTGCCCAAAGTTGCAGGGGAGCCTCGCGTTGGTCCTTGCGTGGGAAGCGTTGGAAAGTTCGTTTGCATCGGGTTGAATTATTCCGACCACGCGAAGGAAGCCGGGATGCCCGTGCCGGTCGAACCGGTTGTTTTTATGAAGCCAACCTCTTCTATATGCGGCCCGAACGATGACGTTGTCCTTCCCCGAGGATCGACGAAGGGTGACTGGGAAGTCGAGTTGGGCGTCGTCGTTGGTAAACCGGGGAAGTATGTCAAAGAAGCCGATGCGCTGTCGCATGTCGCTGGTTACTGTGTGATCCATGATCTTTCAGAACGCGCCTTTCAGCTGGAAGGTACTGGCCAATGGGTTAAGGGCAAAAGTGCCGACACTTTCGGCCCCATCGGGCCATGGCTGGTTACACCTGACGAGATCCCGGACGCTCAGAATCTAGACACGTGGCTCGAGGCAGATGGCCACCGCTACCAAAACGGATCGACCAGGACCATGATTTTCGGATTGCCTTACTTGATCAGCTACTTGAGTAAGTTTATGAGCTTGCAACCCGGTGACGTCATTTCAACCGGCACGCCTCCTGGCGTGGGTTTCGGTCTGAAGCCGCCCGTTTACCTGCGTGCGCCTCGGACAGCAAAACCAGCTTGTAGTAGCTGACTAGCGGACCTTCTTATAAACGACGATCGCCGCTCCACGCTTGGCTGCGATTTCCACGCGCAGTCCGTGCTGCATCAAGTCGTTTCCGGAAATGCGTTGCGGAGATTCCGCGTCGAGATCGGCGACCTCGTAGGTTGCGCCCGGATCAAGGCCCCGCAACAGCAAGGTTTTCGCGGGTTCCTCATTCTCATCTCGGCGGAAGGCCTGGACCATTCCGTCCCCTTCTTCACGGCGGTTGAACTGCCAGGCTGCCCACTCGAATCCGGCGCTGCGTTCCTGGTTTGGTTCCGTCGTGCAATCGGAATTTGCGCTGCAAGGCAACAGAGGATAGTAGTCGCCGTAGTAGAGAGGACGCACCTGCTTTAGTTGGGTGACCATGGTGCGCATCCAGTCGAAAGGAAAATTATCTGGTATAAAGTGTCCCACCTGCTCCGGATACCCAGCGACGTTGAAAAGCGCGAAGGCCAGGCCGGGGGCCATCCCGCTGCGGAAGTGATAAGTGTCGCTCGGCCGGACCTGGAGCAGTGTTCCAAAATGCGGCCGCCAATAGGCAAGGCCTTCGGTGCTGATCTGAGCTCCAATCGGATCCGCATCCGGCGAAACCGGATAGTCCGCCCGGCTCAAATCCACGGCACGCGAAATCGAATCCAGGTCGCCGCGCTGAACCACGTCGAGGATGAGTTGGGGATGCCGCCGTCGCAATTCGTCCCAAAACTCCAGCAGGCCCTCCACGTAGCGGATCTCGGTCATTCCCTGGCGATCGCTCGCATCCGCTTTCGTCCAGAAGGGAGCGAGAGCGAAATTACAGTCTTGACGGTAGACGTCAATGCCTTCCTTATCGATAAGATCCGACATCGAATCGATCATGAACTTGCGGGCCGCGGGATTGCCGAAATCGAACATCCGAAACTTAACCACAGGCCGTTCCGTATTTCCTTCAAAGTTGGTCGTCACTTCTCCTATAAACCAATCAGGATGCTGGAGGGTGAGCGGCGTCCCGACGACGGCGCGCTCCGGTTCAAACCACAGCAGGAATTTCATGCCTTTGGCATGGGCGGCGTCACTGATGGACCTCAACCCTGTGCCATCGGGATGAGGAACCTGATTGACTCGCCAGTTTCCCGCGTGCAGAAACCAATCTTCTCTGCCAAACACCTGGAACTCATCCACCGGGCGATTGGTTCCGTACCATCCAGCGTCCATCCAGAAGTTTTCAAACCCGATGTTTTCCTTCGTGATCTGGTCGATTAACTTCAGACTCGTCGACGACTTCATCCCACCCCATCCCAGGTGAGAGACAGGCAGAACGACCGGCTTCCCGTCGTATTGGGGTGTGTGGTATTTCAGGATATGGCGCCGCAACGCGTTATGAGCCTCCGCATCGTCTCCCTCCCAGGGAAGAAGAAGAATTTCCGGCGTACGAATCTCCTCGCCGGGGCGAAGAGAAATATGAGTGCTTTCCATTCCAGCCATAATCGCAATCGCCGGCTCGGTCGGACGTGAAAAAGAAAGCGACCATCGGCCCGGCCAGCCAATGGCGCCAATCAGGCCGCGACGGGCCGTCACAATGTCGAAGAACGGTATTGAATCAACCGTCTTGCCGCCATTTTCATTCGAGAGCGAGAAAGACTCCAGCTGATTTAGAGGTTTTCTCTGCAATGAATAAGTATCCATCACGCCGCATCCCTTGGAATAAAGGATGGTAGGGATGCCGCTGCCCGCGACTGGAAATGAAAGGTCGAGCGCCTGGACGTACTCAAGCAGGGGTGCGTTTACCGTACCGTTATTCTTGAAATACGCGGTCCACTCCACAACAGGAGAGTTCGCAAACTCCAAGGCTCGTAAACGGACCTGCAAACCGGTCTTCGGATCACTCCAGAGCACGATATGTTCCGTCCGAGTACGATCAAGCTGTCTCGTCTCTATTTTCCTGGGCCATGCCTTCAGCAGTGTGTTCGATCCCTGCCTCTCATAGGCGAAGGAGATCGGAGGTGGTGCTTTGTCATCGAGCAAGTGTTGTTTCAGCCATTGGTTCTCCTGGCGCGTCTCGCTGGGCTGGTCCATGGCAGCCGCCTTGATGTAGTTCGTCGCGAGTCCGAAGCCGAGGACCGTGAGGGCAAGGCATAGCATTCTTTGGTTCCCTCGCACTCGATCGGAAGCTTCGCGCGCGTCATTTCGATGCTTCGACTCCGCGTGGCCGCCCGTTACTCGGTTCAAAACAAACAGCTTAGACTGCAGATCCCTCATTAGCATTCGGCGTACTCCCATTTATCCAACCCGCTTGGTCCAGCGTGGATTGATCAGCAGGACAGCACGAAAATGTCCCAGACCGCTCTTCAGTAACTGACTTTCCTTATGATGGCCGGGAAGTCCCGTTTTATGAGCACGAATTATTCTTCTCGATCTTATACTATGTCAACACTACTGTTAACACTATTGAATCCGCGTGCATCACGTACACGTTAAACGGACAGGTGCGAAAAACAGTTCAAGGCAAATCATCCTCATCGGGCCATTCCTTGCCACCGCAGCGCCGTACCGCCTGTTCCAGTGCCCGCGCCGCTTTCTTCGTTTTCGCTTCGTCGGGGAAGAAGAAACTCAGGTCGTGTCTTCGTATTTGTGCTTCTGCATTCTCGACCGTGTTCGGTGGACTTGAGCGACGCACTGCGTGTGATGATTTGCGTGGCCCGGTTCGACTCATCGCCCTAATAAGCACGGGTCCATCCACGCCCGTGCACTGTGAGAAGGTCTGCGGTTCAACAGAAGCAGGAGTCGTCAAGTCTGCCAGATCGGCATAAAGAGTGGACTTCGAGTTCGCACCGGTCGCTGCTGGATGTCGTAATCTTACGGGTCTGTACGATCAGATGCACCCGCTTACGCCGACGATTTCTGTCATCTCCTCGACTTCGTGATCTTGAGAAGTGCAGCGGGTTCGCACCATCGCTTTGCCATTCACGCTTTGCCGCAAATTGTCCATTTTTTTCGATCGTTAGGCTACAGATCGGCCGGCGCGCCAAAGTGGCTGCCACATTCGCGGCTGAATTGCGAAAGGCTCTCATAGCCTACTGGGGTCCCAGGGATCTGCGCATCTATGTTGACATTACTGTTGACAATAAGATATATGCATAGAGTAATCTCCTCGCTGCCCTTGCGACGGGTTTTCGCGGTTCGATGCCAAGTGGTATTGCTCAGCAATTGAGAGCGCAGGATGTGCAACATAATTAGAATCGTAATCGTCGGCGTCGTCCTAATAGGGCTACTCTTGGGCCCGAATTACGCTTGTGCGCAATCTCCGGACTCACTGGAGATTCGGTCCGCATCTCTGTCGGTCTCGCTTGATCGCGCGTTTCCGCGCGTTTACAACTATCAGGCAGCCAGTGGGCTCAGCATCCCGGCAGCGCTGCGTTCTCTGCGTCCGACCGTCAAACTGAACGGGCAAACGTACACGCTCGGCGATCTTGCCGTCAGTGTTCAGTCAACCTCGCCGGTGGCGAATTACTCGATGCGCGTCGCATCGCTTGATTTGCAGCTGGACTGGCGGCTGGAAGTGAAAGGCAACGAACTTAGCTTCGACCTGACCAAAGTGCTTGAGCAGGGAAGCTTCCGCCTGGAGACATTGGAATTTCCCGACCACTATCTGGTCCGAGTGCCCGCAAGCGGGGGCAAAGGGGAAGCCTATCGTGGCGAATACGGTCGGCAAAAATGGAAAGATCCATACTCTAATCTTCTTTGGCAGTCGACGGCGCATTTTATGAAAATTGACGAAGAGGATGGAGAACCATTCCCCAAGGACGCCAACTGGGCTTCGGCCGATGTACCGGGAGTTGCAGTAACAATCTCCGACAACATTCCTTACTGGAAGCTCAAGACTCAAGTCTTGGGCGGCGAAGGTCCGGGCACGGACTTTGCAATATGGCTCGGCACCTATTACTACCGCATTGGTGGGGACGTCCAGCCACTACTCCAGTCGCGCGTTGCCGTGCTCACTGAGGACCGCAACAACGACGGCGCAGTGAACTGGATGGAAGCTGCTTTGTGGCATCGCGACCACATGCGCACGCCGAGCGATACCTACGAACCCAGGACCATCACCTACAACGTCATTCTTGATTGGGTGAAGCCAGTGAAAGAGCCGCCGGTCGGCTATGCCCCACCGATCACTTCATTCGCCGAGACCCTGGAAATCGTGCGTTCAGTAGCAAAAGTCACTGGCAATGCCCGACAGCGCGTGACTCTTGTCGGATGGCAATTCATGGGTCACGATACGGGCTACCCGGCATTAAATCAGGTGAACGAACGGGTTGGCGGACTGGCGGAATTGCAGAAGCTGGTCAAGGATGCGGCCAAATATAACGCAAGTATTGAGTATCACATCAATCTCGACGATGCCTACCCTGACAGCCCGCTTTTCGATCCGAGCGTGTTGCAATTCAATCGCGAAGGCAAGCCTTACGTCTGGTCTCATCAATTTGAGGGCAGCCCGCCCGACTATCGCATTTCCCTAACCAAACAATTTCGCTCCGGCTACTTCCAGCGCCGCGTCACTGCATTTCTAGATATGGTGCCGGTCTCGGAAGGCATCCGGCTGGATACGTTCCGCAATTGTGACATTAGTCTCGGGCCCGGCGAGGACATAGGCATTGTGTCGGAGACCGTCTACGGCGCCAAAATTCTTGATTGGTTTACCGAGCGCGGCATCGCACCTTTAACTGAAGGACCGGTGGACGCTTACTACGGAAAATTGGAAGGAGTGCAGCATCGCTTCGCCATCTCAGATCCCTTCCATCTCCTGATGATGCAGGGAAAGATCTACGGTGGTGGCAAATCTGACGGTGTGGGGAAGGCGCTGGGCTGGTCCATGAATCTAGGTTATGAGGTCCGGGAGGCCAATGCGATCAATGTGCATTTCGAGAGGTATACCGAAGAAGAGATCGCTGACATGTACTACCTCGGCAATCTCACCCAATCCTATTTAACCAGGAAGACCCTGATTTGGCTCGGGACCGAAAAAGTTGGCGAGAAGCAGGAACAAAAGGATGGAAAGACCGTCACTATACCTGTGAATAACTACATCGCCCGATTCAGTGATGGAACCGTCTCAACGGTCAAGGACGACGGCTATTGGACGGTTGTCGACCACGACTTCAAAAGTGTTGACGGTCAGCGACGCGTGATTCCAATCGATGACAAAGAGATTGTCCTCTACGCGGCAGATGGGGGCCCGTTCGAGTGGACTCTTCCGTCACAATGGGCGCGGGCCAGCATCTCCGCAACTCCAATTACTGAGAGCGTAGCCGCGCAACACTACATCGTCGGTCCCGATAGCAAAGTGCAGTTTTCAGCGAAGGGCAGGACTGCCTACATTTTGAAGCGGCTCAACTGATAGTCGGAGTAGGGATCATGATTGCTCACAACCCCCTCCACGGATCTGGACAAGCCGGACTACCGCATCCGGCTCTTGCCTTAGGTAATGATGCCCATGCGGCGCAGAGGATAGGGGTGACAGACAGTAAGAAGCGGCAACCAGCGGTTGATGAGGCGCCGCATGCGTTCCCAGAGGACGCGACCGTTCTGGCTGCGCCGCGACAGCGCGCGATGCCAGAGTCGTCCTACTTGAAACCTAAACAGCAACAGCGCCGGTGCGTTCATGGGCACGCCGTAGTACCGGATGTGCCCACGCACCACCACTTGCAACCACTTACCCAGTTCGGGGATGGGTTCGTGCGTGCGCCGCTGAAGCTCGTCTTTCACCTGGTTCAGCTTCGCCTGCAACCTTTTGCGGATCGTCTGCCGCAACACCGTGAAACGTCCGTTACTCCTCTTCTTCACGCAGATGTGCCTAAAGCCCAGGAAGTTGAACGTCTCCGGCTTCCCTTCTCCACGCCACTGCCGGTGGTCGATCGCATACGGACCGAACTCCAGCAGCCGCGTTTTCTCGGGATGCAGCTCCAGGTTGAACTTCCGCATTCTCTCGGTGAGTTCCACCCGAAACTGCTCGGCATGGCTCGGGGCCGATGTGGGTCGCTACTTCACATTCGTATGACTTTTGCATTCACTACACCTCACCGGTTTTACCGGCGCACAGGAGAAGAACCGCATGAAACGAAACACAGTCAAGATGATCGCATTGGCACTCTTTGCGCTACCACTTGCGCTGGGCGCAGCTCGGCACGCGCAAGCACAGGACGCCAAGAATCCGTATCCCACCAGCATGGCGCCCCTCGATCAATACCTTATAGGCCGCGATGCCGAAATCGCCTTGGCGCGAAGCGCGGCTCCGCCATCCGTTGCCAAGGACGCCACTGTTATGGTCCTCGGAAGGGATGGCTATGAAACTGCGGTCGAAGGCACGAACGGCTTTGTCTGCAACGTAGACCGCTCGTGGATGGACCAATTCGAAAACAGTCCCGAGTTTTGGAACCCTAAGAGGCGCGGTCCGGTTTGCTATAACCCGCCGGCTGCCAGGACGTTGCTGCCGATCACTTTGATTAGGACGAAATTGGCACTGGCTGGAAAATCGAAAGCTGAAATGAACGAGGGTATGAAGGCCGCGATTGAGAAAGGGGAACTGCCGGCCCTCGAGCCTAGCGGGATGGCCTATATGCTGTCGAAGCAGGGATTCCTTAACAGCAAATGCGGGAACTGCTCTCCCCATCTCATGTTTTACGTTCCCGTGAAAGACGCTCACACTTGGGGTGCAGGCGCGCTGAGCTCTGACCTCCCGGTTCTGCTGGCTCCACACTTTAATGGTGCTCCGGAGCCAGTGACCGAGTTCATCGTTCCGGTGTCCGACTGGTCGGACGGAACGCCGGCGGACTCGGGCGATCATGCTCACTGACGTCCGATCTTAACGCGAATTCAAGTCATTGCCATGCGAGAAACTACGGTCGAAGGCAAGAACGGCGAAGATGACGGCGGATCCAGGCGGCTTTCATGGAAACAAGCTGCAGGACCGCAGTAGCTGAGACTCAGGAGAGCACAGATGAAAGAAAGACCTTCCCAATGGGCTGTCGCGTTCATACTGCTATTGTCCAGCGCACCAGCCTACGCCCAGGACGCGTGCGAACGCTTGACTGCGGCAAAGATTCCCAACACCACGATTACGCTTGCGCAGATGGTTGCGGCGGGCACGTTCAACGGCCCTCCGGCGCCGAAGAGCGGCAGCGAACTCTCGCTTTTATACAAGAGTCTTCCGGCATTCTGCCGCGTCGTTGCCGAGGCGAAGCCGACTTCAGACTCCGACATCAAACTCGAAGTCTGGCTTCCGGTCTCGGGATGGAATGGCAAGCTAGAAGGGATCGGCGTTGGCGGATTCGCCGGATCGATTGACAATGTGCAACTCGCAACGTCGGTGAAGGCGGGGTACACCGCGACGGCGACTGACTCGGGCCATACGGGATCTCCAATCGATTCGGGCTGGGCGATGGGGCACCCGGAAAAGATTATCGATTACGGTTATCGTGGAATTCATGAGATGACGCGCGTCGCCAAGACAGTAATCGCGGCCTATTACTCCAAACC
>Ga0209380_10000529_pt1 | contig 27087 bp, 21 predicted proteins | sample HubBroMetageWFT6_FD_188347 | JGI IMG/M metagenome (GOLD analysis project Ga0209380, IMG submission 188347) | Warmed and freeze-thawed soil microbial communities from the Hubbard Brook experimental Forest, New Hampshire - Hubbard Brook CCASE Soil... | ecosystem: Environmental > Terrestrial >... | reverse complement strand
CAAATCGAGGACCCTGTAGCCGTCGCGCGGAATGCCTCGTTCCACCGATTCCAGTCCCACTAGCGTCCGCTTAATACCAGATGCTTTAGCCTGCTCTAGCGCTTCGCGCCCGATGAATTCGCCTTTCTCCATCTTCACAAAGCGGTCTAGCCTTGCTTCCCAAACGTTGATGCTCTCGGAGATCTCATGGCCGTACAGCGACAACGCTCCTTCGAGCCGCAACGTGTTGCGAGCGCCCAGCCCGCACGGCACAATGCCGAATTCCTCGCCCGCCTGCATCACTTCGTTCCATACCCTGGCGCTGGTCGCCTCGTCCGAAGGAACATAAATCTCGAAGCCGTCTTCCGCGGTATATCCGGTGCGGGCAATTAGCGTATTAGGCAACCCGCAGACCGTCCCATAAGTGAACCAGTAGAACTTTACCTGCGACAGGTCAGCGTCGGTCAGCTTCTGCAGGGTTGCCGCGCCCTTGGGTCCCTGGATCGCAATCTGGGTGTAATCGTCGCTGAGGTGCTCGACCGAGCAGTCGAACTGCCGGGCGTTGTCCGTCACCCAGTTGACATCTTTTTCCCGGGTCCCTGCATTGATAACCAGCAGGTAGTCGCTTTCGCCCAAGCGGTGGACGATCACGTCGTCCACAAACGTACCCTCCGGATACAGCATCGCCGAGTACTGGCACTGACCGATCGCCAGCTTGGAGGCGTCGTTCATCGTGATGTGTTGGACCGCCGTCAGCGCCTCCGGTCCATGTACCCGGATATCTCCCATGTGACTGACATCAAAGGCCCCTACGCCGTTGCGGACGGCCAGATGCTCTTTCATCAGGCCGCCAAACTTGGGGTACTCAACGGGCATATCCCAGCCGCTGAAATCGACCATTTTCGCCTCCAATTGGCGGTGGATGGGGTTCAATGCGGTCTTACGGGCGGCGGTCGGGGTAGGCTGGGATTCGGGAGGCAAAACACGTCCCTTCGGCACACGGGCGGCGCAACTCAGGATGGTGTAACCAAGTACGGTAACACGTGCTTTTTCACGAGGTCAACGACCCCGCGGGGCGCACCCTCTACTACGTCCGCCGTAGCATTTCGTCCCACTACGACATTATATGTATGGCCAAAGAAGGTCGCGTTGAAGTACAAATCAAGACAGCCACTTCCCCATTGGCGGTTTCTTTCTCGCCGTTATTTCGAGATATGGAGCCGACTTCAGCATGTCTGCTCCTGCGTTACTAAAATCCGAGGCTGAACGCGAGCCAGCAATCAGGATGGAACGAGTGGATCCGAAGACGGTTTTGTGCGTCGACGACGAAAAAATCGGCCTGCGTGTCCGTAAAATCATGCTGGAAAGCCGCGGCTACAGGGTGCTGACTGCAACCAATGGCCCCGAAGGACTTCGCGCCTTCGAAGAGAACAACGTCGATCTCGTGGTGCTGGACTACTACATGCCCGACTTGAACGGCGGTGAGGTGGCCTCTGAAATGCGTCGCCGACGTCCCGGCGTCCCGATCGTGTTTCTCTCCGCGTATTTTTCCCTGCCGCCTGAGGCGCTTGATCTTGCTGACGCGTTTATTACCAAGGGCGATCCTCCCGATGTGTTGATCGAGAGAATCCAGCATCTGCTTTAAGATCTGTCCTTACACAAATTCAGCTTTAGGGAAGGTGCGGCTGCTTTTGGCACCCCCGTTCTGACCCAGAAAAGCAAAACGGGCACACTCGGCGGTGTGCCCGTTTACATGCCTCAGAAGACGTTAGCGGCCGAAGTACTTGGCGTTGCGCTCGGTGTACTCCTTCCACTTCTCCGGCAGATCGTCAAGGGCGAAAATCGCAGAAACCGGGCACACCGGGACGCACGCTCCGCAATCGATGCATTCGACCGGATCGATATACAACATCTCCTCGGTGGCGAATTTCTCACTGTCCTTCTTGGGGTGGATGCAATCCACCGGACATGCATCGACGCACGCTGTGTCCTTCGTGTTAATACAAGGTTCCGCAATCACATAGGCCATAAAACTGTTTCTCCCTGAGCTATTCCGATGTCAGCGATTCCAGATCGGAGTGGATACTTAATGTTACCAAATAAACGCGCTCTTGGGAGCGACGGGCCGCCGCGCTGGCTCTACCTACTAGCCCCGACGGGCTCGCGCTGGCCCGCTGGTTCGTACTCCACGATGTAGCCTGCGACTGCGCTGGCGGCTACTGTGAGCGGGCTCGCCAGGTACATCAGGCCGGGACCGCTTCGGCCTGGGAAATTGCGGTTTTGCGCGCTAATCACCACCTGATCGGCACGGGTCGAAACCCCAGGACCGGCGTTAATGCAGGCCCCGCAACTCGGCTCGATCACCTGTGCTCCTGCTTTCTCGAAGATCTCCAGATAACCCTTCCGCAGGCAGTACTCGCGCGTCTCTTGTGATCCGAACTGAATGTAGAACTTGCAGCTCGCCGCTACACATTTGCCCTGTCTCAGGGCCGCGCTCAGCACCTCGGCATACATATCCATGTCTTCATTCTTGCCCGCCGTGCAGGTGCCGCCATACGCGATCTCCACCGGAACCGGCGTATTGAGTTCGCGCACAAACTTTCCGTTCCCCGGATCGCCAGGGGTCGCTACCATGGGATAAATGTCGTTCGCGTCCAGTTCGATCACGTGCGCGTAGTGCGTATCGGGATCGCTCTCCAGCCCCTCGATCAGCGTCTCCGCCTCGTTCCGGCTCATGCCGCGACGTTCCATGAGGAACTGAACCACCTTGTCGTCGGGCGCGACGATACCAGTGAATCCGCCAATCTCGGCAGCCATATTGGTCATGGTCGCGCGCTCGTCCACGCCCAGCGCCTGGATGGCCTCGCCGGAATACTCAATGACCTTCGCCAACGCCTTGCCACTGCGGATGTACTCGAGCGAAAGCAGCTTCAGCATGAAGTCCTTGGCAGTCACATTCTCGCGCCGCTTGCCGCGAATGATCACCTTCACTGACTCCGGCACCTTCACTCGCACGTCTTTGGTGAACCACGAGTTGAAGACGTCAGTGGTGCCAATGCCGAACGCTACGCATCCCATCGCCCCGGCATGCGGCGTATGCGAGTCCGATCCGACCACGAGTTGCCCGGGAAGCGCGTAGCTTTCAGTGACAATCGAATGACAGATCCCTTCCGAGCCTTTGCGGTCGCGCAACTCTCCGTGCAGCTTGATGCCGCGCGACTTTGCGAAATCTTCCTGTTTCAATTTCAACTGGGTTGCCAGGTCCAGCAGGCCCATCTTGCGTTTCTCTTCTGACAGAACTTCGTCGAGGAATGTCAGGTGGTCGCGGAAGAACAGAATCGAACTCGCGTCGTTGACCGGCTCATCCTTGCCGAGATAGTGATCGTAGAAAATCGCCGCCATCGGAGTAACGTATTCGTGGCTGAAACGCAGGTCCACCCGCGCGAACCCCGTATCGCCTGGCTTCACCGCCTCGACTCCGGGCCGGTTCGAGCCGTGCACCATATGGCGCGCGAAGATCTTCTCCGCAATCGTCATCGGCCTGGGCCTGGTCTCGATAGGCGGCAGGAACACCTTGCCCTGCAACCGCGCCACATTGAACGGGAACAGTCCGCCGTATTCGATCACCTGGCGTGTAATCTCGTCTTCGCCATCGGTAAACTCGCGCAACTCGATTTCCTGTCCGCCACGGATCTTGTCGATGAGGCTAAAATCGGTTGCCGCCAGCAGCCCCAGGTTCTGGCAATTCTGCTTGTAGATGCGCTCGATGTTTTCGGCGATCACCAGTTGGATGCCCGCCGACATCTCGGCATAAGGTGACTGTTCGCGACTCGATCCTTTGCCCCGGCGCTTACCGCTGACGCACGCCACGAACCCGCCGCGCTTCACATCTCCACGCTTGATGGGCGTCTCGTTACCGCACTTCAAGCCGGTGTAGGGAAATTCACCCAAAGTCTCGTCGAAGAAAAAGCAGATGTGCGCCGGCGTAATCTCGTCGGTCGAGATATCGTCACGCAGCTTGGGATTCCGTTCAGGATGTTGCGTGTCCCAAGGCAGGTCTTCGCCCGCCAGTTGCCGCTTGATGAGTTCAGGATCTTCGGTAAGGAAAAGAACGCGCCCCTTGAGAAGGACGCGGTCAGGACGCTTGGTTACCGTGCGATGCAACAACGACGTATTCACTGCAAGATTTTATCGCAGAACCAGCCCGGTGAACGACGGTTCGCAATCGAAACTTGACTGTAGGGCTGGCCGGGCTGAGATTTCGGACTATTCCTTCATTGGGGCAGTACCTTTCTTGATTTCCCCGAACACCGCGTTCGCTACCCGGTCTAACACCTGAGAGACGGCATCGATCTCGTTCATGGCGAGTTGCGTCGAATACGGCGCGCCGGCAACTGCGTTATTGCCGGGGACACTAACCAGTTTGTAGTCGACCGTGACGCGGAATTCGGGGTCCATCCGCTCGGAACGGCCACTCTGATTGCTCCACTGGCTGTTGGGATTGGTCTCAACCGTTCCAGGCGGCCGTTGGTACGGGTCATCTGCGTTGCGCAACTCGGTCAGCGTCGTATAGACCACGTACTGGCATTTCTTCTGTTCCGCTTCTTCGGCAATTTCGTTGGGCGTCATTCCGTCGAGCGGCACGCCCACAACTTTCACGTGCGTCTTCTTGTCGGCCTTCAATTGGTTGAGCGCCTTCACCAGCCGGTCGCGCTCGACATTGGCCGGAACCGACCGTCCCGCCTGATTCTGCAGAGGAGCCACGCCGACGCGCACCGCGTTCTCCTGCGCAAGTCCGGAGACGGCGACCAGGAGGACCGTAAGGAAACACATTCGTCTGCAAAGCTGATACATGGAGAACCTGCCGAATACCTTTTGCGGATCGCGCGCTAGGAACGCGTCTTCGCGTATTCCACCGGAGAAGGCAATGGTTCCAACCCTCGGCCGGCAAAAATCTCTCGGAAGTTTGTCAGCACTTCTTCGTGAATCAAGCCGTTGGTCGCCAGCACCTCGCGGCTATCGAGCCGAAACGGCGTTCCGTCGAAGCGTGTCACCATGCCGCCGGCTTCCTGTACGATCAACACACCCGCTGCTGTATCCCACGGATTCAGGTTGAACTCCCAGAAGCCGTCGTAGCGTCCAGCCGCAACGTTGGCGAGATCGAGCGCCGCTGACCCAGCCCGCCGTACTCCATGCGAACGCAGAGTGATCTGTTGATAGAAGTGGATGTTCGGGCTCTTGTGCCGCTTGTGACTGGGAAAGCCTGTGCCCAGGATCGACTCCGCCAGCCGTGGCGTCTTGGAGACGTGCAGCGGCTTGCCATTCAGCGTCGCTCCCTGGCCACGCTCTGCGGCAAACAATTCGTCGCGGGTCGGATCGTAGAGGACGCCGGCCTCAAGCTGGTCGTCTTTCCGCGCCAATGCGATCGACACACAAAACACCGGATAGCCGTGTGCGAAATTCGTGGTGCCGTCCAGCGGATCGACGAACCAGCGATAGTCCGCTCCGACGTCGCTGCGCGTGCCCTCTTCGCCTACGATGCCGTGTTGCGGCCAGCGCGCCTGCAAACGCTCGACTATCAGCTTCTCCGAGGCACGGTCGGCCGCCGTCACCAGGTCTGCGTCGCCCTTGTATTCAATCTTGATCTGCCGGTCGAAATAGCTCATCAGCAGCGCGCCGGCTTCGCGCGCGATCGGTTCCAACCCTTGCAGGTACTGGCTCATTTTCGGCGGGCCGGTGCATCGCCATTTCCTGCATTCTTCTCAGCCCGCGGCTTACTGACCGTGTCTTCGGCGATGTACGCGATCTCGTGCTTGAAGATGAACAGGTTGGGCGAGCCCTCCCGCGTCAAACGGACCATCCGCCGGTCGTAGTATTCGATCCAGCCACGCACCACTTCCCCACTCATCAGTTTGATGCTCACCGGCGTCTGCTTTTCGCCCAACGCCTTCAGGTAGGCGGCTTCCTGGCGAGTGTCATCGGGAGGCGGAGTCTTGCCCTTAGGCGCGCTGGAACCGCTGCTGCTGCCTCGAAATGCCATGCCACGATTCTACACGCGGCGGCGCGCCTTCTCGACCTCGCCCAATTTACGGGTCGCGAACTGGAACGGCTGGGTGAGCGAATATATAGTGTTGACCTTAAGATGTTTAAACGCAGTTCGAGAAGCTTGATGCCCGTCGTTAATATCGCCGGATTGAGGAAAGCCATGCAGCCACTCAAAGTGTTCCTTCGACATTGTCAGTTGGCCGTCGCACTATTTGTTGTTCTTGGCGGACTCACGCTGTCGTTTGCCCAGACACAGCCGCTGCTTCCAGCCGAGTCGCGCTCGAGCATCGACGAGATCGCTAAAGGCGCGCTGTCAACCACCGGCGTTCCGAGTGCCTCAGTTGCGGTGGTAGTCGGCGGCAAGACCGCCTACCTGCAAGCTTACGGAGATGCCCGTCTGGAGCCTAAGTTAGCGGCCACGCCCGAGATGCAATACAGCGTCGGCTCGATCAGCAAGCAATTCACTGCGGCCGCGATTCTGCTTTTGCAGGAGCAAGGCAAGCTGTCGCTCGACGATCACGTCTCCAAGTATGTGCCTGGTCTGACGCGCGGCAACGAGGTAACCATTCGCCAGTTGCTCTCTCACACATCTGGTTATCAGGATTACTGGCCGCAGGACTACGTCATGCAAACCATGTTGCAACCCACCACGGCGCAACAAATCCTTGATCGCTGGGCCAGGATTCCCCTCGACTTCGATCCGGGAACGAAGTGGCAGTACAGCAACACGAACTACGTGATCGCGGGACTGATCGTCGAAAAGGTCGCAGGCATGCCCATGCTTCAACTGCTCCACCAGCATGTCTTCGATCCGCTGGACATGAAGAGCATCGCCAACGTCGATGAAGCCAAGCTCCCTGAAACTGATCCCGAAGGCTATTTCCGATACGCTCTCGGGCCGCTTCGTCCCGCCCCGAAAGAAGGTAAGGGATGGATTTTCGCCGCCGGCGAACTCGCGATGAACGCCACGGATTTGGCAAAGTGGGACATATCACTGATCAACCGATCTGTGCTGAAGCCGGCCTCGTACCGCGAACTGGAGACCGAGGTGGTACTGAATAACGGTGTCGGCACCCGCTATGGACTGGGCATGGCTGTGACCAGTTTGAGTGGCCGCCGCGTACTCGAGCACAGTGGCGAGGTCTCCGGATTCACAGCCGAAAACATTGTGCTGCCAGATGACGGCTTCGCCGTGGTCGTTCTTACAAATCAGGATGCCGCGGGTGCGGCATCTCAAATTGGCCGCGGTGTCGCTAACTGGTTTTTGCAGCGCGAAAATGTGCAGGACCCCAAGCAGGATGCGCTGGTTCGCAAAGTATTCGACGGCCTGAAACAAGGGACAATCGACCGAAGCCTGCTCACCGACAACGCCAATGTCTACTTCTCAGCGCAGGCCCTGAAGGATTACGGTGGTAGCCTCGCCCCGCTGGGCGAACCGCAAAGCTTCGTGCAGTCGTCGGTATCGTTGCGCGGCGGCATGACGCATCGCAGCTACCAGGTCAAGTATCCGCAGAAAACTCTGGGGATCAACATCTACGAAATGCCCGACGGCAAGTTCGAGCAATACCTGATTTCCGTTCAGGAATAGCAGTATGCTGACGTCTCGGGATATCGGTTACGAGGCGGTCTTCTTATACTGATCGAATGCCGCCAAGTAGCGGTCGATGTCCTTCTTGCTCAGGTAATACGGAGTGGACAACCGCAGTTTCGACGGCTCACCGCCGCGAATGCGTATCTTCTGCGTCGTCCACATCCATTTCTCCAGGGCCATGCGCTGCACAGGAGGAACGTTCATCGTGACGATCGCGCAACGCATCGTGGGGTCAGGCGAAGTCCACGACTCCGCGCCACGCTGCATCATCTGCGCGAGCATGTAGTTCGCCAGCTCGCGGTGGCGCTTTTCGATCTTGTCCATGCCAATGTCGTTCGCCATCTGGATCGACGCCCGCAGCCCCATCAGCGACGGCACATTTGACGAGCCGATGCGCTGAAAGCGCTCTGCCCTGATCTTCTTGTCGTCCCAGCCCGCGGTGGTCACGGTGCTCCACACCTGGTCAATTACCTCGTCGCGCACATACAGGAAGCCCGAACCCTTCGGCGCCTGAAGCCATTTGTGTGGACTCGCTGAGTACATGTCGCAGCCAATGTCGTGCACGTTGAGCGGCATCATCCCGGGCACGTGCGCGCCGTCCACCGCTACGAGAATTCCCTTCGACCGCCCCAGTGCGGACAACTCCTTCGCCGGCAGCACGACGCCCGTCGCCGTCGTAATGTGGCTGAAGAAGATCACCCGCGTGCGCGGGGTGATCGCGTCGCTGAAAAGATTCAATACTTCCGCTGGACTTTTCACCGGCTTCGGCAGCGTCACCATCTTCACCACGATGCCGTAACGTTTCGCCTTAAGTTTCCAAGGCCCTTCTCCGCTGGGATGCTCCTGGTCGGTCATCAGGACTTCATCGCCGGGCTTCATGTCGATGCCGTTCGCGATGTAACTGTTGGCCTCGGTGGCGTTGCGCACCAGCGCCAGTTCGTCGCGCGTGCATCCGATAAACGCCGCCAGCGGATCGCGGTATGCGTTGTAGGGTTCATACCCCCAGATGGGATAGTTCTCCGGATCCTCCTGGGCCATCTGCTCGGTCTTGGTATAGCCGTCGAACACGGCGCGCAGCACGGGCGCCGGACTCGACCCCACGGTGCCGTTATTCAGATACACCTCGTCTTCGGGGATCAGGAACTGCTTGCGCAGCTCGGCCCAGTACGCCTCATCCTCACCGGAGAATTGCTTGGGATCGGGCAGCGCCGCCGGCATGTTCGCCAACTGTGCCAAGAGCGGATGCCCGGCTGCCATGGCCACACCAAGTCCTGTTGCGGTACGGGTGAGAAACTGCCTGCGATCGAGCACAGTCACCTCCTGAGTCAGAAGGGGGCAATCTTACGGCCTCACTCGACTTGTGGCAAGTGCGAACCATTCCCGCTCAGGGAAGGGATTGCCAGCGGCAGGTTTCCCCCAACCAGACTTCTGGCCCAGAATGTTTCTGTCAAAGATCAACAATGACATTTGAGTTCGGCTGAGAGCAGCACACAAGCACGTTTCCCGGAGCGGGCCTCTCGAGCGGTTCGGGTTGATAAACAAGTGAGCCGCCAATTAGACCGGTCGTGCAGGTATGGCACACGCCGCTCCGGCACGACCATCTGAGCGGAACATCACACGCTTCTGCCAACTCAAGCAGGCTCGCGAATTTAGGATCCCAAGGGACAGTGATTCCGCTACGCGCGAATGACACGGAAGGTCCGGGCCCGGGCTGCCCCGGCGGCAGGTGCGGAGTGTGTTCAACCGTCGCCACACCAGGCGTAATGCTGTCCAAGGCACCGAAGATTTCCATGTGTACGCTCTGGGCCGGCGCACCCGAGGTTCGAAGCCCCTCGCGCATGCTTTGTAAAAAGGAAGATGGACCACATAGATAGTAGTCACCGTCGCGTGGTACGCCGAGCCTCTCGATCAGACTTACTTCAATGTGCCCCGGAGCATCGAAGTCCACCCCGACCTTATCGGTCGCAGTGGGCCTGCTGTACACAATGTAACTTCGTTCGCCAGAGAGCTGCTTTAGTAGAGAACGCGATTCTTCCGCGAACGGATGATCGTCGCGATTGCGGGCTCCATAGATCCACCAGACCTGCCGTTGTGATTTTTCCGCGGCGAGTGCGTGCAACATCGAGAGAACGGGCGTTGCACCAACGCTGGCGCTCAGCAGAACAACCGGGCTTTCTGCGGATCGCAGAGTAAAACTTCCCCGTGGAGCGCTGACCTCCAACCTATCGCCTTCGCGCGTGCGGTTGCACAGAAACCAACTTCCGCTGCCATTCGGCTCGCTCTTGACGCTGATGCGGAAGTGATCGACTGCCGGCAGATCGGACAAGGAATAGCTGCGAAGAACCGCCGGCTTATCCGGATCCACTTGCAACCGCACAACAACAAATTGGCCCGGCTGGGCGGCAGGAAGGGGTTCTCCTTCGACTGGCACCAGAATGAAGGAGGTCACGCTATTGCTTTCCTTACGGATCTGCGCAACGCGCATTTGCCTGAATCCGGGCCATGCTGGCGCTTGCTCCTCGTTTGCGAGACCCGGATTCCCCTTCAGGGTGGTTGCGGCCGACTCTTGCTCGAGTATCGCCTGGAAAGAAGATAGCCATCCCTGGCTGAGAGCTGGGATCCGAATCGCTCGTTTCAGTTGCTCGGGAGAATGCCCTGGCAAATACAACAGAGCATCCATCTCCGCAACTGAGATCCGTTCCGGACCATCGGCTATTTTTACGACTTCATCGCCCGGACCAACTTCGCCTTCCTGCAATACGCGAAAGTAAAACCCCGGCCGATGATGGGCGACCAGTAGCGCTGGCATGCGAGGCTCGTTCATGCGAATGCCGACTCGAAAGCACGTTACACGCGGTTGGGTCACTTCAAAGGTTGCATCGGCAATGCGGTATCGGTCACCGATGCAGACCTCGTCATCAGCCAGTCCCTCAACGGTGAAGTTTTCTCCGAACTGGCCGAAACTGAAGTCATTGCGACCTAGAAATTGTTCCCAGTAGTGATAGGAGTCCATCTGATAGACAAATACGGCGCGCTGCTCACCGCCGTGACCGGCAAGGTCCGCCTGCGCGTCGCCATCAATATTGAGCTTGCGCACCCTCCGCCGTTCCCTTACCGGTGATTTCCAGACCGCGGTTCGGACAGTCTTTCCGTTCCATGTCACCTCACGTGGAACGCCGACATTCACCGAGAGCAGCCGGGCCATCAGTTCCTCCTTCTTCTCGAATCCAAGGCGCGCCGCGGGCGGCTAGATGCCCTCCGAGTGTGAAGTCGGATAGTCGGCGGCTCTGAAGTTGAGTCGTGGAGCGGTTGCCAAGTTGTGACACTCTTTAAGCTGTCAAACCCGCTTACGATTTTCCCGCTGCGCGATTCTGATCATTGCCGCCACGCTGTGCTCCACATCCAGGTCGGTCGTAGCCCAGCACGACACACTAATGCGCATCGCCGTATGCCCTTGCCACTGCGTTGCCCCACACCAGCACGTACCCTCGTTCTGAATCTCTGTGATGATGTGCCGCGTCTCTTCCGGACTACCAAACGAAACGAGCACCTGGTTCAGCACCACGTCGTTCAAGATTGCGAATCCGGCCTCACGCAGGCGTTCCGCGAACGTTTTCGCGGCTCGGCAGTTTCGCTCGATCATCTCCCGCAACCCGCCGCGTCCTAGCGACCGCATCGCCGCCCATAACTCGACTGCGCGCGCCCGCCGCGACCCTTCCGGCGCGTAGTGCCAAGGCTCGCGCCCATCGCCTGGTGTCAGATAAGCGGCACTCAACGTCATGGCAGTGCGCAGGGACTCCGACTCCCGCACCACAGCAACCCCCGAATCGTAGGGCACGTTCAGCCACTTATGGCAATCAATCGCCCAGGAATCGGCTGCGCCGAAGCCAGCGACCAGAGGTGCGTACTGTGGTGAAACCGCAGCCCAGAGCCCGAAGGCGCCATCCACATGCACCCATGCGCCAGCCTCATGCGCACGAGTGGAGATTTCCCCCGCAGGATCAAATGCCCCGGTATTCACGTTTCCCGCTTGAATGCAGACCAGGGTGTGATCGTCGAGAGGCGGAAGCGCATTCGTCCGCATCCGCCCCTGCTCGTCCGCCGGAACCCGCAGCAGGCGCGAGCGCCCCAGCCCCAGCATCGATATCGCCTTCAGCACCGAGATGTGAACTTCTTCGCCCACCACTACGCGAATCGGTGGCGCCCCGAACAGTCCGTCCTCCTCGACATTCCAACCGGCGCGCTTCAGCAGTGCGGTCCGCGCCGCCGCCAGGGCTGAGAAGTTCGCCATGGTTGTGCCGGTAACGAATCCCGCCCCTGCTTCGGACGGCAGATCTAGCAAATCCACCATCCATGCCAACACAATTTCTTCTAACTTTGCAGCGACCGGTGACATTACGTGCATCGCCGCGTTCTGGTCCCACGCTCCCGCCAGCCAGTTGGCCGCCAACGCGGCGGGAAGAGAGCCGCCGATGACGAACCCGAAATAGCGTCCCCCGGTCGTCGCCACAGTCGCGGGCGATCCAACATCATCGAGTAATGCCAGGGTCTCCGCCGGATCCGATGGCAACTCAGGCAGCGACCCTCCCAGTTCTTTCAGTCGCTCCACGTCGGCAGGCAACGGTACGACCCGCCGATTGGCAATCCCCGTGACATACCGGGCCGCTCGGTCCGCCGCCTCCGCCAGCAATTTCTTCATGGATGCCTCCGGTTTAGACAGCAGAGCAATTTGCCCGATCCGCCCGCGCCGAGCGGCGACCTATTTCATACGGCCCGAGGTTGGTGCGAGAGGCTAGAGGCATGAATGCGCGTCATTATAGTCCCGATAGTCCCGCCAGCGGGTCGCAGAGGACACGACGGCTCTGGATGGTTGGTCGGCAACTAGGAAGGTATCCAGAAACGAGTTCCGAGGAGATCGCAGCGCAAGCAACTGTCCGTAATGCCACATTTCCTCGAAGAGGACTTCTGGACCCCGTCGACGAGAGTCCATCCTCGCCCATGCATTCAGAGTCACCCGTGACTTGGGAGTAATTCTCTCGACAGTCAGATGCCCTTCCAGGTCGAACTCGTCTCAATAGGCCAGTTCAGGGAAAGGCGATTTTTCGCCAAATGGGAATGCAGAGGCGGTTAACATACGGATTGCCGACCGTCCAGACGTCGACGGTGCAGAGTTGGAGGAGGATGTAAGAAGCCCAGGAAGGATCATGAATCTACTTCTTGATCGTTTCTTTTTCGAGGGCCTCCAGCTCTCGGGTCAGTTGTTCGGCTTGATCGCGAAGCTGGTGGATGCGCTCTGCCAGGGAGGTAGCGTTTTTCTCGCCGGCGGCTGCGGCCGGCGGCTGAGCGCCAGCAACTACTGGCGGAGCCGTTTCTCGCGTCAGGTCGGCCAAGGCCTGGTCGAAGGTGTCACGGTAGATCAACCGGTCGCCCATAGCCAGTACTACCTTCTTGAGCTGTGGCATGCGGGCTTCGGTGGCTTGAATGTAAATCGACTCGAGGTAAAGGAAGCCGCCAGTCACGGGGAGAGCGATGATGCTGCCCCGCAACACGTGCGACCCCTGCTGGTTCCACAGCGTGAGGTCTTTGGAAATATTCTGGTCTTGATCGATGCGTGATTCGATCTGCATGGGGCCGTACATCAATTGTTGCTTAGGCAATTGATAGAAAATCAGCTTACCCAGTTGGTCTCCATCGCATCGTGCGGCCATCCACCCGATCAAGTTGTCCTTGCCCCTGGGGCTGAACGGCAGAATCAGCAAGTACTCGGGTTGTTGTTCCCCGGGCAATGTAGCCACCACATAAGTTGGCGCCAGAGGCTCGGGTTGTCCAGACTGGCCGAACAGATCGCGCGCAATCTCCCAAATGTCTTCCTTGTTGTAGAACACCTGCGGGTCGCGCATGTGAAAGACCCGATACGCTTCTGCCTGCGTGCGAAAGAGGGCTTCCGGATAGCGGGCGTGGCGGCGCAAATCGGCGGGCATTTCTGACGCGGGATGGAATAGTTTGGGGAACAACTTCTGGTAAGCCTGAATAATGGGGTCGCTCGGATCGAAGATGTACAGGGACATTTCCCCTGTGTAGGCATCCACCGTAGCCTTCACCGAATTGCGAATGTAGTTTGCGCCTTCCTCAATTCCGGCCACGGGAAGGGCAGCCGAGTACGGATGGGAGAGAGAAGTCGTATAAGCGTCCACCATCCAGACCAGCCTGCCGTCATCGGTAATCACCAAATAGGGATCCGGATCCCAGTGCAAGAAACCGGCCAGATGGGTCAATCGTGCTTGCACCCGGCGATAGATCATCATGCGGCTTTGCCCGGTCAGATATCCGGTAAAAACAATGTTCGGCTCGCCTTGGGAAATGGCGGCGGCGAGTTTCAGAGGGAAAGAGCCAACCGGGAAGCCTCCAGTGCCCTGGTAGGTCGAATATTTGTTCTGGTCGCCGGATGGATAATCAAACTCTTCGCGAGCGGTGTGAACAAAGACGGGATCCTGGGTCTTCTCGCCAAAATAGATTTCCGGCCGGGTCAGCTTAAACCCGGGCGACTTGATTTCAGGAGGCGCGTTCTCGATGAGCAAGACGGGCAGGCCATCAGGCGTGATTTTGTTGACCTCGGCTACAACCGTGCCAAAACCGTGCGTATAAATAAAGCGAGGGTTGATCCAACTCTCGCTCGCTTCGGCAGACAATTGCGTGACGTCAATTTCGCGAGGGGACAACAACACCTGTTTGATTTTGCCGTCGATGACGTAGCGATCAACATCAGTGTCGGGAAACGTGTAGTAGGGACGTAGCGCTTGAATCTGGGTGATGGTTGCGCCGTAGGCACGCAGGTCCCAGAGCCGCACGTTGGCGAGCAGCGTTGCGTCCTGTACAGGATCGACGACGCCCTGACCGGAAGGTGTGAACGGGCTTTCCGTAGCATTTCGATTGAGGCCAAACGCAGCCGTGGTCGCCGCGATATGCCGCTCGATGTAAGGCCGTTCGATGGAAATCTCATTCGGCCGCACGTAGACGGCGCGAACGATGGCGGGCAAAGCCAGTTGCAACGCGAAACAGGAGATCACAAGGATAGTCGCCTGTTTGAACCTCGACATCCAAACCAGCGGCAGTGCTACCAAGGCAGAAACAATGAGGAGCCAGCGCAACGGGAGAGTGACTTTTTCGTCGACGAAATCAGCGCCAGTCATGAAAGCGTGAGTGTTCAACAGAAGTTCAAAGTTGCCCAGATAAACCCAGGCTGCAAAACCAAGCAATAAAATCACGCCGAGCACGCGCACGAAGGAGCTGCGCGTAGCGCCTGGCAAGCGCAGGTATGCGCCAAAATCAATGGGCCGCCTTGGTCCATCCATTAGTTGGCCATAGCGAATCCGTTCGGACAACTGCCAGCCACGAGCTGTACCCCAGAACAGCAGGGCAGAAAGAATCGCCAACCCAAACACAAAACCCAGCAGGTCGGAATAGAAGGGCAGGTCGAAAAGATAAAACGGCAGAGGGTGTGAAAAGACGCGGTCCTGCCAAGCATCTGGAGGCGCATTGAGGCCACGAGACCCGAAAAAGCGCATGACCGTCCAGAAGTCAATCGAGGCGGACGCGAACCAGATAGCGACCAGGGCCAGACCCACCGGAACCAGGCGCGAGTATATGGGGTAGTCGCGCGGACGTATGCCGGCGAAGTGCACACCGCGAGCGTGAGCAACGTAGAACGCGATGAATGCTAGCAGGCTACCGATCGCCGCCGGGGCAATGCTGTACCACAGCATGCTGACCCATGTGTCTACTTGTGCGACTTCTTTCCACCAGTTGTACTCGATGAGGAAATTGGCGCCTGTCGGGATCGCCCAACCGATAAATGCTAAGAAGACGATTACAAGAGCGAAAATGCGGATACGGGAAGGACGCATAGATGCGATCTTTGAGTGTCCGGCAGAAGCGCCGCTTCGAGGCCAAGGGGACACATCTTGAGCGACACGGCATCGATAATCGAGCGGATGACCGTAAGCGTATCACAGGACCGACGCTGGCCTCTCGCCTGCGGTTACCGGCGATCAACCCAACTTCGATTCTTTCTATCCACAATCCGCTAAGCACTGCCCACTTCAAAAACTGAACGGATCATCTAAAGTGCTTGGGCTTATCACCCAGGCTGAATGGCAGTTTCACGCACGGGAGGCCAGCACCGATAAACGCGATTGTGTCTGAAAATACGCCTCGATTGCAAAGCCGTAGGCTCGGAGGCGGTCAGAGTCAGGGCAACCCGCATCACCATAACGTCATAAGTGTGGACCAGTTCTAGAAATGCGACTCGATCGCCCCGTCGTGCGGCAAGCGCCAACTGACTGGACGTGGGATTCCCACCATGAAAATCGAGTGCGAATCTCTCGCTGCTAGTGCCTTGTTCCATTCCAAAGTGTTCTCGCCCGCATGCCGAAAACTCAGGCGTCAGGATTCCTCTGCATGGCGCTGAATCACCGTCAAGCTGATGTCGTCGAACGGCGGGTTACCGTTAGCGAAGTCCTGCACCACGGCCAGCAGGGTCATTAAGGTCGCCCTGGCAGATGATTGCTTCGCCTGCTGCAAGGCGGCCAGTAATCGGTCCGGGCCAAACTCTTCACCTGCAGCGTTACGGCACTCGAGCACGCCGTCGGAATAAGCAAGCAAAGTGTCACCGGAATCGAGGATTGCATGACCTGACTCAAAGCTTGCGCCCACAACCGCACCGAGGAGGGGACCACCGGTTTCCAGGAGTTCAGTCCGTCCGTCGGCGCGAAGGAGTATCGGCGGGAAATGACCGGCATTGGCGTAAGTTATTTTCCCCGCATGGCATTCGACCTGGGCGATAAACGCAGTCACGAAGGGTGCGGTCGGTCTCAGACAGCATAGATGCCGGTTAATCTCCGAGGCGATGTCCGCTGGGTCAGAATTGGGATGGCCGTAACACTGCAACAGCGCGGCCAGGTTGGTGAACCACATCCCGGCTGCGAAGCCTTTGCCGGCAATGTCCCCGAGTGTCGCAAGCACCTTAGATCCGTTTTGTGAAAGTACCGTGAAGTCTCCAGAAAGATATCGGGCCGCGAAGACCTCGCTGGCGAACTCGACGCTTCGGCAACGCAGCGCTCGCGGTCCGCTTAATTTGCGCTGGATCTGTGCGGCTTCGAAGAGCTGTGCGTGCAAATCGAGCCTCTCTCGAACCAGCGAGTCCATTTCCTCCTGCATCGGCACGTTGACGGCGAGAGGGGCAACGGATGGTGCACTCACTACACCCCAATTTCTGAGGCTATTACCGCCCCGTGATCTGGCTCGACTTCTTGGCATGCAATTCTCCATATTCAAAGCCTTCGTCCGTCAATAACGTTGTGCCGGTCCAATGACCGATCTACCCGACAAATCGATACCCAGTTCCATGCACGGTAAGGAAGAACTGCGGCTGTTCCGGATCGGGCTCCAGCTTTTGCCGCAAACGCACCAAGTGTGTATCCACGGTGCGAGTGGTCGGGTAGTTGTCATATCCCCAGACGTCCTCCAGCAAACGGTCACGGCTTAGTGTTTCACCGGAATGGCAGATGAAGTACTTGAGCAACTCGAATTCCTTCGAAGAGACGTCGATGGACTTGCCCGATTTGAGAACGCGACAACGTCGCAGGTCAACTTCAACCTCGCCGAAGCTGTGCTGATCCTGATCTTTGGGAACAACCGCGGTACGCCGGAGGACCGCCTTCACTCGTGCCAGGAGTTCACGGATCGAGAAAGGCTTTGTCACGTAATCATCGGCACCAAGCTCAAGGCCGACTACCTTGTCCACTTCCTGGCCGCGGGCGGTAAGCATAATGATCGGGATGGAACCACGCTTGGCACGAAGCTGTTTGCACACTTCCAATCCACTCATCCGAGGCATCATTACGTCGAGCACGACAAGGTCGGGAGACTCTTCGAGGGCCTTCTGAAGACCTTCAACGCCGTCGCGCGCAGTGATTACCTTGTAGCCCTCGAACTCGAAGTTGTCCCGTAGTCCCGCCACCATATTGGGCTCATCTTCAACGACCAGAATCCTCGGTGCGGCCTGCGTGTCATTCGCCTTTGCCCGTTCCTCCGATTTCATGCCGACGCCCCCTTTGTCTGCTGAACCGCTATACTCTGCACGGGAAGAGTAATGATGAATTTGCTGCCTTTGCCCGGCGTGCTTTCCACAGCAACCTCGCCGCCATGCGCCACTACAATGTGGCGCACCAGCGAAAGTCCTAGTCCACTTCCCTTGGTGTTGTGTACCAGCGGGTCGCCTACGCGATAGAACTTCTCGAAGATCTTGGGCTGCTCGTTCGCGGCAATGCCGATTCCGTGATCGACGACTTCCAAATTGACGCTGCCATTCTGCCGATACAAGCGCACACCCAGGTATTTCTCGTCTGAAGAGTACTTCACCGCATTGTTGACCAGATTCAGCAGGGAACGGGCAATGGCTTCGCGATCCACCTGCAACGGCGGCAGATTGCTCTCGATCTTTTCTTCGAACTGGAATCCATTCTGTTCAATTTCGAATCGATAAGACTCCAGCGTGCTCCGCACCAGGTCGGCGACGTCCGTCTCGCGAAAGTTGTATTCCTTCTTTCCTGCCTCGATTCGCGAGAAGTCGAGGATGTTGTTGATCAACGCAGTCAGCCGCTCGCTCTCTTTGCGAATGATCTCGTGGTACTCGTGCTGTTTCGCCGGGCTGGAAAGCCTTCCCAGCTCAAGCGTTTCGGCGTAGAGGCGAATCAACGCGAGTGGCGTCCTCAGCTCGTGCGAGACATTGGAAACGAAGTCTGATTTCAACTTGGCCAGTGCAAGTTCCCGGGACACATTGCGATAGGTGAGCCACATGCCGCCAGCCATTAGTAGCGACAAGGCGCCAAGAATCAGGAAGTTGGTTCGGAGAAACTTGTTGCTCATGCTCTCGATAGTGGTTCCGTGAAGTTTGATCCCCAGGATCAGCCCGGGGAAGACGCTCTCAAAACCACGCTCTACCTCCGGCACGCCTCCATCCCAGCAGATGGAAGAGGCCAGTGGGGTCTGGTCCTTGGCGGTGCGTACCATGATCGCCGGCTGCGGATGCGAATCGTCGTTCGGATCCTGCACGGGCAGAACGGTGTTGAGCGCCTGGGGAAAGAATTTGTTCGCCAAGTAGTCCGAATCGTAAACGAACCCGGCCAGAGCAGGATGGCCGGGACTGGAACCGCGCGGCACAAAAAGCACCAGTGACTGATACTGCCACTTGTCAGCCTTGGGTATCCAATTCGACGTGATGTAGACTTGCCGGCCTTCTATTGCTGCAAATTTTTTTAACTTGAGCGCATATTCCTTCGACCCTACGTCAAACCAGTTCCCAACGTTCGACGCGAGCTTTTTGCCTTCGTCGCGAAATTCAGGATCGCTCATGCGGCGCGGCTGAGACTGAAATACAAGATCGCCATTGCCCCTCCACAGAAAGGCATGGGCGATATCTGGTTGCGACTCAAGGAACCTGTCGAGGTCATCCGCGTGATCGACGTCGGGGAACTTATTCTTGGCAGCCTCCGTCATTTCGTACGCGCGCTCGGCGATGCGCTTTTCCGCGATTGCCAAAACCTGCTGATAGTCTCTCTCAATCACAGCCTGGACCGCTTTTTCGCGCTGGATGGACCTGAGACGGTACGCACTGCCCACAATCAGCGCCGTGGCGGGCAGCATGACTGCCAGCATCAGGACCAGCATGCGTGGCCGTTCGGACCAATGTTGCATCTGCAGCTTCACCATACGGAACTTCTCAGAAAGGTACTGGGGGCCCATCGAGATTGAGCATAAGGCAGTGGATTCAGGAGTGTGTCAAGCCGAAGCAACAAATTGCAACAAATTGTGAACTGCTGCCGACTGGACACCCCGTGCTCTAGGGAGCCAGCAGTATTGGGTATCGCCGCCCTCCATACTTCATAAAAATCAATGGCTTAGCGATTTAACGGGCTCGTGCCGCTCTCTGCGGGGTTGTCTCGGCGCGGATGGAAGTCAGGCCACGCGGTGAAGTATCCGCCTGTACAGGCAAGCGCATTGCCGGTAGGCAGAATGGCCATGGCCCGGTGACTGCCAGGTCGTATTGGAATCGCGGACTGTATTACGCGATTTTCCCCAACTCCGACTCCAGCCTTACTTCAGCACTGCAGTGCCACAACTTCTAGACCGGCACGACCAGCCCGACCGGCGCCATCGAGTACGGACAATTGGACTCGGGAGGCGCCGCCACGCCCCAGCCCAACTTGCCCGCTTCAGTCAGGGTGGATAGTAGTTTACGGCACCAACGCCTCGAGCCCGACTACGCCGATGCCGTACAGACTCGTACTAGCGAACTTCAGTCTGGCGTTCCCTCTTCAGCCCAGCGACGCTCAGGCAACGGTGTATGTGGCTTAGCCACCGAGGATCGAGATCGTGCGACGCCACGAATCTCAGCGCACGACCTTTTCCGTTCTCCACGGTCGTCCGGTACAAGTGATCACTCCGTCTTTATTCATCCCTCTCGAAGTGCAGGACTTGACCGAGATCTCTCGATGAAGCAATACTGCCGTTCGACCTGGCGGCTGGTCCCTTCTGCGGGCTCATCTGCTTCGGCTAGCATGCGTACCCCGGGTGCAGCCACGGTGCGCCTTCAAAGTATTCGGAGAATTGGGCACATCGGCAGAACCGAAAAAGCTGGGAGCGGGCACAAATTTAGGCACGGTCGAGAAAAGCGAATCAGACGATGCCCCGCAAGTTGTTGGTGCGAAAGGGGGGACTCGAACCCCCACGGTTTTACCCGCCAGATCCTAAGTCTGGTGCGTCTGCCAATTCCGCCACTTTCGCACTTGTTTTCAATTATATACGGCCTCTCTATTCGCACGATTTGCAGTAGGGGAAACCTTGGAGACGGGTTTGCGGACGCACTTGGATTTGCAACAGAAATCGATTCGTAGAACCACATCTGAGATCGACGAGCTGCAGGCCCGACTATGCAGTCGTCGGTGTCGCCGTCTCGGATCCCGTCTTTCGCTTTTCAATTATCGCGATCGAGTCGAGTACCGTCTCCACCGCGTTTTCCTCACCCATCGTGGAGTTCACCATGAGATGAAAGCGGTGCCGGCCCGGCCATTCGACGCCGAAGTATTGCTTGATAAAGGCAGCGCGGTCGAGGTCCACGGTCTCTGTAAGCTGCAGAGCGTCACTCCGGCTCTTCCCTCCGGCCTGCAACCGCCGGACCTTCTCATCGAACGGAGCGTAAACAAATACGTGAAACGCATCGCGACGATTTTGCAGATAGTAGGCAGAACCTCGTCCCACGATGACACAATTGCCGGCTTCAGCAGCGCTTCTTACGACCCGCTCGCAAACCTCGCGGATGCAATCGGTGTCGGCAATCTTAAGCCGGGGAGCGTTCTGGCTACCTTCATAGCTGCCTCGCATGAAGGCCTTGACCAGCCGGTAGAAGACGGGGTCCCGCTTCTCTTCGTGCTCCTCTACGACCCGGCACTCACATTCCATGTGACGCGCGATCTCGTTGGTCAAGAGCTGGTCCCACAGCTTCCAGCCCAGGCGATGGGCGATTCTCTTGGCGATTTCGGCGCCGCCACTGCCATACTCGCGTTCGACGGTAATTACTTGGATCATGGCCGTTCCCAGGGAATATTAGCCCTTTTAGCACCGGCTTGCACAGGGCTGCGAGTTCTACTCCCGCGCATAATACGCCTATTCCGCGACCACGCGGCGTCCGCCGGGATCATTCTTCTTCAACGCGAAGGAAAGCACAAACATGATCGCCGCCATGACCGCCAGGACCAGAAAAGTGTCAATGTAAGCCAGGGTCGTCGCCTGTATAATTACGGTCCTGTAGATCAGCGCGTAGGCTTCGCGGGCGGCCCGGTTGGCATCGACGCCCGATGCCACCACGCGGGCCGTTAGGCCTGCCACTGCATCTGCGAACGTTGTCTGTCCCGGAGCGACATTAGCTACCAGAAACACCTGATGAACTTGCGCTCGCCGGGCAATGAGCGTGGTGACCATTGACGTTCCCACGCTGCTGCCGATATTGCGCATGAAGTTGACTAGCCCGGCGACGCTGTTGCTCTTCTCCTGAGGCATCCCGGTGTACGACGCCAGGTTGATGGGCACGAACAGAAAACCCAGCCCAAACACCTGCACCAGCCGCAGCATGCTGGCACTACGGAAGCTGATGTCGAGATCGAGTCGGCGGCTGGAATAGTACATTCCCGCGGACAGCGTCAGCCAGCCGAACGCAATCAGGTAGCGGGCCTGGAATTTCGACGACAGCACACCGATGACGGGCATCATGAACAACAGCAGCAGGCCGCCCCCTGAAAGCACCAGCCCAGCCGACTCCGCTGTGTAGCCCATGAGGGACTGCAGAAATAGGGGCATCATCACCAGGCTGGCAAACAGCATGAGACCCAAAATAAACATCATGCCATTCGCCGCCAGGAAGTTCAGGTTCTTGAACAGTCGCACGTCGATGACCGGGTGCTTGTTGAACCACTCCCACACGACTAATGAAACCAGTCCAACCACCGCCAGCACGGCCAACGTGGCAATGAAATTCGAACCGAACCAGTCGTCCTCCTGGCCCTTGTCGAGCATCACCTGCAGCGCTCCCACTCCGAGCACGAGCAGCGACATTCCAACGTAGTCGATTTGCGAAACCATGCCTCCTTTGCGCTTCGCCCATGGCGGGTCCTCGATCAACCGATAGACCAGAAACAGCGCCAGGATCCCGATTGGCAGGTTGATGAAGAAGATCCAGCGCCAAGTGTAGTTGTCGGTGATCCAGCCGCCCAAGGTCGGCCCAATCGTAGGCGCGACGATGACGGTGACGCCATACAGCGCGAACGCCAGGCCGCGCTTCTCGGGAGGAAAGGTGTCTGCCAGGATCGCCTGCGCCATCGGCTGCAGCCCTCCGCCGCCCGCCCCTTGCAGAATGCGAAACAGAATGATGGCTCCCAGGCTGGGCGCAAACCCACACAGAAGGGAGCTCACAGTAAAAATTGCCAGGCACGTCATGAAGAAACGCTTCCGGCCGAGCACGCTGGCCAGCCAGCCGCTGATGGGCAACACCACCGCATTCGAGACGAGATACGAAGTCAACACCCACGTGCTCTGGTCGGTGCTCGCCCCCAGGTTACCGCCGATATAGGGAAGCGCGACGTTGGCGATGCTTGTGTCGAGCACCTCCATAAACGCCGCCACCGCGACCACAACGCCAATCAGCCAGGGATTGAACTTTGGCCGCCACGCGCTGGGCGCCGGAAGCGCAGAGGTCTCGGCGGGTGCGGTGGGGCCTGGTGGCGTTGTTTCAGGAGCTTCGGGGCTGTCTGCCATACCGTCAAAATCAGGAGATTACGACCACAATTCTGTCGCGCCGCGACACCAGCTAACAGGCTGTTTCCTTTCGATTCAAGTCAAGGCGGGATCGGTTCGAGGAAATTACTGTGGCAGACAGAACCACTGCTTCGGTGTCCCAGCACGCTGGGCACGCCTCAGTTGCCGACTAATTGGGACGATGCATAACCAGTCCGCAAATGTGCGTCGGCAACTCGCTGTCCCGTTGTACTCACGCTTGAGACTTAGACTGCTCGCGAAGGTTTTCTATCAGTATGTATGCGCTGATCAGGAGCACCCACAGCGGAAAAACCAGCGGAATCCATTCAATCGTTCCGATGCTCAGCAGTAGTGCGAACGCCAGCACGTAGCCCAGGACCGCCATCCAGTGCGGGAAAGCCCGAGTTTGTATCACGATGGTGGAGGTCGTGATCATGAACACCCCAGCCATCTTCATCGCATAGATGTGCATCGTTTGCGCGATTTCGGCGCGCCCCAGGGCGTAGGCGCCACTTTGCACGAGGTTTTCCGATCCACTGGCTAAGACTGTGATGATTCCGCCCGCAGTGGCTGCCGCGCTAAAGATCATCGCGACGAACAGCAGCCCACTACCCAGAAATACGGTGGCAAAGAAGCGGTCCTCCAGTTCCCCTAAACGGTCGCGTATCACGGCGATAAACCACAGGAAGGCGATGCCGGCGAATGGCAGCAGGTTCAAAGAGAAAGAGATTGTCTTCAAATGATTGATGACCGCGCTCGCTGGCCCCAGTGGATCGGCGGGAATCGAAACCCAGACAAGCAGCAGGCTCGTAATGAACAACAAGGAAAAGACGATTCCCGCGATGGCAGCAGCGCGCGGCGTTCTCATGCGCTGACGAATCAAGTCACGTTCTTGGGTCATCGAGCCTCCGAACATCCGACGTTTATGGAACCGCCTCAGTAAGTCCACCCGGCATGCATCAGGATTCCGTTCACCATCAGCAAATTCATCATCAATCCGATGATGTTGCCCGCATAAATGGCAGGCTTGCGATTGAGCAAGCCGTAGACGACCCACAATAAGCTCGCCAGCGCGAAGATGGACCATGTCGTCAGCAATTGACCGGAAGCATGCTGACTGTGGGTGAAATACAGCTTGGTGATCGACGGCAGAGTGGCCAGCGGTTGCACAATTCCCGTAATGACCATCAGTGGCTCAAAAAACTTAAGCCATCGCAAGTGCGCCGGTGAACCCGTTTTGAGAAAGTACATACTCTTGGTCTCGCTGGCCTTTCTCCATCCGTAACGCTCTGTCCGCGGGCGTTATCGATCACCCGGCGGATCGTCCTGCTTTTCGGGCCGGACAGCTGGGTCTCCTACCAGGTATGTTAATCGTGTGGGCGCGGCAAGCCGAGTACCGGCGGCCTCAACGATTTCGGCGATCTTCAGTAAGACGTCCTGGCGTATGGCGGTGAACTCAGTCCAGTCACCCGTCTTGCCATAAGCCCACAACTCCATTTCGAAAGCAGCGCCGGCAATTGCAGACACCCGAAGCCTCGAAGTCCCGGACTCGATCATGGGATGTTCGTTCAGCATGCTCTGCACGCCATCCAGCACGGACCTTATTTGTTCGACAGTAGTTTCGATTCGCAGCGAACAGTTCTGGTTGAGCAGCAATTTGGGGCGCTTCTTCATGTTTTGGAACTGCATCTGCGCCAGCGCGCCGTTAGGCACAACCAACACATTCTGGTCGAGGGTTCGCAGCTTCAGAGAACGCAACCCGATATCTTCGACCGTCCCGAGCTTGCCGCCGATCTCGCAGAAGTCGCCAACATGCACAGCTTTGTCCATCAGCAACGAAACCCCGCCGATGATGTTCTCAAGCGATTTTTGCGCGGCCAGTGCTATCGCCAGTCCGCCGATGCCGAGGCCGGCGAGAGTGGTCTTCACGTTGATTCCGAACAGGGCCATTGCGGCGACGAAGGCGATTAACAACATCACGATGCGGGTGATTCGCTGCATCATGACCAGGATCGACTCCCCGCCTCCCCGTTGTCGCGTCCGAATCACAGCATGTTCGAAGCCCCGGTCAATGATCCTGCTTACCAGCCATGCGACACATCCCGCGAGGAGAGCTGCCAGGAAGCGAGCGTAATAGGCGCGATACAACAGTGGCGGATCAAGCAGGTAGACGAAGACACCATGAATCAGGATCGCGATGATGCATTTGAGCGGCGTGCCCAGCGGCGCCTGCCAAACGCTTCGGAAAGGGAGTTTTTGGAGGTTGTACCAGATTCGCCTGGGCAGGCTAAGCAGAAACGCCAACAGCCACGCCAGGAACCATGAGATCGGGACCGAAAGCAGCCACCCAAGCCATTGCGCTAACGACATCCCCAGCACATGGCGGCTGCTAAGGGCGGTGGGCACAATTCGCTCGGCTAGCGTCGGCCCTTCAGTTTGCATTTGGGCATAGAGGTCCGGAATTCTCGCCACCGTCTCTTGCGACACCAGCCAAATCTTCCCGTACTTGGGATCTTCGACCCGCACCAGAATGACGTCTAAGGTCGTGCCGCCTACCGAAATCACCCCGGCACGGACCTCGCCCGGCGGAACTCCAGCTTCAACCGTGCCTTCGGGATCGTCGCTCAACAGATCGATGTCGCCTTGGAACCGATGGCGCAGCGCCTGAAATTCCTTGGCGAGTTGCGATACGTTTTGGCCGGGAGGTAGTTGGAGGTAGCGTGCGGCAGTCGCGAAGTCCTGGCGTTCCGCGTACTTCAGAAGGCCCATCACGGTGCTGCGGGGAGTTTCACGTCCGAGCGGATCGATTGGCGCCGCAGTCCCAGAGTTGGCTGGCGGCGCCGCAGATTTCGGAAGCTGGGCGGGCGAAGTCGCAGATGAGCCCGCGAATAAGAAAAAGGCCAGGGTGATGGCGCAACTGTGGGACCAGTTAAGCGATTTGCCAATCGTTTGTCGGTTCTGTGTGAGTAGAGGAATCTGCTATGCCCCGTCGCTCGAAAAGTACTAGAAGATGTCTCCGTCCTGTGACTGAATCACGACACCGGTGTAACCGAACTGCTTGATCTCCTTGACACCTCGCTCCTGGTCGGTCGCATTCCAGGGCGTGAATGTCACGTAATGGTAGAGAACGGTCACCTTGGGATTGACTTTCTTCAGAACGCCTGCCAGGTTTTCTGTCGAAGTATGAAAAGCGTTCATGTAGGCTACGGTGACTGGCGCCTTGGCGTCGTACGGGTTGGTCTTCGGATCGAAGCTGTAGGCCTCGTGGAACAAGATGTCCGCGCCGGCGTAAACCTCTTCCATGCCAGGGTATAGTCCTGTGTCGCCGCTGAAGACGAGCGTCCGGTCCACGGTTCCATCTGGTTTGTAGGTGACGACGCGGTAGGCATACGAATAGTCCCAACTGCCATGATGGTTCATATAGGCTGTCACCCGCACGTTTTTGTCCTTGTAGACCTCGCCAGGAAGCACGTCTTTCGGCGCCAGTCTATAGCCCGTGTTATCGAGAAGTTCGAGGCCAAACATCTGCAGGTCAATGTCCTTAACGTAGGCCTCCGTGAGGTGGTGAACCATGTTCTCCGTACCCGGCGGGCCATAGACCTGCACCGGCCCTTCACGGAAATAGATCCACGGCGCGAGCATGAATTCCGACATGCCTTCGGTGTGGTCAAAGTGCAAATGGGTGAGAAACAGGTGAGTCAACTTCTTCGGTTCGAGGCCAGCGATCTTTCCGCCGTACGCCGGAGTGTTGACCTGCGAGTTTCGCCAAAACCCTGGGCCGCAGTCGATAACGTAAGGTTCCCCGTTGACGACAACCGCCACGGAGACTCCCTGATGAAGCGGGTCAGCAGCCGGTGTCCCACTTCCGATAACGACCACCTTAGTTACCTCGGATGTCGAATAGTCCTGCCCATGTGCAAAGCTGAGCGGCGCCCCTACAGCGCGGCTGGGAGTCGGCTTGGCGTTCAGAATCCCTTGGGCGGTTGCCGTACTGAGGAGGAAAAGTGTGATCGTCAACACGAGTGTCACGCGTGTCTGTGTTTTCATCGTCCGCCTCCGATTTTGATGTTCGTTCGGAAATGCTAACTTTTGGTTTCGCCCTTCAC
>Ga0209380_10000527_pt1 | contig 27125 bp, 19 predicted proteins | sample HubBroMetageWFT6_FD_188347 | JGI IMG/M metagenome (GOLD analysis project Ga0209380, IMG submission 188347) | Warmed and freeze-thawed soil microbial communities from the Hubbard Brook experimental Forest, New Hampshire - Hubbard Brook CCASE Soil... | ecosystem: Environmental > Terrestrial >... | reverse complement strand
TGTATTCACCCGTGCGATTGTTGTCGCTCGGAATGCGCAGATTTCTGGCATAGCGACCGTCCGCCCCAAACTTGATGATGTGATTGCCCTTGGTTTTGGTCCAGTTGTTGACAAACTGGAACTGATCTTCCCTCTCCGTAAGCGGGCAATTGCAGCGGCCGACACCGAGGCCATCGCCAAAGCTAGATATTGCTTCGGCGCTTCCGTTGTTGGGAGCGCCACCCTCTCCCGTGTTCGGGTCTGAACCCAGAAGGAAGGCTCCCAGACCAGCGGTCTTCGGATCGCTGGTATTTGCATTGGGGATTCCGAAACCAGTCATGGGAGTGCCGCCATCGGGCTTTTGGGTTTGAGGATTGTACTTGAACCATCCGAAACGAACATCTGTCAGAAGCGAAGTACTGAGGGTCTTGGTGAAGCCGGTCGCCAAACTGTAGTTGTGAGTGATCGAACTCCCAGCCAGTCCGAGCAAACCGGTGCCCGGACCACCCAGCACGCCCAAAGATCCCTTACCCGAGAGGCTGAAATAATCCAAACTGAAGCGTCCGAAAACACTCAGGCTTGAGGTGGCAGCGTAGTCAATTCGTGTGTCGAAGCTGTTTTGGCTGAAAGGGCCAGATCCAGAGGAAACGAAATTTTGGAGCACTGAACCATTTTGTGGTGCGGGGAACAGAGCCAGGATTGCCGCTGCCTGGGGAGAAATTCTGCCGATCGGAATACAGTTACCGGAGCAACCAGCCCCTGGTTGTGGTCCGAACGGGAGCCTGTTCCCGCCATTTCCAGTAAATGCCTGGCTGGAAGGGTCATAAACCTGTCCGCCGCCTTGGCTTCCAGCTGCCGGCGAGAGATATTCGCTAAGATCGCAGTAACCCGTCGTATTTGTCGTCGGGTTACAGGTTTTCTGAACGAGCGCTGTAGGAACTGTCAGCTGGTTGGTTATTCCGCTGGACTGTCGAGTGGCCTGGTAGTCGCCAAAGAAGAATAACTTATTCTTAATGATGGGTCCACCGACTGACCCACCAAACTGCTGCCAGCGCGAGGAAGGCAGAAACCGATGGGTGATTGGATCGGGCGCAAACTGGGTAAAGGGATCACGCGCCTGCAGGGCATCGGTGCGGCGAAACCAGAAGCCGCTGCCGTGGATGTCATTGCTGCCTGACTTTGTCTGTGCCGTCACCACGCCCGCTACCGCCTTGCCAAATTCTGCGTCGTAATTCTGGAGTGCGACTTTGGTCTCCGTGACCGCGTCCAAATTGGGGTTTACCACGATAATCCCCAAAATGGGATCCTGGTTGTCGGTGCCGTCCAACTCGTACGCGGTGCCACTGAAGTGCTGCCCTTGAACAAAAATCTGTTGGCTACCCTGCGGATTCTCCGTGGCGGCGTGGCCCCATCCCAGCTTCTGGGTTCCGGGAGAGAGCAATTCGAAGCTGGTGAAGTTGCGATTCAAAATGGGCAGATCATCGACATATTTTTCGTTGAATTCGATGGCTACGTCGGAACGATCAGTCTTAAGCTGTGGGGCCTCGGCCGTCACCTCGACCTGTTCGCTGGCGGAGCCCACCTGGAATTGGGCGTTCACATCTATGCCGGTGTCAGCGTTGACCACGATGTCTTTAAACTGGAGCGTCTTGAATCCCGAACCTTCGATTCGAATCGCGTAGGTGTCCGGGATCAGGTGAGTGACCGAGTAGTTACCACTGTCATTGGTGGTGGTCTCAACTGAGGTGTTCTTGGACTGGCTCGTTACCGTAACCTTGGCTCCGCCAACAGCCGCCCCCGTCGGATCGGTTACCGTGCCCAAAATGCTGCCGTAGACGGCCTGACCGAGTGCGCTCGGCACCCACAGACTGCACAGTAGACTGAACACAGCCACTGAGATCCAAACTGACCTTTTCATGAACTTCCTCCTGAAACCTGTCAAACAAGATGTGCCCTGGAAATGCAGAGGGAGACTTCGCTTGACAGAGTGCACTCGTAGTACAAAACAATTATCTGGATTAAGTTTCACTAGGTTTGATACCGTTACAGGTAACAAGGCCAAGTAATACAGTAAGATACGTATTCCCGTTACTTCTTTGTAATATGGCCGTCACCCACACCGTCGCGATCAGTCGGGAGCAATGCTTCCAGCAAATAGATAAACTTATTAAAAGTCATAGCCTGCACGGCTCCGAATCGCTGTGCAAACTGCTCCGGTATCTCGCTGAACACTCGCTTGATCATCCCGGCACCGCCCTCAAGGAGTACCAGATCGCTACCGAAGTTCTGGGGCGCCCTGCCGGATTCGACCCTCAGAGTGACTCGACGGTTCGGGTGCAGGCCGGCCGCCTGCGAGTCAAACTCGCCGAATACTACGCCAATGAGGGCCCCGACGATCCTATTGTGGTGGAGATTCCCAAGGGTTCGTACGCGCTCACGTTCCACCTCCGTCCGCCCAAGCCGGGAACCCAATCGGCGACAACTCTCGCTTTTGAACCGGGCGTCAAGAAAAAAGAGGAGCAATCTCCGTCGATTCGTGGATGGGCAATCGCCGTTGTAGTTCTCTCGGTTCTGCTAGCCGCGACCTTTTCGACGACCGCCTACCTGCTTTCGCAGCGCGTGCGCACCCAGGCCGCTGCCAGCCCACCCGTCCCTGCCCCTTATCAGATTTTTTGGAATCGTTTCGTCACTTCGCCGCAACAGCCTTGGGTCATCTTCAGCAATGCCAGCTTCGTCGGGCATCCGAATACCAATATGCACTACTTCAACGCCGCTTCTGATCCTCGCGGGGTGATTCTCGACCACTACACAGGCGTGGGAGAAGTGCTCGCCGTTCATCAACTCGACCGCGTCTTCACTCTCTTCAACCGCCAGATCCGAGTGAAGCGCGGCGCCCTGTTTTCGCTCGACGACGCCAAGAACAACGATCTGATCTTCATCGGTTCTCCCGCCGAGAACCTCACCCTGCTCGAGATCCCCGGCACTCAGCAGTTCGTTTTTCGCAAGGCGCCAGTACCTCGCGATGGAGATGTAGAAGTGGTCAACCTCCAGCCCGACCCCGGCGAGTCTAAGACGTATATCGCCAGTCCTTCGAACCAGCCAATCGCCGAAGACTATGCCGTCATCGGCCTTGAGCCGGGCATCGACCCGGTACGTTCCACGTTGATTCTGGCGGGAACTACCACGATGGGAACTCAGGCTGCCGCCGAGTACGTCTGTCGCGAAGATTCTCTCGCCGAACTACTGAGTCGACTAGGAGTCTCCAAAGCCACCGATCTCATGCCATTCGAAGCTTTGTTGCGCGTGAAGGTATCGCACGGCGTTCCCGTCAAGACCGATTTGCTGGCCATTCGCAAGCGCGGCAACTAGCCTTTAAACTAACCCATCTTCGCTGAGATCAGGATTGTGTGCCAGATTCGTTAGCCCTTCTTGCGGGCCAGGCTTTTTGCTCCTGCATCGCAGATACAGACCGTCCTTCTAGCGCTTCGGCGCGGTCAAATGCGGGTCCAACTCCGCGGCCTTTTGAAACTCGTGCTTGGCCTCATCCTTGTGGCCTTGCCGGTCCAAGGCCGTAGCCAGCTGATAATGCGCCGCCGCATAATTCGGGTCGGAACTTATGGCCGATCGGAACTGGGAGATCGCGCCGTCCACATCGCCCGCGCCCAGCAGTCTTTTTCCTGAGTTCGTAGAAAACGTCGCCGCCTGCAGACGGTTCGTGGAAGCAGTAATTTTCGCTCCCCTCTGCGCTTCCTCGGAGGCACCTTGAGCATCCCCGAGCTGCCGCAGCACCGCAGCCAGCGTGGTATGCGCTCCGGCAAAGTCAGGCTGCAACCGGATCGCCTCCCGCAAGGCGGTGGCGGCTTCCGGCAGCTTTTCCTGCTGCTTCAGAATCGTTCCCAGCGTGTAATACGCTTCCGCATAGTTGGGCTGATTCCGAATCGCCGTTTGCAATTCTGCCGTCGCCTTGTCGAATTCGCCTCGTTGCCAGAAGAGAACGCCGAGCGTGTAGTGCGCATCCGCCAAGTCCGGTTCGAACGCAATCGCATTCTGAAACTCGGAAACCGCCTTGTCGAGCTGGTCCTTCAGCTTGTAGGCGAGCCCCAAGTTGTAGTGCAACGACGCATCCTTCGGAGCCAGCTTGATCGCCGTCTCCAGTTCTGTAATGGCGCGATCGAAGTCCGCCCGCTGCATGTATCCGATGGCCAAGTTTCCGCGAAACGCGGCGTCATCCGGACGAAGTTGTGCTGCGGTCTCGAATTGTGGAATCGAGCCGACCGCGTCTCCCTTCTGCAATAGCGCCAAACCTAGATCGTTGTACGCCTCGGCATCCTGGGGCCGCAGCTTGACCGCCTCGCCGAAAGCGGCCACCGCACCCTCGCTGTCGGCAGCATGCTGGCAGGCAAGCCCCAACTCCATCTGCACTTCAAACCACTCCGGCTTCAGCCTGGCAGTCTTGCGTAATTCCTCGAGCGCATCTGCATTCTTGGATTGCGCAGTCAAAGTTTTCGCCAGGTAATAATGTGCCGCAGCATCTTGCGGGGCGAGTTCAACCGCCTGGTTTAATTCCTTCGCAGCCTCCTCCAGTTGTTTTCCCTGCAAATGAACAGCGCCCAGATGAAAGTGCGCCTGCTCGAGATTCGGTTGCAGCCGCAAGGCCTCTTGGAACGAGACCTCCGCGTCCGCAAACTGATTTCGCTGCGCCAGGATCGTTCCCAGTTCATCTTGCAGGTCGGCACGCTCAGGAGCGAGTTCGACCGCCCCCCGCATCTCCGATAAAGCCTCATCACCAGACCGCTGGCTGAGAATCCTTGCCAACATGCGGTGAGCCTCCGGGTTGCGCGGCGCAATCTTAACCGCCGCTCGTGACTCCTGTTCTGCCTCCGCAGACTTCCCTTGCTGGGAGAGCACTCCTGCCAGTGTGAGCCGCGGCTCCACCAATCCGGGCATAACCTTGATCGCGGCTCGAAGATGGGTTAGCGCCCGATCCGGTTCCCCCTGCTGGGCCAGAACCCATCCTAGAGCCGATTGCGCCTCCGCGTCATTCGGAGACAGTCGCGCCGCCTTCTCAAATTCAGCCCTGGCACCGGCGATATCCCCGTTCTTAAGCGCCTCTTGCCCACGATGCAGCGCCTGCTTCTCCGCCGCTTTCGCCGCAGCAGTTCCCGTCTGTGCCAGCGAGCCAGCGTTCATGGCGAGAATCGTCACGCCAAGGAAGCCACCGAAGTAGACGAGACTGGAAGGACGTCGGAACACGATGGGGATGGAAGATGCTCTACCTTTTTCGCATTATATCCAATGCTGAAATGAGCGCCGAGTGGTATGCGATCCATCAATTGGACCGTGTCTTCAACCTTCTCAGCCGTCCGATTCGAGTTCAAGCGCGGCGCCCTCTTCTCTCTGGACGACGCCAAGAACAACCACCTCATTTTCGTTGGCTCACCCTCGAAAAACCTTACGCTGCTCGGCATCCCCGAGGAATTGGAAGACTGCGCTGTGGTCAGCCTGCTTCCGGGCCTCGACCCCTCACTTCATCCTGATTCTTGGGGGGAACTCCACCTTTGGCACACAGGCCGCGGTCGAGTATGTTCGCCGGGAGGACTCTGTGAAGGAACTGCTACAGCGGCTGAAAGTTGCGAAGCTGACCGAACTGACGCCGTTCGAGGGCCTCCTTCACGTGAAGATCGCAGATGGAGTTCCGGTCATGACCGACCTGGTCTCAGTCCGTAATCGCAGCAACCAAGCGCGATTTTGGATCTGTCTGCGATGGCCACGGACCACGCGCCCAAAGAACTCAGGTGATTGGTTCCGAAAAGAATTAGACCTCCCACGCACTCCGTCTCGAGAACTGTAGAATGAGCGTTGTCGTACTGAGCGCTCTCCGTGTGGCGGCCTACCACTGCGCGGATGTTTCCCCAAACCAGGAGATCTCTGAATGAGCGGATCCGTGGGTACACAGGTCAGCGCCTCTTCTTCTAGAACTTTCCTAAGAATTATGGCGGGGGTGTCACTCGCTCTCGCCCTTGCTGAGTTCCTTCTGGCCGTCCACTACCACAGCCAGTGGATCGCGGCGGGAACCGAAAAAACAGTTATCGAGCAGTTTCGAACGCTCTACTACAGTTCCGCCATTTGGGCTAACACTCGCTGGCTGGGCATACGATCAGAGCAGGCGCCGACCGACAACTGGAGCATGCAAGAGATTATCAGCGAACTCCGCCCCGACTACATTATCGAAACCGGCACAATGAATGGGGGAACAACCCTATTCTACGCATCCGTACTCTCCAACGTTAACCCGAACGGCAAGGTGATCACCATCGATGTGGCGCCGAAAGTGGAGGACGCCTCGAAGCTGCCGCTATGGAAGCAACGCGTGGAAATGATCATCGGCAGTTCGGTCGATCCCAAGGTTACCGACCACGTCGCCGAAGAGGTTGCGAATAAAAAGGTGCTGGTGACCCTGGACTCGCTGCATACCCAGGACCACGTCCTGAAAGAAATGCAGATCTATTCAAAGTTGGTCACACCGGGCAGTTACCTCGTCGTTCAGGATACCAACCTCAACGGCCATCCCGTGGCGCCTCGCTGGGGGCCGGGTCCGTGGGAGGCCGTTCAGGAGTTCCTGAAGACGAATGACAACTTCGTGGCGGATCACGAGCGCGAGAAGTTCCTGCTGACGTTCTATCCCGGGGGGTGGCTGAAGCGTGTGAAATAACTGCGCGGGTATTCGGGCGTGACCGGGCTTTGGAATTAGCCTTACTGTTTTCGCCTCTTCCTCTTTCCCCGGCACTGCCAAATTGAGGATCGAACGCCCGAGCCTTTTGAAATTCTTGCGTAGCCTCGTCGTTGTGTCCCTGCTCGATCAACGCCAACCCTAACTGATAATGAACCGCCGCGTAGTTCGGCTCCGAACTGATGGCTGAGCGGAATTACGCAATGGCGGCTGTCCCTGCAAATGAACTACGCCCAGATGAAAATTCGCCTGCTCAAGGTTTGGCCGCAACCGCAAAGCCTCTGCGAACGAGGCCTCCGCGTCGAGCGAACTGATTTCTCTGCGCCAGGGTCGTTCCCGGTCCATCTCGCAAGTCGGCGCGCTTCCTGGCAAGTTCCACCGCGCGCTTCATCTCCGATGAGAGCCTCATCTCCTGGCCGTTGGCTCAAAATCTTTGCCAACATGCGATGAGCCTCTGCGTTTCCCGGCGCAATCCTGATCCCCGCTCGAGCCTCCTGCTCGGCCTCGGCGGCCTTGCCTTGCTGCCAAAGAACGCCCGGCAAACTGAGCCGGGGCTCAACCAAATCCTGGCTTGGATTGAATCGCGGCTCGAAGGTGGGTCACCGCCGCATCGGGTTCGCCCTGCTGGGCGAGAACCCACCCCAGCGCCGATTGCGCCTCGGCATCATTGGGAGCGAGCCGTACAGCCTTCTCAAACTCCGCCCTGGCTCCGGCGATATTCCCGCTCCTAAGCGCTTCTTGCCCCTGCTCGAGCGCTTGCCGCGCTGGAGATTTCGCGGCAAACGCTCCCGTCTGCCCCAAAGAAACCAAGTTCATCGCGAGTAGAGTCATGAAGAGAAGGTGAAAGAAACAGACGAGACTGGAGGGACGTTGCCACACGATGGGATGGAATATGTCTACCTTTTTCGCGTTATATCCAACGCCCAAGCCGCACTGCTGTGGTATGACATAATGCGAAACTCAGTCGCGAGCCCGGCATCAATTTTCGCGGTGCTGAAAAATGACAGTTTCCCGACGAACCTTCTTGCAGATCGCCAGTGCCGCCGCGCTGGCGCCGACCTCGACTCGCCTCTCGCCGCTCGTCGTACCAACCAACATCGCCGACACGGACAGCGCCGCCCTCTGCCGCAAACTTGCCGCTGACCCTCGCCGCCCGCAGTTTCACCTGATGCCCGCGCGCAATTGGATGAACGATCCGAACGGACCCATTTTCTACCGCGGCGTCTACCACATGTTCCACCAGTACAATCCTCAGGGTGCAACTTGGGGCAATATGAATTGGGCTCATGCCACTAGTCCCGATATGATTCACTGGCATCAGCAAGCGATTGCCCTTGATCCCACGGCCGCCGGACCGGACCGAGACGGAGTTTTTAGCGGCAGCGCAGTTCTCGACAATGGCACGCCCACAGTGCTCTACACAGGCGTCGCCCCTCCATCCTCTGACGCCGAGGCAACCTTGCGCGACGGAGTTCACACCTGGCGCGAAGTGCAGTGCTTAGCCGTGGCGCAAGACCAGAACCTCAGTACCTGGAAAAAACTCCCTGAGCCAGTGATTGCTTCGCCACCCGCGGGTCTCGCCGTCACCGGCTTCCGCGATCCCTGCCTTTGGCGCGAAGGCAATTCGTGGATGCTCATTCTCGGCTCCGGCATCCGCAACAAAGGCGGAGCCATCCTCTTATATACGTCGCCCGACCTGCGGCATTGGACCTATCTGCATCCTTTGGTCGAAGGCTCAGCCGGTGCGAGCAATTCCGTGAACCCCGTCGACTCCGGAGAAATGTGGGAGTGCCCCGACTTTTTCCCTCTGGGTCCGAAACACGTGCTTCTGATTTCTACGATGGGAAAAGTTCGCTGGAAGGTCGGCACCTATGCACATCAGCGTTTCACGCCGGAAAAAGAAGGCGTGGTCGATTGGGGTGCCTACTACGCCGCCAAGTCAATGCTCGACGCCGACGGCAATCGCATCCTTTGGGGATGGATTACCGAAACCCGGCCGGACGCTGACCTGATCGCAGCCGGATGGGCAGGGGCTATGTCGCTCCCCCGCGTCCTTTCACTGAACCCGGAAGGCGAATTAGCCATGAAAGTCTCTCCCGCAGCCGAGCAATTACGCGGCATGCGCACTCAGACGAATGCCGGCGCGGACGCAACGGCTCGACAGAAGATCCTCGACGGTTTCCGCATACATGATTTCGCCGCCGAATTACTTCTTGAATTGCTTCCCAAAGCAGACGCGTTTGCCATTCACCTGCAATCTGAATCCGGCGAAAACTTCGCCACCGTTTCCTGCGCGACCAGATCCGGCGGTCGGGAGCTCGAGGTGAACGGCAACGCCGCGCCACTCCCCGGCACCACTGGATCGCCCATGCGCCTGCACCTGTTCCTCGACGGATCAGTGCTCGAACTTTTTGCCAACGGTACCTGCTCGCTGACCAAACGCATTTATGAGATTCCTTCGAGCCCTCTCCGCTTGAACATACAAGGTGAGGTCGAACTTGTCTCCTTCGATGGCTGGCCCATCATGCCAATCTCCAAGAACCGTCTGACCGGCGGGTTGTGCGCGTGAACTCCTCCGGGCCCTATGGCACGCCGCTCGATTACTACCGACCCGTCGGGTTCACTCTGGTGCAAGAAATTTTGCTGCGCGTCGTGACCTTGATCCCGCTGACGATCATTCTGACCTCGTTCTACAACCGCTCTAGCCGTTCGATTCAGGCGACGGCAATCTTTCACGCGTCCATGAACCCTTTCCCGTTCGTGCTCCCGTATTACAGGCCCGCGTGGGGGAGCGTTTTTTTCTTCGCCGCGTACGCAGTGATCGCGGACCGAATGTGGTCCCGCGCGCCGAATGCCGAACCGCGCCGCACTGTGGCTGGCTCGTGGCGTCCATAGAGAGTCAATAAATTTGTGTTCCTGCCTCGGTGCTCTTAATCTTTCCTCGCACCACGGACAGCGAGTACGCGGTCCCTCCATCGCCAGTCCACGCACCCAAATCAAAATGCCCGCCGGATGGAACTCGATACACCTTCACCTCTCGAAAGGTAAGCGGTGCGCCCCTCTCGCAGACCTCTGGCGGCTTGGTAGAGCGCAAAAAATATGCTCCTTTTCCGGTACCCACTACCGTCGCTTTCCCATCCTCCTCTACCAGCACCGCAGACTTCTCGTCGATGGCGACCTCCCGCGGAGACTGGCTCCATCCATCCTTCATAATGCGTGCCATAAATCCCAGCGATCGCCCCATGCGATCGCGCTTGACGAAGTGCGAATCCGTCAGCACGTTCTCGAGATGCGGGATTCGTAGAAAACCGTTCTCCAGCGCAACCCGCTTGCAATAAGGATTCTGTAACACATCGGTGGATGACAAATTCTTGTCATCCGGCTTGTCTCCCATCGCGCTATAAACGAATTCTCCTGCGACCGCCAGGCCAGCGCTCGTGCCCCCCAAAGGCTTGCCCGCCCTGATGTTTTCGTTAATCGCCGACTGCACCGGCGTTCCCTTCCACCCACGAACGTAATTCGCCTGATCTCCTCCCGCGATAAATATCACTTCCGATTTTTCTATGATCTTGGCGACCGCAGGATCCTCGGCCGCCTCTCGATCGGGTATGATCAGCGTCGCCACCGAATTCGTCTTGCATAATTTGTTCACGTACGAGTTGTAATCGTCATCGCCGGTGGCGCGCAGAATGAGAAAGTCCCCTCCCTTCCCCTTATTGCACAACCAGGCAAATGCCTCGTCGAGATCGCTGCCCCCACCCATCATCGCGATCCCTGCCGCCGGCTTGGTTCGAACGTCTTCTTTGTTCCCAATACGAATGTATTTGTAAGAACCCGCAAACGCCGGATTCGCCCCAGAGGTCACCGAGAAAAGCAGCAGGAGGCACCCAAGATTCGTTTTGGTCACGCTGGAAATATATCGCAAGCTGATTGCCGCGCGGACTTCACAACCCTGGAGATTTTGTAGTCGAATGATGCGATCAGAGCGACCGCTTGGAGGCCGAGATAGTAGCCAGCAGACTGTCGTCCGCGCCTTCGTCTGCCAGGCGTTTCCGCGTGAAGCTGCTGAGTTTGAAATCCACTCCGAATTTCTGCACAAGCGTAGCCATTCGCTTGCTGGTGATCCCCGCGGTGAGTCCAGTTTCAACTTCGCCGAAGGAGAACGCCATTGCTTTGCCCTTTGTGTCCTTCGCCGAAGCGGGCGGGGAGTGCGGAGGGATCTGGGGCGGAGTCTTTGACACGGTGGAGGTGGCAGTTTGCCAATTCGCTTCGTCTGCCGATATCAATCCCTTTGCCAACATCTCCGACAGCCGATCTTGGGATGCCTTGTTCTGTTGCGCTGCCGCTTTCCGAAACCACTTTCCCGCTTCGTGCGGATCTTTCGGAAGGGTTGCGGCACCGTTGAGATACATGATTGCCAATGCGTACTCGGCGCCGAAATAACCCTGATCGGCGGATTTCCGCAGCCACGCCAGCCCCTGAACCGGATCTTTTGCGGCGTCTTTGCCATTGATGTACGCCCGGGCCAAGTCGAATTGGGCGATCGGATCTCCGCCTTCGGCTTTCTGGCGGACGTCGGCAAGATTCTGATCCTGACCGTAGATGAACGGTCCGGTGATCACGCAAAATGCAACCAGCCCGATCAATGAGAAGCGGAATGTCATTCTAGAGAAGCATCCCGCCTATGCTCGGCAGGATGATCACAGAAGGCCGATTCTAAGCAGGGGGTCGCCCGAAGTCAACGCAGCCCAATGCGTTTGAAGAACCTTGACCAGCTATACTTTTCTGCCTTACCCGCCCCTGCGATACAATTCCCATCACTTGGCTTGGGCAATGAAATACTGTTCTGCTTGTCACAAAACGTATCCGGCCGACTATAACGTGTGCCCCGCGGATCAAACTGCTCTGCGGAGCGCCCACGAACTCCAGCCGGGAATGATCATTCGGAATAAGTACGAGATTCTAGACCGCATCGGCGTTGGCGGCATGGGTGTCGTCTACCGAGCCCGTCACCTCACCTTCAACGAAATCTGCGCGATCAAGATCGTCACTGATCAAATCGCCGGGGACCCGAACTTCCTGCAACGCTTTCAGAAGGAAGCGGTCGTCACCCGCAAACTCCGGCATCCGAACGCGGTCCGCGTGGACGACTTCGACTACACCGACGACGGCAGACCCTTCATCGTGATGGAATTGGTGGTGGGCCAGAATATCGGCGAGATTCTCCAGGAGCAAGGCCCGTTCCGCGTCCCGCGGGCAGTTCGCATTGTGACGCAGGTAGCCAGGGCTCTCGCCGTTGCCCACAAGCTGGGGGTCGTGCACCGCGACATCAAACCCGGCAACATCCTGCTCACTACCGACGAGCAGGGTCAGGAAACCGCCAAAGTTCTCGACTTCGGAATCGCTAAACTTCGCGAAGCCGCCGGAGAGGGTAGCCCGGGAATGACCATGACCGGCATGGTGGTTGGCACACCCCTATACATGTCCCCGGAACAGTTCATTGGCAAAAAGGCCGGGGACGAGATTGACGGTCGGACCGATCTTTATTCGCTGGGTGTTGTCCTCTACCAAATGGTCACAGCCCAGCTGCCGTTTGAGGGCGACACGCTCTACTCCCTGATGATGCAGCATGTGGAAGGGACCGTGCGGCCTCCGCGCGAGGTGGCTCCAGAGTTGCAGATTCCGGAGTCGCTTTCAAGCCTGATTCTGAAAGCAATCGACAAATCGCGCGACCAACGGTTTCAAACCGCCGAAGAGATGATTGTTGCTCTGGACCTAGTAGCAAAGGAAGTGGCCGCGAACGCTCAGCCAAACGATCAGGTCGTCAATGAACCGGCCGCTGAAATAGGTGCCACATCTTTGTTTCGTGGATCCCAAGCTTCGCCGGTTCCAACCAAAACCGGACCTTCTGTGGTCTCGGGTGTGGCGACTCCGCCATCGTTCGCGGCGACTCCGGAGGCGATTCCGATTGCAGCCCAACCGCCGTTAGCGAGCCCTCAAGTCGGGGTTCCGCCCGCAGACCCGTTGCTCGTAAAAAGCGCCGCACAGCACTTGTTTATTCAGCCACGGAGGTTCGGGTTAAAGCATCTGGTAATTCTTCTGGTCTTGAGTGTGGCGGCGGTGCTGGTCGCAGGCGCGGGATATCTGAAGTACCAATCTCTGCGAAGATTGAGGATCGAAAGTGCAGTCACTGAGAAGCTGAGCGCCGCGCCATCGCCGACCCTGCGCCGATCCGCAATAAGAGTCTTCGTATCCAACTCGCGGGACGTAACCCTCGACGGCGAAGTTCCGAATGCGGAGGATTTCACTGCAGCAGAATCACTGGCCTCCTCCGTTGCCGAGGTCAGTCGAGTGACGAATCGAATCAGAATCGTTCCCGCGCTTCCGGCCGCGGTGGTTCCACCACCGGTCCCAACCACCGAGACCGAATCCGCGGACTCGCTCATTACGAGGGGCAATGCTTTCCTCGATGCCGGAGACTACCCTGCTGCCATCGATTGCTTCCGGAAAGCAGCAGCGGATCCGAATAACAAAGGTGCGCAACAATTCCTGGACCGGGCCGAGCGAGCACAGAAGACAGAAGAAGAGTTACTCAGAAAGCGCCGGTAATTCCGCCGCACAAGTGTCGCTGCGAAACGCATCGAATGGCGGTGCGCTGCGCAGCTCTTTCGGCATGAGCGTTTCAAAGGCCCATCGTCACCGCCCGTCGTAACCGAATGATCGTCACGAACCTGAGCGTCACGAACCTTGACTAAACGCCTCCTTCACAACCTGGGCCTCGGTTTGATCGGCGGCCGCCTGCTGTTCTTGCAGGGCCTTCTCCGCGCTCGCATCCGGCGGCGGTGGCGGAACATCTGAAGCCACCGGTTTGGTGTCGGGAGCTTTCGGCAATCCGCCGGACCCCTGTTTCGCGGCCAGGTCCTTCATGCCATTGTCGAGCTGTTCCTGAAAGTGATTGTGCATCTCCTGCAGATCATCGACCGCGACCGCAACTTGTTTGCCCGGCGCGCAATCCGACTTCTTGCTGGCACCAACACTCACGGTAACTTTCCGGTCGTCATCGGGAGTGTCGGTAATTCGCGTGATCACGTCGCCGGCGGTGAGTTGGCATTCCTCGCCATCGCCCGAAACTGCAAGATCAGAGGCGACGACGAACGTGCGTCTCGCCGGATCAAGAGCAGGCGGAACCTCCTCACTGCCTGCAGCAGTCGTTGTCGCCTGCTGGCCTCCCGCCGCCGCAGCCGGTTTCGCCGCAGACTGCTCGGCGGCGAGTTGCGCCTTCACTTCTTCCGCAATCGCTGCCTTGACCTCGGGACTTAAAGTAACGGTCCCGGAGTTTGCCGCCGACGCGTCATTGCCGCCGCCTTGAGATTGCGGGGGCGGAGCACTGTTCGTGGCGGCAACAGCATCGTTCGCAGCCGCATTCGCCGCAGCCGCGTTGGCGGCCGCCCGAGCCTCGTAGGCCGCCTGCAAATTTGCCGCAATCAGGTAATCCGTCAGCCAGAACGCAGCCGATGGATAGGAGGGATAGGGTGCGAAATACCCCCCGTAGTATCCATACCAGGGTGCCCCGCCCCAGCCCCATCCGTAATAGACCGGCGCCGGCCACGGATTATAGGCCCATCCGTAATAAGCAGGCCCGTAGTAGTAGGCGGGGTGGTAGCCGTAATAGCAGCAATACCCATGATAGGAATAAGAGCGGTATACGGTCGTGTAGGTCACGCGATTGACGACCACAGTCCGCGACACATATGTATTCCCGTTGCGCGTAACATAAGCGCGCTGCACGTAACCCGATCCCCTTCCGGTGCTTACAATACGTGCTCCGTTGTGCGTGCTCTCGATCCTGCGGGTGCCGTTGAGACCGTGATCGATGTGCATGCCATTTCGATTGATCGAACGGATCTGCCCGTTCGGGCGGATATTCGCCGTTCCGCCGCCCCTCAGTGACACCTGTCTTCCGGGAGCGGGCCGGTTCACGGTTCTTGCCATCGCAACGTTTCCGCCCTTCCCCATGTTTGCGCCGCTCACCCTGCCTGTAGCCATCGGACTTCCCGGCTTACCCATCGGTCGTGTTGCGTTCGTACCGACGGTTGCTCGATTCGTACCGACAGTTCCCCTGCCGGCAGTGCCGTTACCGACGGTTCCCGTCTTTCCGTTCGTTGTGACCGGTCTCGTGGTCCCAGGTTTGGTGGCCATCGTTGACGTGCGATTTCCAGTCGAAGGCTTGCTCATCGTCGAATGCGCGGGAGCATTGACATGAGGGGCCGCCGCCTTTGGCGGAGCCGGTGGAGTCTTCGGCGGCTTTTGTTGTGCTGCACCCACTCCCACGAAAAGGCCGCTGAGCAATATCAGCGTGCCCACTGACTCTTGGAAAATCTTTTCACCCTTAGAGACACGATTCATTGCAAACTCCTGCTATTCAATCCCGATTCATTGTGACTTCACCAATAGAAACGTTTCACGCGCCCAGCAAATCTCAGCTGACGTGGATGCGAGGACACTTTGGAGAGGACACAATCGGATACCGCATTCGCGGTCAGACTGGGGGAATCCAAGGGCTGCCTTAATCCAACCCATGGTTGTTGCCTTAAGTGTCCCCTGCGCTTCGCCGTGCTTTTAGCGCCCCTGGGAACGAACAGGGGAGCGCCCGCAATTCTGATGCTCAGGCCCCCTCAAGTCAAGAAAAATCAAGGTCCCCTATTCTTCGTCATTGCCCTTACAATGGCACTGTATAATCCTGCCTCAAGGCGGGCGGATTCAGTGAACGAGCACGCCGTTGCGCCCTTGCAAGGGGGGGCTGGCCTTTACTTCTCCTGGAAAGGTTCGAGAAGTCGCTCGTCGCGTCGATTTTGAGGGGTATGGCAATCGAAGTATGAAATTTGGAGAAAAATACGAACTGCTGGAGTCCCTCACGACCGGTGGGGTCGAGACTTTTGTCGCCAATGACAAGGTCAGAGGTGAGCGCGTACTGGTCCATATTCTGGAATGCGACGCGCAAAAGCCGAATCAATCTACGGTGCAGTGGGTTTTGGAGGCGTTTCGCCGTATCGCACCGGAACCCGCAGCATTAGTTCTTGAAACGGGCCGCTATAGCGGCACGCTGTATGCTTATGTCGTTACTAGAATGCCCGACGACGCTGCGCTGAGGAAATGGGTGAAGCTATACAAGACGCAAGCGAGCGATACTCAAGAGATCCCCGCTCCCCCCGCCAAAGCAACTCCCCAGAGCGAGTCCCCGACAGCAGAAATGACGAGCAAGCTCCCGCCACTAACTCCCAGTCGCGCTCCCGCCCCGGCTTCCGTGACTGACTTGTTCCGCGATTCTGGCTCGAACGCGAAAGCGGAGACTCCGAACGCTCCCTCGAAGGAAGCATTCCCTCCCCTGCCGCCTCTACCGACCGCCCAATCCACCTCGGATCGCTCGAGCGTTCGTCCTGCAACTGACTTTGATGCCTTTCCTCCTCGGATGCCGGTTCCAGATCCAAAGCCCGCTGAATCGAGTTTCAGCAATTCCGCCTTCAGTTCCGCGTTCAGGGCTCCGAAACTTCCGTCGGAAACAAACCCACCGCCCCCCCATGACAAGTCCCGTCCGGGTGAGTTCACGAGTTTTTTTCAGGGCCCATTTCGCGTGGAAGGCCCCCCCCAGGAAACACCCGTCGCATCGCAACGGTTTGAGCCGCCTCCGCAAAAACCCGTTGGCGACTTTACGGCGATGTTCAACCCGCCTCGCTCGGACGAACCATCGCCCACGCCGGGCGTGGCAGGGAATGAACCGGCAGGGACCGGTTTCACAGGATTTTTCAGTAATCCTAACCTTGCGTCGCGAACCTCGGGGACGGCCGGAGCTCCGCCCTCTGGGGGATTGCCGAGATCGGTCATGGACGACTCACCGGTTTTTCCGGCGCCTCGACCGGAACCATATGTTCCACCGCAACCTGCGTCCTATGTCGCTCCGGCTCCTCCAATCGCCTCAATTCCGACGCCAATTTTTGCGGCGCCTCCCCTGCCGAACCCGATGATAGAACCGCCTGTAATGCCATCGAGCTCTTCCGCTCCCGAAGCTGCCACCAACGCTTTCAATCGCTCGGTTCGTGAACCTGCTCCCGGACCGCCGCCACCACCAAGCGGCCCCAGTCCCTACACTCAGGTCATTTCTCTGAGACCACTCGGATCGCAAAAGCAGGCTTCGCCAAGTTCGCCGCCAACGCCCGGCTTCCCAGCGCCTTCCGCCCCATCTGTTCCGGCAATCGCAATGCCGCCAGCGCCGCCGATGCCTAAAGTAGCGGCCCCGGCTGCGCCAAAAGCACCGGCTGCCGCTAAAGTCGAGGTGGCAGCGCCCGCCGTTTCCTACTGGCCGCTCATCCTCACCTTGACCGTACTTTTCTTTATCGCAGTTTTGCTGGTGCTTTACTTCGCCCTGAGGCACTGAGAACTGAAAAATCGCGGTGGCGGGATTCGCACTGCGGGTTCAGTTCGACTGGGGAAGAAGGATTAGCAGTTCAAGGGTGGGATTCGCCAGTTCTCCCGGAACGTAAGCAGCGAAATTGCGGGCGCGATTTACGGCTTCCCACGCCGGCCCTGACTGGTTCAGAGCGAAATATTGATACTTCAGCTTTACGGGAATCGCGCTCGGTGGACTGGTCAGATGCCGAAGTTGAATTCCTGGCAACGCCTGCCGCACCAGATGATCGATGTGCGTTGCCGAGCAGACCTTCACCAGCTGCGGCACCTTCTGAATGATGTTTTCTTCTGTGGTTTCCGCGCTCACCGCCAGATACATGCGCGTGTTCTGAAGATACTTGTCGTGATCGATCGCGGTGGCATAAATGGAATTCTGCACTAGCTTCAACGGCAGCGATATCAGGTTGGTAGGCACAACGGTTTCCAGCAGCGAACGCAGCTTCTCATCCAATTCAGAAAAAATCGGCCCGAGCGAATCATGCACATAGAGCGGCAGATCGCGCGGCCGCATCTTTTGTGAGAATGTCGTCAGCGATCCCGCGAGCCCGGCCATCGCGGCATACAACTCTTCCGGGTGGCCCATCTTGCTTTCGTAGAGATGGGAAAATACCGGAAAATTCGAGTTCACCGTGTAGAGCAGCCAGAAGTTAGCGATATCGGAGGCCGTAAAATCCGCCAGACTCTGATTCTTCTGTCGCCGTCCGGCGGAGAGCTGTGTGCTGCGGGCCGAAAGCAGTTCAACCAGACCGCGCAGCAATCCCACCAGATACTCGCTCGCGCCCATCTCGATGAGCGGTGGAATGAATCGGGGGTTGAGCTGAAATGTGCCGGCGGGCGTCCGTTCCACATTGGCGATCCGAAGCACGGAAGAGCCTTCACGGTTTTCCGAATCGGCGAGCAGGCGCATATTCTTTCGCGCCACTTGAATCGGCTTCTCGCTGGTTCCCGTATTCTCGTCGCGAAATGCCGTCACTTCTGCTAGATAGCGCGTGCCTCCGTCTTTCCCCGTGGAAACATTCAGGCCGCGTTGGCGGTAGTCGGGAATCACGAGATAAATGTCCAGACTCTTCGCCCCCGGTTCGAAAAACTCTTCCAGCGACTTCGATGGCGGCGGCGGATCCGCCTCCGGAACCTCAAACATTAGCCCATCGGGAAAGATGCCAGTAGCGCGTGTAACTGCAAACTGACCCTCCGCCAGCAGTTCCGCATTGATGGCCAGGTCGCGGAACCCCCAGGGACAAAACTTGAGTGCCTGCAAGCGAAAATTAAGCGCATCCTCGATGAAGCGATCTTGCACTTGAAGATGTTGGGGAGTCAGGAACGTGCCCTTCGTCCACAGAACTGGCTTTAGCTGCTTCATAGGATTGCGTGGCCCGCCGACGGTGGCGCGAGAGCTCGCCGCAGTCGGCTTTTAGCACGGCTGCCCACGATAACAATTCCTGAGCTAGGAAGCAAAGGGCAAATCTGGGAGATAACAGGAGCGGTCAGGTGCGAGGAGGGGAAACCATGCGAAGAGGAATCAGAAGGGACGAGACAGTTTTAGTTTTCCTCGCCGCGTTATGATCGAAGACTCGAAGATTTGCTCAACATTACTCTTGCAGATTGCCGTTCTTCCAGAGACCTTCCATGAATGTCAGCCACTCCTGAGTTCTGGTCCGCAGGTGTTTGCCTATGCCACGAGAAAACACGGCAAAACCGAAGTCCCCGCGTGCGCGACGAAGAACCAATTGAATCTCTTCGTGCACAGCTTCCGGTATGGAGGCATCATGCTCCAGGGTTTCGAGCAATTCGAACATATCCGGAGCAGACGCGATCAAGCTGGCGTTCGTGTTCGAGTCCGCATCCGCTTCGACAGATGCAACCGGCTGTCCACAGCGATCGATCACTCGCGACCACTTCTGCGGATCGATGCGCCACATGCCCGAAGTCAATTTTGTTTTAGCCATCACCACCACCCTTTACGAAGGTGTACGTTGTGTATACCTTAACTAATAATCTTAGATGCTCGGGCTAACGGCAAGGTTACTAAGGTCTTTTCAGGGGTTAACGGTAGGGGTTCGCTCGTCCGGCGCTGGCCCGGCCTCACGATTCAGAAGTTACTTCTCTGAACCGCCGCCAATACTGAGGAGAATCCTGTAGGCGTGCGGTGCAGAAGGGAGATCGTTGAATCGAGCTTGCACAAAGACGTTAACATCTCCAGTCAACATCGGCGCAAAACGCTCAGGAGATTCGGACGTAGACGTCGGGACGATCAACTGCATCCGGCTGTTTCATAGCGTTCACCATCCTTGCTCCCGGCTGGTCTGCGTTCCGCAGGAGTGAGTGGCGCGAGCGATGTCTACCATCCAGCCGCCTCATTCAGTTCAGAACTTAGAAGCGGAGCCCTCTTCGATTTTCGATCTTCAGATCTCCGATCGCCTCGCCGCCGCGGTTGCATTCATTTTCGGCTTTGCTAGAATGCCTTTCAGCCAACCGGCTGGGGGTTCTCATATGGCAATGCAAGTTTGCATGGGAGCGACCATGATGTGCACCATGGGGATGGCGCCGAGCTCGCTCGTAGTGTTGCCTACCAATCGCGTCATGACCGACGAAGTTCCGGACGCGAACATCATGGACAACATTCCGCTTGTGAACATCATGCCATTCGGCATGTGTATGTCCCCGGCCAATCCGATGGTTGCCGCCGCTACAGCTGCCGCAATGGGCGTCCTCACTCCCATGCCGTGTATTCCCGCGACCGTCGCGCCCTGGGTCCCCGGCGCTCCGACGGTACTGCTCGGCAACATGCCCACGCTCGACAATACTTCGACGCTGATGTGCATGTGGGCTGGCGTCATCAGTTTTGTCATGCCCGGGGAATTGACGGTGATGGTGCCTTAGCCTCTTCGTCTTCGTAATCCCGATGTGAAACCCGCAGGGCCCGGCCACGGGCACGGTGCCAAGCATCACGGTAGCGGCAATTTCTTCCACTGTCGCGGACTGGAAGTGGCCTTGCCATCGCAATTCAGTTTGCCTTGCAAGAGGGTCAGTTCGGCTTGCCCTTTGGAAAAAGAGTATGTCGCCTGAGGTCCACAGTCTCTCCCGTATTAGGTGTCGGTATATTCTTTTCCGGCGCCGTCTTTTACTTTCACTCGAACGCCGTAGGCGTGCCTTGCCCAGGGCAATGCCCAAAACATAAGCGCTAACTTAAGAGGGTTCCTTCCAGTTAGTCCGTCACTCGGGAACAATTGCAACGAATGTCCGAAAGTCTCCGAATCCTTAATAAGAGGTCAGTTCCAAGATAGCCTGCCGATCACTCACGCGAGGGATTATTCGTATCTCAAGGCGACGATGGGGTTGACGCGCATGGCCCGTCGCGCCGGAATGTAGCAGGCGAAAATGCCTGCCGCAAACATTAGCGCCGTCGCGAGAGCAAGCGCGGTGGGATCAGCCGGTTTCACGCCGAAAAGCAGACTCGAAATCCACTTCCCTGCTCCGAATATCGAGGGCAGCCCGATGGCGACACCAACAAGCACCAGCAGCAGCGATTCACGCAAAATGAGCCAAAGCACGCTCCCGCGTTGTGCGCCAAGCGCGATGCGAATACCGATTTCGCTGGTGCGGCCCGAGACCGCATAGGACATGACTCCGTAGAGTCCGATGCACACGAGGATCATCGCAAGTGGGCCGAAAACTCCTGAGAGCTTGGTAATCGTGCGGTCCATCGCAAGCGATTGAGAAACGCGCTGATTCATGGTTTGGACTTCGATCAGCGGCAAATCCGCAGCCGTCTGTTTTACGGCTGCGCGAATGGCCGAGACTATCGTCGCTGGATCGCCGGAGGTTCGCACCAGAACATTTGCGGAGCTCGCGTCACCGATGGGATTGAAGAACGGAATATAGAAGCGTCGCTGCGGTTTTTCTCGAACGCTACCATGTTTGGAATCGCCCACAACACCGATGACCACAAAATCCGATGGGCCCAGCGTGGTTTTCACCATGATGCGGCTGCCGATCGGATTGGCGTCGCCAAAATAGTAATGCGCCGCCGTCTGATTGAGCAGGCCGACGCGCTGGCCATTCCCGCTGTCTTGCGAACCAATTTCGCGCCCGTAGAGAATCGGGATGCCCGTAGTCGAGAAGAAATTCGGGCCAACCATGTCCCAACGTGATTCGGGCGCCTCGACAGCCTTCGGCTTCGCGCCCTCGACAAAGATGTCCGAGTTCGAGTCGCCTCCGCCGAATAAGCCGTTGTTCATAAGGCTTGCGCTACGAACGCCCGGGACCGCGTCGAGGCGTTCGATCATGTCTTTGAGGAGCTGGGCGGCCCGCGGTCCTTTGAAGCCAGAGGACAGTGGGCTGACGCCGAAAAGCAAGAGATGATCGCTGTCGTAGCCCATCTGCACCGCGGCGAGATTCTGAAAGCTGCGCAGGAACAGACCGGCCACGACCAAAAGCAGGAGCGACAAGGCGACTTGCGCCACGACGAGAATCTTTCCAACAGGTACGCGGCCTGCTTGCGAGCCGCTGCTTGCGATACTGCGCGATGTTCCCTTCAGAACCGAGCTGAGGTCGACAGGAGCGGCGCGAAACGCGGGCGCCAGGCCGAAAAGAATGCCGCTGAGCACGGCAACACCCAGCGTAAAAGCCAGGATTCTTGAATCAAGATGCACGTCGAGCGGGACCGGATTGGGCCCGCCGGCGACCAAACGAAGCAGAGCCGCATCCGCCCAGTGCGCGAGCAGAAGGCCAAAGGCTGCGCCGATTGTGGCGAGGAGAATGCTCTCGGTAAGCACTTGACGGAAAAGCCGCAGTGCCCCGGCGCCCATTGCAACGCGGACGGCAAGTTCTTTTTGTCTCGCGGCAGAGCGAGCCAGGAGAATATTTGCCACATTGGCGCAGGCGATTAGCAGAATCAGCCCCACCAAAGCCATCAGAATCTGCAGCGCCTTGCTGAAATCCGCACGCAGCGTAGAAGCGCCTCGGCCGCCTTCGACGACCGCAAGATGTTGATTCAGAAACGTGCGGCGTTCCTCCGCGGACATCGCCGCGGTCTGTGACTGCAAGATCTCCTGGAAAGCCACATTGATGCTGACTTTTGCCCGAGCGACGCCCATGCCGGGCTTTAGGCGGCCGATTGCCTGGAGCCATTCGATTTTGTGGAACGGCTTTGGTTCCAGCGAAAGATAATCGCGGCCCGGATAGATTTCAGATTGCATACTCAAGGGGACCCAGATGTCGGGCGAGAAGCCAACTGTCTCTCCGTTAAATTGCGATGGCGTCACGCCGATAACGTCGTAAGAAGTGCCACGAATTCGTATTTTGCGGTTGAGCACGGCGGGATCGCCTCCGAAGCGTCCCTGCCAGAAACTGTAACTGATCACCGCAATCGGACTTGCGTCGCGCATCGTGTCGACGTCGCTTGTAAATTCCCTGCCGAGAATTGGATCCACACCCAATAGGGAAAAGTAAGAGCCGCTCACCAGGCTGATTCGGGCGGGCGCGCCTTCACCGCTTTGCCCCTCGTTCTCAATTCCCACGCTTAGCTTCGGCCCTTCGCTTGCGGAAGCAGCGAGGCCCGATAAAACCTGATTATTGTGCGAGAGTTCCTGAAATTCGGGGTACGTGAGAAAGTCGCGATCTCCATCGGCAAAGCCCTGTTCCATTCCCTGTGCGTCTGGGTTGGTGAGAAAAACGAGCTGCTGAGGATCTCTGACGGGCAGGTTTCTTATCAGCACTGAATTGACGACCGAGAAGATGGCTGTGTTGGCGCCGATGCCGAGGGCTAGGGTGAGCACTGCGACGGCGGTGAACCCCGGATTCTTTGCGAGCATGCGAACACCAAATCTGAGGTCTTGCCAAAGAGTGGGCAAATGACGCCTCCTGCTACTGGTGAAGAAAAGAGAGCACGAACGGTTCCAAGGACAACATCTTCGGTCTCGTGAGAGCCAAGCACTTGAGGGAAGGTTCAGGTTTGTCGAGCGTTCACTTGCGGACACCAGTGCCCACAATCGGACAGCGCCCGAATGAAGCGGTGCTATCAGCCCACGTGGGGAAAAACGGGATTGTGGGAAGCGAAAAACTTAAAAGGTGAGATTCTGGGCGTCTCGCCGGCTACCCGGAGGTCACGCTCGAAGCCGGCCGGTAGGTCAACTTCTAGCCCGGTCTTGCTTAAGTTAGAAGCGCTTATGTTAGTGCCCTGCCCCCTTGCCACCTTCCTCAATCGGTTGCCAGGTATCAGCACATTCCCATTTGACCGCAGCCATCCTATAAGCTGCCCAGCGAATATCCGTTACGTCGGGATCCAGTTCGATGAATGCCAGCAGCTGTTCTAGGCCCTCAACCTGGCTTTGGTTAAGAACGCCAAACTCCTTCATGAACATGCCCAGAAAGATCGAAGGAATCAAATGCCATTGCACCTTGGACCTGGGGCCTGCCAGTAACGAGTCTTTTTAGGTTTAGGAAGAGCGGCAAGCCTGCTAATGAATTCCAGGGGCAGGTCACTTGCCGACCTCTCCCCCTCACCGTCCCCAGGTGTCAGCGCCGACTTTTCCATCGGGGTGAAGACCCTGCACGATTTGGAACTTCACGACCGCATCGAAAGTCGGCTGATCGAAGTCGCGACTGGCACTTAAGCTTGGGTTGGGCGTAACCACCAGATTCAACCAATATTTCAGTGTCGAGACGGTTTCGGACTTGGTTCCTCGTACCAGCACGTGAGTCACGGGGGCCCTCCGTGAGTCGTCCCCACTTGAACAAGACTTGATGAACGACTTATCACCTAAGGCTTAGCCATCGATCTCACATCTTCGTTCCCTTGCTGCCATCATCCGCCGTATCCGGATCCTTCGGATCGGTGGGCGAGTCGGGCGATTGCGGACTCGCGTCTGGAGCGCTGGCGGGAGCGCTTCCGCTGTTGATGAATACCATGGTTCCCGTGATGAATACGCCTGCGGGGTTAAAATCAATGGTGCTGCCCCCCACTTTCAGGGTGAGGGCCACTCCCGCTTCAATCACTGCACTCATGCCAGCGTTGAGATGGATCGTGGTATCACTCTTCACCGCATACGCCATGTTGCTCACATCTTGTTTTCCCGTCACGGCTAGCGAGACGTTTCCCGTCACGCGTTCGCTTTGGTTGCCGGTAACCGCCAGCGACTTGTTGCCCGTCACCGCTTCCATCTGATTCTGGGTGACCTGTAGCGACATGTTGCCTTCAACCTTCTCGAAATGGCTCCCCTGGACATGCAGATGTTTGTCCGCCTGGACTTGCTCTTCCTGATTCGCGGTCACGATCAGATGGCGGTTCGCACCGATAAACTCTCGCGAATCATTCTCCACCCGCAGGTCCATGTCCTTTTCGGCGTTCATGAAGATCTGCTCTTTGCCTTTCAGATCTTCAAAGCGAAGTTCGTTATAGTTCGAAGCGCCGCCGCCCTTCGAACTACGCGACATAAAAGTGCTTCGCGTCTGATAATCGGGCAGCGCGTAAGGAGGCATCTGATCCGCGTTGTAGACCCGCCCCGTAATCACCGGCCGGTCGGGGTCTCCCTCCAGGAAACTCACCAACACTTCCTGACCGATGCGCGGAATCCACATCGCCCCCCAGTTTCCGCCGGCCCAGGGCTGAGAGGTACGAATCCAGCACGAACTGTTTTCGTTTTTCTGTCCCAGCCGATCCCAATAAAACTGCACAATGACGCGACCGTATTTGTCGACCCAGATTTCCTCCCCCGATTTCCCGACCACCAGTGCAGGCTGCGGACCTTGCACAAAAGGTTTCGGGGTCACTCGCGGAGGACGGTAGGTAACCGAGGCTGGAATGCAGGTGAAGTTGTTCGAGTAGGTCTCTTCTTCAGTTGTCCCCGCGGTTGTGTAGCTCTGTCCGGCCGATGCAAAGTGGCGCACCTCGGTGGCCACATAATTCGTGTTTTGGTCGGAACGATAATGATTCTTCAGCTCAAATGAATACCCCGACATCAATCCCCGGCAGGTTCCCGCACCCGACACCACCATGTACGCCGCTTCCTCTTCCTGCATCCGCACCTTCGCCGCCGTATCGCCCTCATCTTTGGTGGTGTACAGGCCGGGATAATCAAAAAGCTCGAGCGAGCGACTGGCTGCCAGATCCACGACCGTAGGATCGTTGGCCAGTAAACTGGTGGAAGGAGTCGTGAAATTGTAGTCGGTCACCGTGTACTTCCCGGTCCGCACTTCCTGTCCGACATGCCAGTTGTTGATCACCTCGGGATCGTCGAGACCGCCGACCTCGGTGTCATAACTGATGGGGGAACTGGGGCACTTCGGAAGCGTGCTCGACTGATCGGCCAGCACCATCGTGTGCTTTCCCTCGGTTGAATGATCGAAGTAATAGAAGATGCCGTACTCCTCCATCAGGCGCGAGACAAAGTTGAATGAGGTCTCGCGATATTGCACGCAATATTCGAGTGGGGAATAAGTACCCTTGAGACTCAAACGAAAGTCTTTGAAGTCGAAAAGATTGAACACCTGGCTGATGATGTCAGGGACGGCCATGTTCTGGAAAATACGGCAATCGGCCTGCCGCGTCAGAAACCACAGCCAGGGCACCACTTGGGCGTGGTAGTGCGTGAATAACCGGTGATCAGTCCCGCCCTGTGTAAACCGGCTTACATATCCGCTGACGTAACGCGGCGTGCCATCTGGAAGATGAAGCGTGATTGAAATTTTTTCGCCGACAACATCCTCAAAGGCGATGGAGTCATTCTCAAAGGCGAGCAGATTCAGTTCGTAACTGAATAGACGCGAGATGGCTTCGTACCCGGTCAACTCCTGTAACAGGAGCACATCCTTGCCCAGCGGAGTGTCCACGGCAATCAGCCGGTGATCTTGACTGTAGCTTTCGTCTGGCACGTAGCTGTCCTTCCCTCGTTCTTACACACCGCGCAGGACCACGGCATGCTTCGACGGCATCGCTCGCTCGCAATCCTCTCGCCTCACTGATAGACGAATGCCCCATCGGCTCCAATTCCGACTTGAATCCGCTCCATCGGTTCATTCGCCGCCATGCGCCCCAACAACTGTCGCGAAATTTCAGGCAACATTGTGTTGGTCAGAATGTTATCCACGTTACGGGCGCCACTTTCCACTTCCGTGCACCGCCGCGCCACTTCGTCGACCACGGCGGTGTCGTAAAGCAATTCAATCTTGTGATTTTCCTGGATGCGGCGCTGTATCTTGCCCAGCTTTAGCCGGATGATCTGCTTCATGTTCTCGTCACGGATGGGCAGGTACGGAATAATGACCATTCGTCCGAGAAAGGCAGGCTTGAAGATCTTGTTAAGTTCCGGTTTCAGCGCCTTCGCCAAGCCTTCGGGACTGGGCATGGTCTCCGGGTCCGCACACAGTTTCGCCATCGTGTCGGTCCCAGCGTTGGTGGTGAGAATGATGATCGTGTTCTTGAAGTTGATCTCGCGACCTTCACCGTCTTCCATCGTTCCCTTGTCGAACACCTGGTAGAAAAGTTCCAGCACATCCGGATGCGCCTTCTCGACTTCGTCGAGCAGCACCACTGAATACGGCCGGCGCCTGACGGCTTCGGTCAGCACACCGCCTTCGCCATAACCGACATATCCCGGAGGCGAGCCCTTCAACGTCGATACCGTGTGCGCTTCCTGAAATTCCGACATGTTGATGGTGATCAAATTGCGCTCCCCGCCGTAAAGCAGATCGGCCAGAGCGAGCGCAGTCTCCGTCTTGCCCACGCCGCTCGGTCCCACCAGCATGAAGACGCCGATCGGCTTGTTGGGATCATCGAGGCGCGCGCGCGAGGTTGAGATCCGTTGGCTGATGATTTCGAGCGCATGAATCTGTCCGATCACGCGCTGCCCCAGGAATTTTGGCAGCGACAGAACAGTGGAGATCTCGTCCTTCATCATCTTTCCGACAGGAATTCCGGTCCACGCGGAGATGACCTCGCCGACAATCTGAGCGT
>Ga0209380_10000526_pt1 | contig 27152 bp, 29 predicted proteins | sample HubBroMetageWFT6_FD_188347 | JGI IMG/M metagenome (GOLD analysis project Ga0209380, IMG submission 188347) | Warmed and freeze-thawed soil microbial communities from the Hubbard Brook experimental Forest, New Hampshire - Hubbard Brook CCASE Soil... | ecosystem: Environmental > Terrestrial >... | reverse complement strand
TTTCATATTCAAGAGACAAGGTACAGATTTCATATAGTCTCCTCCTCAGGAGTTGTAATTGAAGCTACGTTTTTTCGGCTTCGGCGCGCTTAAGAGAGATACGCGAGAACTATCGGCAGAAAGGATCAGACCCGGAAGCCCTGGAGGCTATGTTAGCAATTCGAGTCCGTAACTTGTTGGGCGGTATACTAAAACGAACGCTGGATTTCATCGCTTGAGTGATCCTTCTCCCCAGAACGTAACCAAGCTGCTGGTCCAATGGAGCAGTGGCGACCAAGGGGCGTTGGATGCGTTGATGCCTCTCGTCTATGAGGAGTTGCGGCGCGTGGCCCGGTACTATCTCAAGCAAGAAAAGCAAAGTCACACGCTGTCATCCACGGCTTTGGTTCACGAGGCGTACTTGAGGCTGGTGAACTATAAACGGATGCGCTTCAAAGATCGCGCTCACTTTTTCGCCATTTCGGCACAACTTATGCGTCGCATCCTGGTTGACCATGCCCGCCGGAGGAATTTGAAACGCGGAGCCGGAATCGAGCACATACCTTTAGACGAGGTCGCCACGCTCGGACCCGACCGCGAAGTCGACCTGACCGTGCTCGATGAGCATCGGGACGAGCGGCGCCTGGTCGGAGAACGTCAATCCGCTCCCGACCGGCACTGAACGGACTCGATCGGTGCTGTCGAACGGCTGCGCGACCGTCGCGACGCCGCTGCCGGCCGATGCGGCCGGATTGACCTCGAGCGTGCGGAGCAACGGAGCCGCGGCGGCGAGGCTGTCGGAGGTGACCACGAGGACCAGGTCCCCACCCGAGCGCAGAAACGTCATGACGGCACCGACATCGGCGTCGGTGAGCGCGACCGTGGGGTCGTAGCAGACGACGACGTCGCTCCGGGTGAGATCGAACGTGCCGGTCAGGCGGTCGACGTTGAGACCCAGGTTCGAGTACCACGTGTATAGCGCGAGCGTGCCGAGGCTGCCCGCGGATCGCGATGACGGATTGACCTGGTCGTTAGGTGGGATCGCCGTGGTGATCGCGATGACGGCGAGGATGCCGAGCGCCGCAATCAGCGTGAGCATCGCCGAGAGCGGTGGCCGGCTCACGGTTGGCGCGCTCCGGCGGCGCGCCGCGCAACCCGCCGCACGGCTTCGCATCGTCCTCGCGCGACGTCCCAGTCACCGGCGCCGACAGGTGCTCCGCCGTACCAGGCTCTGTCAAATGAGGCGGCAGCGGGCGCGACCACAGCCAGCAGCTCGGCGTCCACCGACAGGGTGGCGAGCATCTCGCGGGTGGTCCAGGCGCGATCGAGGTGGGCTCGCCGATCGGCGACATCGAGCAACGCGGAGCGGAACGCGCGACGTATCGCCTCGCGATAGTCTCCCCGCCGCGCTGATGCGAGTGCGTGCTGCCATTCGCGCTCCGGGTCGTCGCCGGCCGTTGCCGGCTCGTCGAGACCGAGCGCGCGCCGACCCCCGGCGACGCCACGCAGCCGATAGATGACAAAAGCCGTGATGGCGCAGAGCACGAGAAGGCCGAGCAGGATCGATCCTCTGTTGCCGAGCAGTCCGAACAGATGCGAGACGATCCAGTCGATGACCGCGCCGATCTGCTCGAGGAGTGACGGGGATGGCTTCTGGTCGAGATCGGCAAAAACAGACGACGCGTATACCTGGTGAAGGGCATTCTCGGCGGCGCGGGAATCGACGCTGCACGCCGACCCGGACGGCAACGCGAGCGTGGTGACGATGAGGTCGATGCGCTGCCTGCTCCCGGTGACATCCGGGGGTGATGCACCCAGCGCGGCCTGGATCGGAGCGAGCTCCGGGCTTGATGACGGCGCGATGCTCTCGGCCTGGGTGATCGCGGCCAGCGCCGCGGCCGGCTGCGCAGGGACAGACATGAGCGCCGCGTCCGCGCGCGCGAGCAGCGCGATGTACTCGAGTGTCACGCAGGATGCGGCGGCCCGCGCGGGCGCCGCCGCGGTCACGACACCGGTGATCAGCCCGAGGCCGATGAGGCCGGCCACGAACGTGCGCCTCACAGCGACCGCGCGAGCATCTCGATATCGAAGCCTTCTTTGCGGATGCGGATGTCGTAGTAGAGGAGCGTCACGCCGATGTAGGTGATCGGCCCGACGAACACCGCGGCGATCGCACTTGCCACCTGGTCGAAGACGAACGTGTTGCTCGGGAGGAGTGCCGAACCGGGAAGTTCGAAGACGGCTCCGATGACCGAGGAGATGATCGACGTGATCAGCCCGAGCAGCAGCATTCGCCCGAGCGTCGGCCAAAAACGTCCGCTGATCAGGCGCCAGCTCCGCTGCAATCCGGCCCAGCCCGAGGCGCGCTCTAGGACGATGGCCGGAACCGCGACCACGGTGCGCACGTAGACGACGATCAACACCGGCACCAGCACGATGATCGCCAGGACGGCGAGGAGCGCTCCGAGTCCGCCGGCACCGGCGGCGCCGAGGAGCAGCGCGAGCACCAGGACGGCGCCGAGAGAACCGGCATACGCCCCGATGAGGATGCAGATCATGCCGATCAGCGCTCCAAGGCGGCTCCAGGCCGCCCGATACGCCGCCAGCAGCGAGCTGGGTCGGTCGAGATACCGGTCGCTCACCGCCCGCGTCGTGGCGGCCTCCCCGAGAGGAACGACTACCAGGAGGCTGACCAGCACCAGGCCCACCGTGACCGCGAGCACGCCGAGATAGGAATTGAGGAGTTGCTGGGCCTGCGCCTGGGTGATCGTCTGCCCGGAGAACGACGCGAATGGCGAGCGCACAAAGGTGGCGACCCCGGTGAGCTCGAAGAGCAGCCAGGTCAGCAGCGCGTACGGGATCTGCACGACAGCGCTGATGGACGCGATCAGCGCGAAGTTGCGCCGGTAGAGGGTGAACGTCGCATCGAGCCACTCGCCGACCGACATGGACCGAAATCGCCCGGATCCGACCTGCGACGGCATGAACCCGGGATTCCAGCCGGGCTGCTGCGGTCCCCATGAACCGGGCGGCGGTCCCCACGCACCGGGCGGTGCGCCCCAGCCGGGCGGTGGCGATCCCCATCCCGGAGGGGGTGAGCCCCAGCCGCTCGGTGGCGGTCCCCACCCTGGCGGCGAAGCTCCCAGATCGGCGGGGGGCGGGCCGGGTGGCGGCGGCTGATCGGTCATCAGACCCATTGTCAATGCTGCACCACCAGGGTGAGCACACGTTATCCTCACAGGTCGAGGCGATGAGAGAGTCCACTGCCGCGCTTGCTCGCGGCCATTTCGCCATTTGGCACGCCCGATGCGGGCGCTAGTCGTCGACCCGACCCTTCTCGACCCCGGCTCCGGCCGCCGGGGTCGCGGCCGGCGTCGCCGCGCGCAGCCGAGCTCCTCGCTCCCCGTCGAGGTGCGCGACGTCAGGACCCCGGTTCCGCCGGGGCCGGGCTGGGTGCTCATCCGGCCGGCACTGGCCGGTATCTGCGGCACCGACCTCGCCCTAGTGCATCGCGACCCGGTGCCCAACGTGCTCACCGCCTACGCCGCCGGCGGGACGTTCATCCCCGGCCACGAAATCGTCGGAGTCGTGGAGCGCGCATGCTCGACGCGCTGGGCTCGCGAGGGCGACCGCGTCCTGGTCGAGCCGACCCTACGCTGCGCCCACAAGGGTCTGGCAGAGTGCCGCCGCTGCCGCGCCGGGGATACCCACCTGTGCGAGAACGCCGATCGCGGCGGCTCCCTCTGCTCAGGCCGGTCAGTTGGTTCCAGCGAGAAGGCCGGCGGCGGTTGGAGCGAGGGCTTCCTCGTTCACGAGGACATGCTCGTTCCCGCTGACGGCATCTCCGACCAGCGCGGTGTCCTGGCCGAGCCCGCGGCCACCGCCCTGCACGCCGTCCTCCGCTGGACGCGTCGCGGCGACACCGCCGTGGTGATCGGGACAGGAGCGCTGAGCCGGCTGATCGTGGCGACGCTCCGGCGGATGCACCCCGATCTCGACGTCATCGTGCTCCACGACTCACGGAGCGTCACACGGCCGCGTCTCGGCCGGCGCCACCGTGAGAGCGCTCCTCTCAACGGCGATCCGAACGCAGCCTTCATGGCGATCAGATCGATCGGCGCCAATCGTGTCTGGCACGGATCGTCCGAACAGATGCTGCAGAAGACCGCCGAGCACATGGAGGCACGCCTGATGCGACCCGCCGGCGGGGGGCTCCCCGTGCTCGATGGTGGCGTCGACGTTGTGTTCGACTGCCGCGCCTCGGCGCTGAGCATTGACCTCGCGGTGCGCCTGCTCCGTGCCGGTGGCACGCTGGTCCTCTGCGGCCGCTCCGGCCGGCACGAGATCGAGTGGTCGCTCATCTGGGCTCGTGAGCTCACCGTTCGCGGCGCCGCGTCTTACGGCCGTGAGCCGGACGGCAAGCGAACCTTCGGTACGGTTCGCGAGTGGCTGAGCGACTCGAGCTTCCCCGTCGACGGCGTCGTGACTCACCGGTTCCCATTGGATGAATACACGGCGGCACTCGCGATCGCCCAGGCAGGCACCGCCGCGGGCGCTGTGAAAGTGGTCTTCGAAGGGCCCGCTGCCACGAGTCTGCGGCCGTCGGCGGCGGCGGTCGTCGTTCATCAACCCGACGAGCCGGTGCTCCTCCAGTCGACCGCGGCTCGGGTTCGTGGCGGTCGAGTCAAAGTCTCGTAGGAGCAGGTCGCGTGGACCCGCGCCGAGACGGCGCGTGCCCGCGTGATCCAAGCCGCCGGGCACGTCCGTACCAACAGATGCGCAACCCCCGAGCGTGTGTCGGAGCATGAGAGTGCACCTTAGTGACGACGACATTGTCCGCTCGATCTCTGCCCACTCGCCCGAGGGGATCGAAGCTTTGTATGACCGATACGGTGGCCTTGCTCACACGGTCGCGCTGCGCATCCTCGGGGACCGTGGTGCCGCCGAGGACGTCGTTCAGGAATCGTTCCTGGCGGTCTGGCGGCGTGCCGCGACCTTCCAGGCGGGGCGCGGGTCGTTGCGCGCGTGGATCTGCACGATCGTGCGCAACCGAGCCATCGACCGCCTGCGCGGCGACCGGCACCGCACCCGCCTTGACACACCCATGGAGGGCGAGTCGATCGAGCCGGCGGTCAGCGACCCCTGGGCGGCGGTCGCCCTCGAGCTGAGCGGCCAGGAGGTCCGCAAGGCGCTCGACGAGCTGCCGGCCGAGCAGCGCCAGACCATCGAGCTGGCCTACTACGCGGGGTATTCGCAGTCGGAGATTGCCACCAAGATGGAGGTGCCGCTGGGCACCGTCAAGGGCCGGGTGAGGATCGCCCTGGACAAGTTGCGCACCAGCCTTGCGGACCGCCTGGAGACGCCATGGCCGACCCAATGAGCTGCGAAGAGGCGACCGACCTGCTGGCGCTGGACGCCGTCGGCGCGCTCGAGGCGTCCGACCGCGATCTCATCGAGCGCCATGTCGCCACCTGCGAGTCGTGCAAACGCGCTGCCGCCCAGTACGCCGATCTCGCCTCGCTGCTTCCCGCCGCGCTCGAGGTGGCGCCGCCGCCGGCCCGACTCCGCCGCCGGCTGATGGCGCAGGTCTACGCCGAGGCGACCGCATCAGCGAGGCTGCCCTGGTGGCGACGCGTGCTAGCGGCCATCCCCGCGAGCCGGACGTTCACCGCCGTCGGAGCCGTGGCCGTTGTCGCGGCGATCGTGTTCGGGATCTTTGCCCTGGCCGGACGAAACGCGTCGCCGCCACCGGTCGCCTACACCGTGTCCGGAACGACAGCCACCGGGACCCTCGCCGTAAACACCGCGGGCACCCAGGCCGTTCTCACCGTCAAGGGGCTCGCGGCCCTCCCAAGCACTGAAGCCTATGAGGTCTGGCTGATCCCACCACGCGGCTCTCCCAAAGGTGTCGCGTTCCTCAGCCCGGGTCTTGGCGGTGGGCCCTGGACGGCTGTCGTGCCGGGGAGCCTCGCCGGGTACAAGAGCATCGCGGCGACCGTCGAGCCTGCGGGCGGGAGCCCAACCCCCTCAAACACCGAGGTGTTGAGCGGTCAGCTCGGCGAGTCCTGACGCGGTGCCGCCGCCTTGCGGCGCTTCTCCGCAACCGCGGGGAGCACGCGCTTGACACCGGCGTTGTCGACCACCATGCGACGCTCGCGCTTGCGATCACGCTGGCGGATCCGCTCCCGCTCGGCATCCGGCACCTCGGGCTCGGGATCCATGCGGGCGGGTCAGGCGCCGAGCGCCGCGGGGTCGCGGCGCCGGCCGCGTGCGATGGCCAGGCCGACCGCTGCGGCCGCCGCCACGGTGAATACGGTGCCACCCGCGATCGCCTGCACCCTGCGGTCAAGTCCCAGGGCCCGGATGCGATCGCCGATGCCTGAGGCGCCGGCAATCGCCAGCGCCGACGCATAGATCTGGGCCCGGGTTTCGCGATCCAGGGTCCAGGCCGACAGCGCCGCACTCACCTCATCGCCGGTGTCGACCAACCCCGAGACCTCCGGAGATGCTGCGAAGGCAACCATATCGCCGGCGAGCGCCCCGTCCAGGCGGTCCTCGTCGTTCACGACCCGGACCTCCAGAGTCGCTCTGCCGGCATCGGCGCGCCCAGGCGACGCCGCAGCGCGGTCAAGGCCCGGAACGTCAGGAGCTTGACGGCCCCCTCGCTTCTTCCCATGATCTCGGCGATCTCCCGGTTCCGAAGCTCCCCGCCGAATCGGAGCAGGATTGCCTGACGCTGGTCCTGGGGCAGCCCTGCGACAGCGGCTCGCACCTCCTCGGCGCGATCGTTCTCCTCCGCATGCCACGCGGGGTCGGCGTCGGCGTCGGGCAGCATGCGCGGCTCGAGCTCGATCCAGCCCGGGCGGCGCCGCTCCCGGGCCACCAGGTTGCCGGCGACGCGATACAGCCACGCCGAGTAGGGAACTCCGCGCCACTCGAAGCGTGGGAGCTCCTCGATCGCTTTGGCGAATGTTGCCGCGGTCACGTCGTCGGCCTGCTCCATGTTGTTGGTGAGGGTGTAGACGTAGGCGTGAATCTGGTCGACGTAGCGCTCGTAGAGCGGCGCGAACGCCACCCGGTCACGCTGCGCGGCCAGGATCTCCAGCCGCTCCTCCTCGAGTTCCGCCGCGCTGCGATGGGCCATCGCTAGCGGGGCCTGACCCGCGAAGGACGCACCTCGCAGAAGCGTGTTGGTGTCATCGGGTTACGCCTCGTGGCGCACTCCGATCAGTCCAAGACGGGTGCCAACCTCCTCGAACGCGAGCAGCGCTCGATCCAGCTGCTCGTGCGTGTGGGTCGCGCAAACGATGGTTCGCACCCGAGCCCTGCCCCGCGCAACCGTGGGAAACCCGATGCCCTGGGCGAACACGCCGCGCTCGAGCAGCATGTCAGAGAGCTCCATCGCAGTCGGCGCTTCGCCGCACATCACCGGTGTGATCGGGGTCTCGCTCTGGCCGATGTCGAAGCCGAGCTCGCGGAGTCCGCTCTTGAAATGGCGCGTGTTGCTCCAGAGCCGCTCCATGAGCTGAGGTTCCTGCTCGAGCACGTCGACGGCGGCAATGCACGCGGCAACCACCGCCGGCGGGTGCGAGGACGAGAACAGGAATGGCCGCGACTTGTGGATCAGGTGATCGCGCACGATCTGCGACGAGGCGACATAACCGCCCACCACCCCGACCGCCTTGCTGAGGGTGCCGATATTGAGCGCGACCCTCCCGTGGAGACCGAAGTGATCGGTGGTGCCGCGGCCGTTGGTGCCGAGCACACCTGTCGCATGCGCGTCATCGACCATCACCGCGGCCCCGTACTGCTCCGCCCGCTCGACCAGCGCCGGAAGCGGGGCGATGTCGCCGTCCATGCTGAAGACCCCGTCGGTGACCAGCAGGATGCGTCGATATCCCTTGCCACGCGCCTCGCTGAGCGCGCGTTCGGCGTCATCCGCGTCGGCGTGCTCGTAGAGGATCCGATCGGCCTTGGTCAGCCGGATGCCGTCGATGATGCTCGCGTGGTTGAGCTTGTCACTGACCACGCAGTCACCCTGGTCGAGCATCGAACCGATGACACCGACGTTCACGGCGTACCCGCTTTGAAAGGTGAGCGACGCCTCGGTGCGCTTGAACGCGGCAAGCCGCCGCTCCAGCTCCTGGTGCAGGGTCTGCGTCCCCGCGATGGTGCGCACCGCGCCACTGCCCGCGCCCCATTCGAGAGCGGCGCGGGATGCCGCCTCGACCAGGCGAGGATGCGTGTTGAGGCCGAGATAGTTGTTGCTGGACAGGCTGATCACCGCCTTGCCGCCGATGTCCACCTCGGGACCCTGCGCGGATTCGAGCACGCGCAGCGGACGGAACAACCCGTCGCGGCGCAGCGCCTCGAGATCCTCGTTCAGCGACGCGTCCAGGGCCTGGACGGCCTTCGACGTGACCGCACTCGTCACCATGCGACCAACGATACCCCGCGCGTCGCTACTCAGGAGTGAGGGTCACCTTCCCGCATTGACCTGACTTCATCAACTCGATCGCGGCATCGATGTCGTGCATCGCGAAATGGTGCGTGATCAGCGCGCGCACGTCGACGACGCCGTCTCGGACGTAGGCGGTCACCTGCTCCCAGGTCTCCGGGATGCGCCGGCCGGCGATCCCGTACAGGCTCAAACCCTTCATGACGACGTCGCTCGACAGATCGACGACGTCGGGCCCGTCGCCGATGCCGAGCAGGCTGATCCAGCCGCCGGGCCGGACGAGACGCGTGGCCGACGCGACCGCAACCGGTGATCCGCTCATCTCGAGCACGCAGTCGATCGCGCCGCCGGCGGCACTGCGCACGGCGTCGTCCGCAGCGGCGTCGGTCGCCCGGACGATGGCGTTGGCACCCATGCGCTCGGCAAGGTCGAGTCGATAGGCGTTGCGGTCGACACCGACGACGCGGGCAGCACCCCGAACCCGGGCGACCGCGATTGCAGCACACCCGATCGGGCCGCAGCCGAACACCACCACGGTTCGCCCGCCGAGTTCGCCATACGAACACGCGTGCACCGCGTTACCGAACGGCTCCATGGCGGCGGCGACCTCCGCGGGAACCGTGTCGCCGACCGGCCACACGTTCGCCCGCGGTAGTGCGAGGTGGGTCGCAAACGCCCCATCGACGTCGACTCCGATGATGCGCGTGTTCTCGCAGACGTGAAAGTCGCCACGACGGCACTCATCGCAGTGGCCACACACGATGTGCGACTCGACCGCCACGCGGGTCCCGAGCGGCGGATCGTGCACGCCCTCACCCCACGCGACCACCTCGCCGCAGACCTCATGACCCACCACGCGTGGGGGATGCACGCGCGCCGCGGCCCAGGGATTCCAGTCGTAGAGATGCACGTCGGTGCCGCACACCGACGCTGCGAGCACACGAAGGAGGACCTGGCCTTCCGCGGGCGAGGGTTTCGGGACGTCGCCGATCGCGAACCCGGGCGCAGGCGTCGGCTTGAGGATTGCGAGCACTCGTCGTGATTATGCGTTCGTGTCCCTCCCGACCGGGTCACCGTCTGCGCGGTGTCCGCGGGGGCCGGAGAGACTGCGGCGCATCGCGGCGATCACTCGCCGCTCAGCGACGGGCGCGGGAGGACACACGCATGCTTGATGGCATTGACCGGCCGGCTCCAGGGCCACGCCCTCGCCGGATCCCGGTCGAGGACCTCAGCGTCTACGAGGGTCGAGGCGGACACACGCTGCGCCGTCACGTCGATACCCGCGCCGGCGACGAGATGCGCAGGATCCTCCGCGAGGGCGTCGCCGCCGCGGGGCGATTCATCAGCCGCGCCACCGCGCAGCGGTGCGTGGACATCGCGATCACACGGCGAAGCTCGGACATCACCAAGTGGCTGGGCGGCAGAGACCGGGGCGCTCCTTTCACCTTTGTCGAGGACATGGGCGAGGTGGTCGGTCACGTGCTCACCTACGCTGAGGTCAGCCGGGGCGTAGTGGTTCCCACACAGGTCACCGCAGTCCGGCTCGTCCTGCGCCGCAACGATGAATTGCCCGGCGGGTTCACGCTCGTGACCGCCTACCCGACGCGTTCTCCCTTTCGGGACAAAAGACACCAGGAGCGCTGACAATGAACGGCACCATCGATATCGACATCGCGATCGACAACGCCGCGACCGACTACCCGGCGCTGGCTCAGCTGCTCGCCGGCTACTACCACCAGGATTGGCAGCAGGACCACGGCGCACCCGATGCCGCGCTGCACGCGTTCGTGGACGACGCGTCGGCTGAGACGGTCATCGAAGCGACGGGCGACATCGACCGTCTCATCGACGAAGGGTTCGACGAGCCCGGTCTGACGCGGATGCTCGCCGACGGCTTCGACTGCAACTACGTTCCGGGAGCACACGGCCTCACCTCGGTGGGATGGCTCACCCACATCCGGGAGGTGCTCAGCAGCTCGGTCGCCGATTGACCCGTCCGTCACCCTGCCCGCGGCGATGCGGCAACCCGTTGGAAGAGCGCAACGAAATGCAGCAGCGCCGTGGGCACGAGCGTTGGCAGCGCGATGATCAGCGCCACGACCTCAACCGGTCCCCCGAAGAGGCGGACCACGTACAGGGCGAAGAGCACGACCCCGGTGAACAGCGTGTTGCGCCGTCCCCACACGGTGTAGACCAGCTCCGGGCGCCGGCCGGTGAGGAGCACGATTGGCGTCAGCACCACCGGTCCCGCATACCGAGCGACGATCAAGATCGCCAGCCAGAGTGGGACGATCCCGAGTGCCCAGGAGCCGATGGCTCCGACAACGAAGTAGAGGGCATCGCCGAACGGGTCCATCGCCTTGCCCAGGACGGTCACCGGCCCGTAGCGGCGGGCGATGATGCCGTCCACCGCGTCCAGCAGGCCGACCGAGCCACCGATGCAGCCCCACAGCGCGAGACCGAGGCGCCCCGGCAACGACAGGGTCCCGAGCAGTAGCACCGGAACACACGCATAACCGCGGAGCGCGGTCAGCCCGTTGGGGATCCCGTAGCGATCGACGGGCGATCCGTCGGGCGTCCTGAGCAGGGCGGCGCCACCGATGATCCCGATTGTCACCGCGAGCCACCAGACCGCGGTTGCGATGACCGCAAGGGTTAGCGTGCCGTGGCCGTGCACCAGGGCCACGTCAGCGGTCAGCGCTTCGCCGAGGACAAGCCCGAGCAGCGTCCAGAAGAGCAGCGATCTTCGGAGGTGTGCGCTGCTGCGAAGTCGTGCGAGCGCAGTCCGGTAGAGGCCGGCTAGTCCACCCAGGCCAGGGCTCCCGACTGGTGCCGCCGCTTCCGGATCAGACGGCGAGGCACGTGATCGTCTTGACCACGCCGTCGGCGGACTGGATCCGATCCAGGATGAGACGACCGATGCCCGGGACGTCCGCTGCCTCGACCTGGGCTATGACGTCATACTCGCCGGTGATCGCGTCGACCAGGACGATGCCGTCGCTGCCCCTCAGGGCGTCGGCCACATGTTGTGCCCTGCCTGCGCTCGCTGTCACGAGCACGTATGCACGAATCATATCGCTGCTCCCACGGTTGAAACGCTCGGCGACTGTAGCATGGGTACATGCCGTGGGCCATCGTCATCAGGCTCCTCGCCCGGCTTGCGGCGAGCCTCTTCTTCTGGCGGATCGCAACCAACCGCCGCCGCGCATTCGCGGGCGGTCAACCCGTCCCCGGCACCACGCCGAAGGCCCGGCTCGACGCTCAGGCGGCGGTCATGGCGGTCAGAGCTTCCATCCTCCTGACCTGGCGCGCGTTGCTCACCGCGACCTTCCTCGCATCGACGGCCGTGCTGGCTGTCGCAGGCGTCACCATCGTCATCCTGACCCCGCGCTGGCTCGGCGCGATCCTGCTCGCGGCCGCGGTCGGAGCCGGCGCGGCGACGTGGTTCGAAGGACGTGTCCTCGTGGTTGCCCTGCGGATGCGCAACCGCAGGCGACGCGACGAGCGCCTGCGCAAGACAGCCACTTCCTGAACTTGAGCGTCGTGCGTGGCGGAGCGGGAGGGGTCACCCGGGCCCCGCTCAGCTTGTCAGCGCCCTCGTTCGCGCAACCAGATTGTCGCGCTCTCTCCGGCGCTGCCAAATTCGCTGGTCCCGGGTGACCCCTCCCACTCCGAGACCATGCTCAGCTTAAGTAGGGAGCCACGCCTTCGCCCTGCTCGGACGCGTCCATCATCAGCTCGCTGACTGTTGGGTGCGCATGGATTATCGAACCGAGGTCGTCCATTGTCAGGCCGTCACTGATCGCGACACCGACCTCGTGAATGATCTCGACCGCGTGGACGCCCATCACGGTGGCGCCCACTAGGCGGTCGGTCGCGGCGTCGGAATACAGCTGAGCGAGGCCGTCGGGCTCACCCTCGCCGAGTGCTTTGCCGTTGCCGAGGTAGCGGGCCTGACCCAGCTTGATGTCGATGCCTGCCGCCCTCGCCGCCTCCGGGTTCAGGCCAACCATGGCAATTTCGGGGTGGGTATAGATGCACGAGGGGACCACGGTGCGGTCCATTGGCATGACGTCATGACCGAGCGCGTTCTCGACGGCGCGTCCGCCCTCGGCGCTGCCGAGGTGCGCAAGCTGCAGTCCGCCGATGCAGTCCCCGGCTCCCCAGACCTTCGGGTTGGCCGTTCGCAGGAACTCGTCCACCTCGATGTGGTCGCGATCGTTGATGGCAACGCCCGCCTCCTCGAGGCCGATCCCGCGGGTCTGGGAGCGACGGCCGACCGAGACGAGCATCAGATCTGCGTCGATCGCGGTGCCGTCGTCCAGATGAGCTTTTACGGCGTTCGGGGCGTAGTCCACCGATTCGACCCGCCGTCCGGCGAGAAACGCGATCCCCTGTTTTTCGACGATACGACGCCACTGCTGGACGATCCGCGGATCGACACCCGCAAGGATCTGGGGGAGCACCTCCACCACTGTGATTCGCGACCCCAGCGCCGCGAAGAGGCTCGCGAATTCACAACCGACCACTCCGCCACCGATCACCAGCATGTGGTCGGGAATGCGCTCCAGGCGGAGGATGCCGTTCGAGGTCACCACGCGGGGATGCTCCATGTCGATGCCGGGCAGCCCGGACGGCTCGGTGCCGACACAGACGATGAGGTGATCGAACTCGTGGCGTCCCTCGGCGGTGACGACCGCGTCGCCGTCGACCACCCCCTGGGCGCGAACCACACGCACGCCGCGTCGCTTGCACGCCGCCTCGACGCCCTTGCGCATGGTCACCACGATCTCTTCCTTGCGCTCCATCATCCGGGGGAAGTCGACCTCGGGCTCCGGGACGCGAATGCCGAAGGACGCAGCGTCGCGGATCTTGCGAAGCAGGTCGGCTCCTGCGAGCAACGACTTGGTGGGGATACAGCCCCAGTTCAAACAAGTTCCGCCCAGCTCGGCGCGTTCGATGAGCGTCACCTCGGCACCCAGCTGAGCCGCACGGAGCGCGGCGACATCGCCGGCGGGGCCCCCGCCAAGCACCACCACGCGCTGGGTCATGCGGTGATCTGCGTGGTGACCGGGACCGGGGCGGCTGCTCCGTTCTGACCGCGTCGCGACGTGGCGAATGCCTCGGTGACGATGCGTTCCTGCTCGAGTTGGTGCGAGCCCGCGTACCCCTCCGAGGGGCTGGCCCGGCGCGGTCTGCCGATGTAGTCCCAGTGAACGTGCGGCGGACGCGCCAGCCCGAGCGCGCGTTCCAGGCTCCCCCACGCGCCCATGTTCTGCGGCTCCTCCTGCACCCAGTACAGCCGCTCGAGCTTCGGATACAACGCCACCAGCTCCAGGATGGCGTCGATGGGGAGCGGATAGAGTTGTTCGACACGCGCGATGGCGACATCGGTCGCCTCGACGCGCTGCGGCGCAAGGCTGAGCTCGTAGTAGATCCGTCCCGAACAGAGCAGCAACGACCGGACCTCATCGCGATGCTCCGCGCTGGTGGGGTCGTCGATCACCGGTTGGAACCTGCCGGTGCTCAGGTCCGCGAGCCTCGACGTCGATTCCTTGAGGCGCAGCAGGCTCTTCGGCGTGAAGATGATCAGCGGGCGCGGGTCGTTGAGCAGTCCCTGGCTGCGCAACAGGTGAAAGTACTGTGCGGGCGTGGTGCAGTTCGCCAGGCGCATGTTGTCGTTCGCGCAGAGCTGCAGGAAGCGTTCGATTCGCGCGCTGGAGTGCTCCGGACCGCTTCCCTCGTATCCATGGGGCAGGAGCATGGTCAAGCGCGAGTGCTGACCCCATTTGGCGCGCGCCGACGAGACGAACTGGTCGACGATCATCTCTGCGTTGTTGAAGAAGTCGCCGTACTGCGCCTCCCAGATCACCAGGGTCTCCGGGTCAGCCGCGCTGTAGCCGTATTCAAAGCCCAGGCAGCCAACCTCGCTGAGCGGACTGTTGAGTACCTCGAAGGTGGCCTGCGCGTCGGTGAGGTGCTGCATCGGGATGAACACTTCCCCGGTGCGCTCGTCGTGAAACGCGAGGTGACGATGGCTGAACGTGCCGCGCACCGTGTCCTGACCGGTCAGCCTGATCGGATGCGCCTGAGTGATGAGCGAGGCGAACGCGAGTGCTTCGGCGGTCCCCCAGTCGACGCCGCCCTCGAGCATGGCCGCCTTGCGTCGCTCCATCTGGCGGAGGAGCTTGGCGTTCGGCGTGAAGTGCTTGGGGAAGGTGAGCAGCTGGTCGTTGAGCGCCGCAAGCTGACGCCCGGAAACGGCGGTCCGCATGGTCGGATCATCCGGCTCTTCGATGACCTGCTCGTGGGTCAGATCGTCGAGCTCGGCCGCGAGGTTTTCCTTCACCCGCTTGTGTGCGTCGGCGATGCGGGCGTACATCGCCTTGGCCTGCGCCTCGACGTCTTCGGGCCGGAGCAGCCCGTCGGCCACCAACTGCGCCGCGAACAGTTCGCGGACGGTTGGGTGCTGGCGGATCTTCATGTACATGAGCGGCTGCGTGTACGCCGGCTCGTCGGTCTCGTTGTGTCCAAACCGCCGGTAGCCGATCAGGTGCACCATGACGTCGCGACGGTACGCGCGGCGGTAGTCGTACGCGAAGGTCATCGCCGCCAGACAGGCCTCCACGTCGTCGGCGTTGACATGGACGATGGGAATGTCGAATCCCTTGGCGAGGTCGGATGCGTAACGGGTCGACCTGCCCTCCAGCGGATCGGTGGTGAAGCCGACCTGGTTGTCGGCGATGAAGTGCACAGTGCCGCCGGTCGTGTAGCCGGGAAGCGACTGCAGGTTGAGCACCTCCTGCACGACGCCCTGCCCCGCGAAGGCGGCGTCGCCGTGGATCAGCACCGGGAGCGCCGCCATGGGATCGAGGTGCAGCGTCGTCGCACGACGCTGGGTCTGCGCGGCGCGGCACCAGCCCTCCACCACCGGGTCGATCGCCTCCAGGTGGCTGGGGTTCGGCAGCAGCCGGACCAGGATCACCTTGCCGGATTCCGTGTGATAGGTCCCGGTGGCGCCGACGTGGTACTTCACGTCGCCGGTCGAGTCGACGCGACCGATCGCCCGGCGCGCGGACGCCAGCTCGAACGCGTTGAGAATCGACTCATACGAATGATTGGCGACGTGCGCGACCACCGCCAGGCGTCCGCGGTGGGGCATGCCCATGACAACCTCGCCGATACCGTCGTCGGCGACCAGGCTCATCAGCGTCTCGAGCATCGGCACCAGGGCGTCCAGGCCCTCGAGCGAGAACGTCTTTTGACCAAGGAAGGCGGCGCGCTGGTATCGCTCCATCGCGTCGACCCTGGTGAGCCGCTCGAGGAGTCGAAGCCTGTCCTCGATGGACAGCGCCGGACGGTACTTGCCCGACTCGATGTGCTCGCGCAGCCACACGCGCTGCTCGTGACTGGAGATGTGCTCGATCTCGAAGGCGATGGTGCCGCAGTACGTCCGCCGGAGATTCGGGAGCACCTCCGCGAGGTTGCGACCGGGGACATAGACGCGCAGCAGATCGGCGGGGATCTGCTCCATCAATTCCGGTGTCAGGCCGTACGTTGACGGCTCCATAGCCGGATCGCCGATCGGCGGCGAGCCGAGCGGGTCGAGATGAGCGCCGAGATGGCCGTGGGTCCGGTGTGCTTTCACCAGCGACGTCGCGGCCTGTATCGCGCCGAGCAGGATGCGATCGGCGGCTCCGTCGCCAACGCCCGAGGGTCGCGGCGCGGCAGGCACGCGGAGCGAGACCGTTCGCGCCGGCGGCGTCTCGAGCGGCGGCAGATTCAGGCCAAGGCTGGCGAAAACCAGGTCGTAGAAATTCTCGGCGCCGTCGAGCAGGGATTCGATGCGCCCGAGAAACTCTCCCGACTGCGCGCCCTGGATGACGCGGTGGTCGTAGGTGCTGGTCATGGTCATGACCTTGCCGACGCCGAGGTCGCGGATGCTCGTCTCGGACACGCCGCGCCACTCGGCGGGGTAGCCGATGGCACCGACGGCGACAATGGTTCCCTGACCGGGCATGAGCCGCGGTACCGACGCGACAGTCCCGAGGCCGCCGGGATTGGTCAGCGTCATGGTCGCGCCCTGAAGCTCGTCGGCGGAGAGCGTGTTGGTTCGGGCGCGTTCGATCAGGCGCTCGTACTCGTCGCGGAATTCCTTGAAGGGGAGCTCCGAGGCGTTGCGGATGACCGGGACGACGAGCGATCGTGAACCGTCCTTGCGGACGCTGTCCACCGCCAGACCGAGGTGCACCGGCCCGGCGACACGTGCGGGCTTGCCATCGTCGGTCCGTGCGAAATGAGCCGTCATCGCGGGGCTCGCGGCGGCGGCCCGTGCGATGGCGTATCCGATCAGGTGGGTGAACGACACCTTGCCCGTGATTCCGCCGGCGGCGAGCGCGCTGTTGAGCTGGCGCCGGCGGCTGTCGAGCACGTCGACCCCGACGGTTCGGAACGACGTTGCGGTGGGGATGTCGCGACTGCGCTCCATGTAGTCCACGAGGGCCGCCGCCGGGCCCTTGATGGGCTCGGCGTGTTCGCCGTCGACGACCCGCACGGTGGCGTCGTGTCGCGGATCAGCGCCGGTCTTGGCGCCGAGCACGTCTGCCTTGGTCACGATGCCGCCGGGACCCGATCCGTGTATGGCGCGAAGATCGACGCCGTTCTTCGCGGCCGCCCTGCGCGCGAGCGGCGCGGCATTGACATCGGCGCCGTCCGGCGCAGTACCGGGTGTGGGGGCGATGGGGACCGCCTCGGGGAGTGGCGGCGGCTCAGGGGCTGGTACGTCCTCTGCGCGGGTCGGCGGCGACGGGGCCTGCTCAGCAGGTGGCTGCGGTGCCGCAGCGCTCGCGGGAGACGGGGCAGGCTCGACCTGTGGGTCAGGTGCAGCGGCAATCGGTGAGGGGGCAGGCGTGGCCGCGGCCCCCGGGGCGATCACCGCAAGGGTCGCGCCGACGGCGACGGTCTCACCTTCGGCCGCGACGATCTCGATCAGCTGACCGGTTGCCGGTGCGGGGACCTCGACATCAACCTTGTCGGTGGTCACCTCGACAACGGGCTCGCCTTCCTCGACGCTGTCACCCACCGCCTTGAGCCAGCGGGACACGATTCCTTCCGAGACCGACTCGCCCATCGCCGGGAGGGTCAGCGAAACAGGGTCGGCCACTCTTGAATCGTCTCACCTTCGCTCTTCACCGGTGCGGACATGCGCCGGAACTCGAATGAGGTTCCGCGCAGATCGCGCCCGGGTATCCGGCCTACCCCGGATCAAGACCGCCCGCGCGCCTAGCTCGCCTACCGCTTGCTCCGGTCGGCGGTCAGTCGGCGCATCGCCGTGCGGAGCCACTGTCGCGTGACCGGGATGAATTCCTCTTCGAGCAGCGCGCACGCGATCAGCACCACGACCGCGCCTCCCAGTCCGATGAAGCTGCTCTGCCAGATGGCGAATCGTGGTTGCGTGCCGGCGCACGACCCGGTGCACGCGGTTGTGACCTGCCCGGCAGCGAGGCCGAGGAGGATGCCGGCGACCGCCCCGACACCATAGAGCAGGACCGTTCTCGCCGTGTTCACCGCGTGAATATAGGCGTCTGAGCTGCGCGTCAAGGGCGTGCACGGCCTGCGCACTCCATACACAAATCCGTATACTTTTCTGGAAGCCGGATCCGTCCGGTGCGGCCGGAGGGGCGACCGTCAAAGCAGGATCTTTGGAGGTAGCCCATGCCAGGTATTCACCGGTTCCGAATCCTGATCGGTGTGGCTGCGGCCGGAGGCGTGGTCGCATTCGCCGTCCACGCCGGCGCGCAGCCTCCAACGCCAGGTCGCTACATCAGCTGGGCACCTCCGGCCGTGGCGACGGCGACGCCTGGGGCTGGGCCTGCCCTCCCGGTGGCGAGTCCGTCCGCGGTCACGAATGCCGGACCGCTCGGTGGTCTGACCTCGCCGCTGTCAGGGCTGTTCAAGCAGCTGAACGCAAATACGGCGGCGACCGCCAGTGGCCAGTACTCGGTGCTCCACGAGCTCGAAACCGCCCTCGCAGCCCATATTCAGCGGTTCCTGCAGTGGGTGACGGGCGGGCGATGAACGCCTGGCGGTCAGAATCGAGAGGTGCCACCTCCAGTCGTGGCCGGCGAAAAGCGCCGGGCAGACATTCGCAACGTCGCGATCATCGCGCACGTCGACCATGGCAAGACCACGCTCGTCGATGCCCTGCTGAAGCAGTCGCGCGTTTTCGCCGCCCACGAGCAGGTGGGCGAGCTCATCATGGACTCGAACGATCTCGAGCGCGAGAAGGGGATCACCATCCTCGCCAAGACCACGTCGGTTCGCTACAACGGGATCAAGCTCAACATCATCGACACCCCGGGCCACGCGGATTTCGGCGGCGAGGTCGAACGCGTTCTCGGGATGGCGGACGGCTGCCTGTTGCTTGTCGACGCAGCAGAGGGGCCGATGCCGCAGACGCGGGTCGTGCTTCGCCAGGCACTCGCGCTCGGCCTGCAGCCGATCATCGTCGTGAACAAGATCGACCGCACCAACGCCCAACCCGCGGAGACGGTCGAGGCCACCCACGACCTGCTGCTCGAGCTCGCCAAGGAGTCGTGGCAGCTGGACGCGCCAGTGCTCTACACCAACGCACGTGAAGGCACCGCCACCGCGGATCTCATCCACGCGGGGGTGACCCTCGAGCCCCTGCTTGACGCCATCATCGAGCAGGTGCCGCCACCCCTTGCCGACCCTGACGGCCCGTTGCAGATGCTCGTGAGCAATCTCGACCACGACAACTGGAGCGGCCGGCTCGCGTTGGGACGCATACAGCGGGGCACGGTCCATCCCGGTCAGAGCGTCGTCTGCTGCACCGCGACCGGCGTCGGGAAGGTGGAACGAATCGCGACCGTGCTCACCGTCGAGGCGCTCCAGCGTCTTTCGGTGGAGTCCGCGTCCGCAGGCGAGATCGTCTATCTGTCGGGCATCGCGGCGGTTGCGATCGGAGACACCATCGCCGACGCTGAATCGCCGGAGGCCCTGCCACGGCTCGAAATCGGCGAGCCGACGCTGCGGATGCAGTTCTCGGTGAACCAGTCGCCGCTCGCGGGACGCGAGGCGACCGTGAGTAGCACCTCACGGCAGCTGCGTGCTCGGCTCGAGCGCGAGTTGCTCACCAACGTCGCGCTCCGAGTGGAGGACGGACCCACCGCGGACATCTTCGACGTCAGCGGACGCGGCGAATTGCATCTCGCCATCCTCATCGAGACCATGCGCCGCGAGGGTTACGAGTTCGAGGTCTCACGACCGGCGGTCATCACCAAGGAGATCTCCGGCGAGCGTGTGGAACCGGTCGAGGATTGCGTCATCGACTGCTCCGCAGAAGTGGTCGGCGCCATCACCGATGCGCTCGGAACTCGAGGCGCCAAGATGACCGCGATGCGCACCGACGCCGGCGGCGGGGTGCGCTTGACGTACCACGCACCCACCCGTGCGCTCATCGGGTTGCGCAGCCAGATCCTGACCCTCACCCGCGGCACCGGGGTGATGGCAACGCGCCTCCTCGGCTGGGAACGCACCTGGGCGTTGCCGACGACGACGCGCACCGGCGTGCTCACCGCGAGTCAGCCGGGCGTGGCCGTCGCCTACGGTCTGGTCACGCTGCAGGAACGAGGGCAGCCGCTCATCGCGCCGGGGACGCCCGTCTACGAAGGCATGATCGTCGGCCTGAACCGCAGACCCGGTGACATCCATCTCAACGTGACCAAGCAGAAGCAGAAGACCAACATCCGGTCATCCACCGAGGACATGACCATCCGCCTGGTGCCGCCGCGGAAGATGTCGCTCGAGGAGTGCCTCGATTTCATCATCGACGACGAGCTCGTCGAGGTCACCCCTGTGGGCATCCGCATGCGTAAACGCGTGCTCAACGCGGATGAGCGCAACAAACTCCGGAAGCGCTCGATGGCCGCCGAAGCCGGCTGACGTCGAGCAGGACCTCTCTGGAGGTCAGCGCTCGGCGGGCGCCTGCGCTGCAGTCTGGGCGGCCGCTTTCTTTGCCGCCTTGGCGATTGCGGCAGCCTTCGGCTTCTTACCCTGGCGCTTCGGGGCTCCCCGAGACTTCTCTCCGGCCACGGCGTCTCTCCTCACGTGTTCTTGTCAGTGATGCTGAGATTAGTACAAGTTTTGATGCGTCGGGATGGACCTACAGGTCCCTGGATCAGGAGAAGAGGGAGCTGTATCCGTTGAGTGCCGGCTGCCCACCGAGGTGGGCGTAGAGCACCCTTGCGGAAGGGTCAATCTCCCTGCTCGTGATCATGTCGATCATGCCCGCGAGGGATTTACCCTCGTAGACCGGATCGGTGATCATCCCCTCTAGGCGCGCACCGAGCTTGATGGCCTCGACAGTCCGCTCGTCGGCGATCCCGTACGTCCCGGCGTGGTATCGAGCGTCCAGGATGATCTCGTCGCTGCGCAGATCACGACCAATTTCGATCAGCTCGGCCGTCTGTCGGGCGATGCGGGTCACCTGGTCGAGCGTGTCGTCGGGCTTCGCGGATGCATCGATGCCGATGACCCGGCGGGACCGCTCCTGGGTCGCAAAACCGGCGATCATCCCGGCCTGGGTGCTCCCGGTGACCGAGCACACAACGACGGTGTCGAAGAACACCCCCAGCGCTCGCTCCTGGTCCGCCACCTCCTGTGCCCAGCGGGCGAATCCCAGACCTCCAAGGGGATGATCCGACGCGCCGGCCGGAATCGGATATGGCTTGCCACCGGCAGCCCTCACGTCGTCGAGCGCCTGCTCCCAGCTCGCCTTGAAACCGATACCGAATCCTTCCTTCACCATCCTGATGTCCGCTCCGAGGATGCGGCTGAGCAGGATGTTGCCAACCTTGTCATAGACGGGATCGGGCCAGTCGACCCAGCTCTCCTGGACGAGCACGCAGCGCATGCCCATGCGCGCGGCCACCGCGGCGACCTGACGAGTGTGGTTGGACTGGACGCCACCGATCGACACCAGCGTGTCGCAGCCTTGAGCGATGGCGTCGGCAACCAGGTACTCCAACTTCCTGGTCTTGTTGCCTCCGAACCCCAAGCCGCTGTTGCAGTCCTCGCGCTTCGCCCACACCTCGGCGCCGCCCAGCGACGCGGTGAGCCGCTCCAGCGGATGGATCGGAGAAGCACCGAACAGCAGGGGTTGGCGAGCGAATGCAGCGAGGGTCATGAGCCTCCGGAAGGGCAGGACGGCGGCGAGTCTATCGCTTGACAGATATACACAAATCCGTATAGTCTGCTGAGTGTCCGGGTGCTCACCCGGAACGGCCGGAGGGGCGACCGATCCCGAATCACGTCTATCGGAGGTCGTCCATCGTGACTCAGCTCAAGGCGCTCATCGACAACTGGATCCTCATCGCGCAAGGCCTGCTCGCGAGCGTCGGCGCGCTCGCATTCCTCATCGCGTTCATGTACAAGATCGTGGCGGTCGATCCATCCAGTGTTGCGCAGGCGAAGAAGTGGATCGGCCGCATCGTCTTCGGCACCATCGGTGTCGAGGTGGCGGGAACGCTGACCCACGCGTTGATCGCCAGTGTCCCAGCGACGATCCACTGAGCGCGCCTGATGCAATCGGTTCCGGGGATCGTGCAGGGGATCCGCGATCCCCTCGGCACGATCCTCCAGCTGCTGACCGGCGTGCTGTCGCACTTCATCGCGACCGCGCGAACCGACATCAACGCCGAGCTGAGCCGCTATCTCTTCACAACCGTCGACCCGATCGGATCCGGCATTCGCCCTTTGACGGCAAACCCGGCCATCGCGCACCTGAACGGGGCGCTCGCGCTGGTCGCCGACGTGCTGGTCGGCGCGGTCCTGCTGTACGCATCGCTCCGGAGCATCTTCGAGCACTCGATCCACGCGCGCTACGCGCTCCACCTGGTGATCCCGCGCGTGATGGCGGCGATCGTCATGGTGCACGGGTCGATGTACTTCATTCAGATGGCGATTGATCTCAACAACGCGATCGGCGGGGTGGCGCAGTCGCTCGGCGGGCCGCTGACCATCGACACACTCCCCTGGTCGGGGTCGATGAGCGCCGCGACCGTGTCGATCATCCAGGGTTCACAGGATCTGTTCCACGCGGTCTTCGCGCTCGGCGTGGTCGTGGCCGTCGTGATTCTGATGCTCTCGTACGTGATCCGAACCGCGATGCTCGACATACTCGTAGTGCTGGCGCCCCTCGCGGCGTTGTGCTCGGCGCTGCCCGACACGCGCCGCTATGCATATACCTGGCTGCGTCTGTTCATGGTCGCGGTGTTCATGCAGGCCGTGCAGCTGATCATCCTCAGGGTCGCGACGGCGGTCGGGTTCGGCGCCGGGAGCGGCATCGCCGAGAGCCTGTTCGCGCTGGCGATCCTCTGGATCGTGCTCAAGGTCCCGGGAACGCTCCACGCCGCCACGCATGTCGAGACCAACGCACACACCGCGATGCGCCACGTCCGGCGGTCGATGCACAAGGCGATGGCCCCCGCACACCATGTGGTGCGCCATCGCACGGCGTTGTGATCCGCGCCGCTGCCGCGGTCACGGTGCTGCTCGCTCTGGGATTGTGCGGGGGAACGGCGTTCGCCAGCGGTGCCGCGGGGATGAACTCCACCGGGGTGGGTTTCGCCAAACCGCTGGCGCACTCGTGGGTGTCGCAGGGATTCGGATGCACCAGCTTTGCCTTCGAACCCGTGGATCGTGCGTGCCCCGGCGGCCACTGGCACTCGGGGATCGACCTGGCGGCCGCGCGGGGCACGCCCGTGATGGCGACGCTCCCGGGCATCGTCACGGTCATCGTGTCGGCCACGGGATACGGCTTGCACGTGGTCATCGATCACGGCGGCGGTCTCAGCAGCCTGTACGGCCACCTCGACTCCGTGCTGGTCGCGAGCGGCGACGTTGTGGTCCGAGGTCAGCTGATCGGTACCGTCGGGTCAAGTGGCAACGCGACCGGGCCGCACCTGCACTTCGAGATCCGGCGAGATGGCATCGCCGAGGATCCACGAATGGACCTCTCGCTCCCGTGAGGCCGTTATCCCGTTGGCACGCCCGATGCGCTGCGGGTCTCCGCCGCGAGGCGGCGTGCCTGCTGCCAGACGACCCAGATCCGCTGCACCGCGGTGATGTTGGTCAGGATCGCAAGGATCCAGAGTGCCCAGATCAGCAGCGGCGCGATCACCAGACCGATGACCGTGATGACCACACGCTCAGGACGAGCCAGCAGCCCGCCGTCGCCGTTGAAGCCGAGGGACTGCGCGCGCGCTCGGACGTAGGACACGAGCAGCGATCCGGTCAGCGCAAAGACCACGAGCATCGGCTCGAGCGTGTGATGGCCGTGAAAGATGAAGTAGTAGAGGAGCGCGATGGACGTCATCGCTTCGGCGTAGCGGTCCACGGTCGAGTCGAGAAACGCTCCGTAGCTCTGCTCGCGGCCGGTCACCCGCGCCAGCGCGCCATCGAGAATGTCGAACCCACTGGCAATCAGCAGCAGCACGCCGCCGGGGAGGAGAAACCCGAGGGCGATCAGCACCGCAGAGCCTGCGCAGATACACAACCCGAGCATGGTCAGGATGTTCGGTGTCAGGTGCAGCGCGCGGAGTGCAGGAACGACGCGTCGCGCGCCGGACCTAACCCAGTCCTGGAGCCTGGACGTGAACACCGGATACCACCGTGCTCGCGCCGGCACGTTCACGCGCCACGCGATACACGTCGAGAACTTCGTCGACGACGTGTTCCCAGTCATACAGCTGCGCCTTGACGAGCCCGCGCTCGCTCATCGCGACGCGTCGCGCCGGGTCATCGAGCAGCGCCCCGAGCGCCGCCGCCCACTCTTTTGGATGGCGCGGTGGAACCAGCACGCCGTCCACGTCATGGAGGATCACGCTGCTGAACCCCGGGATGGAAGACGCGATCACCGGAACCCCACTTGCCATCGCCTCCAGGAGCACGATCCCGAAGCTCTCGCCGCCGGTCGCCGGGGCGCAGAAGATGTCGGCGGACGCGTAGTAGCGCGGCAGCAGCTCCGCGGACACCCGGCCCGCGAACTCGACGTCGGGGATGCCCATGGCCGCGACCTGACTCTCGTAGCCCCATCGCATCGGGCCATCGCCGACCACGACGAGACGCGCGTCCATGCGATCACGGCGCAGCTGACCGTAGGCCTCGAGCAAGGTCGGCAACCCTTTGCGCGACTCGAGGCGACCCACAAACAGGATCGTCGCCTTGCCGGGGGTGCGCAGCTCGTCGAGCTGGACATGGTTGGGATTGAACCGAGAGCAGTCGATGCCGTTCGGGACAACCCGGTACTCACCCTCGAAGTAGCGCGCGATGAAGTCCCGCGCGGGCACGCTCACCGCAACATGCACATGGAGACGGTTGAAATAGCGCTTGAGAAACGGCCTGCCGTAGTAGTACCCGAGGTTGCGCCGGGCCATGGTATGGAAGGTGCCGACGTTAGCGCCGCTGTGGAATCGCAACACCGTGATCGGCAGCGAGGGCACGAGGGGCTCGTGATAGTGGACGACGTCGAAATGATTCTCGTCGAGCAACGCTCGCACGCGCCGCACCAGGTGGAACGACAGTGCGATGCGAGCCACGGATCCGTTGGTGCGCACCGGAACGCTCCGTCCGATGCGTACGTACCCGGGGATGCCGTGGTCATCGCCAACGCGGCTCGAGGGTGCGAGCACGGTCACGTCGTGGCCGCGCGCCCGCAGCTTGGCCGAGAGGTGCCGGACATGCTCGGTGACCCCCCCTGGATGCATGAAGTCGTACGGGGAGACCAGGCAGATCTTCATCGCGTCCCGGTCGCCGGCCAGATGGGATCGAGGACGTGCCATTGCTCGGGGTGCTCGCGGATCGCCCCCTCGAAGATGCGCAGCAGCATCTGCGAAGTCTTGCGCACCTCTGCGTCCCTCGGCGCGTCCGCGGAGTACCGGATCTCGGGATACACCATCGCGTCGACCCGATAGCGGTTGCGGAAGAGCAGGATTGGGACGATGGCGGCGCCGGCTCGGATGGCGATCTCGACCGTCCCGATCGGGATCGGCGCGGGGGTACCGAAGAACTCGAGCGGCTCGCCGTTCCCGATCAGATCGCGGTCGAGCGCCATGGCCACGACACCGCCGGAGCGGAGCACCTTGAACACCTCGCGCATCGACGCAGCGCCGAGCCTCCGCGCCACCTGCGGATCGCCCGCGCGCATCGCCTGCGTGTCGAGCGGAATGATGTGGACGCCCTGCGCGCTCCGTGCTCCGACCACGCGGTCGAAGAGTTGTTTGGGGCGGAGCACCTCGGCGACCAGCGCCATCTTGTGGCCCATCTGGTTCCAGCCGGCCAGGCCGACCTCCCAGGACCCGAAATGCATCGACGCGACAACCACGCCGTTGCCCCGCGCGATGGCATCCTCGAAGTGGTAGAGGTCCTGGATGTCGATCCGCGACGGCAGGTCGGTCCGTCGGAACGACATCTCCATCACATCCACCCAGCCATGGGTGAGGTTGCGGAGGTTGCGGCGGACCAGTCGCTTGAGCGGCCGTTCGCCGATCGTCGGAATGACGTGGCGAAGGTTGTCGCGCAGGCCGTCGAACCGGCTCGGCACGGTGGCCAGGAGGGCGTCGGCGGCGCGGTCGCCGAGCCAGTACGACACCGATTGTGGGAGCAGACCGACCAGTGCCTCCGCCCCGCGGTAGGCGTAGTACGCCAGCATCGGGTCGCGCGCCGCGGGCGGCGGGACGCCCGTCTTGACCGCCACGTCGCCGGCCTGCATCAACGCTGTCGGCTCCCGCTCGCCCGGCGGACTAATTCGTCGCGGGTGTGGCAGGTTCCGCCTGCTCAACTGCGGGCAGGACGTCGGCGACCCGGCCGTTGCGCCGGCCTCCAATCACCTCGACACCGGCGATGAACTCTTCGGTGGCGCGGTGGGCTTCGTCGTCCGAGACCTGGCGCGGGGGTGACTTCATGAAGTACGAGGCGGGACCCTCGAGCGTGCCACTGAGGCCGCGATCAAGTCCGAGCTTGCAGCAGCGGACCGCATCGATGACGATGCCGGCGCTGTTCGGTGAGTCGTGCACCTCGAGCTTCAACTCGACGTTGAGCGGCACGTCCCCGAAGGACTTTCCTTCGAGGCGGATGAACGCCCACTTGCGATCGTTGAGCCAGGGCACGTAGTCCGACGGGCCGATGTGGATGTGATCCTTCTCCATGGGCGTGGCCAGCTGTGACTGCACGCTGTTGGTCTTGTTGATCTTCTTGCTCATCAAACGCTCGCGTTCGAGCATGTTGAGAAAGTCGGTGTTGCCGCCGAAGTTGAGCTGATACGTGTTCTCGAGCTCGACGCCGCGGTCACGGAACAGGTGGGTCAGGACGCGGTGCACGATGGTTGCCCCGACCTGCGACTTGATGTCGTCGCCGATGATGGGCACGCCCGCCTTGCGGAAGCGCGCCTGCCAGTAGTCCTCTCGCGCGATGAACACCGGCATGCAGTTCACCATTGCGCACGGCGCCTCGAGGATCTGCTCGGTGTACCAACGGGTTGCCGCCTCGCTGCCGACCGGGAGGTAGTTGACCACCACGTCGGTGCCGGTGTCCTTGAGCACCTGGGCGATGTCGACCGTGGAGCCGGGTGCCTTGGTGATGACTTCAGACAGGTATTTGCCGAGCCCATCGTGGGTCATGCCCCGCAGGACGGGAA
>Ga0209380_10000524_pt1 | contig 27245 bp, 19 predicted proteins | sample HubBroMetageWFT6_FD_188347 | JGI IMG/M metagenome (GOLD analysis project Ga0209380, IMG submission 188347) | Warmed and freeze-thawed soil microbial communities from the Hubbard Brook experimental Forest, New Hampshire - Hubbard Brook CCASE Soil... | ecosystem: Environmental > Terrestrial >... | reverse complement strand
TTTCATCCAGCGGCGTATCGGCGTCATCAACATGCGACTGGTATAAATCGATGTAGTCGGTCTGCAAGCGGTGCAGCGAATCTTCCACCGCGGCCAGAATGTAGCCTTTAGAGAGTCCTTTCTTTGCGGGGCCCATTTCCGATCCAACTTTCGTTGCGACGATCACTCTCTGCCGCTTCCCGCTACGCTTCAGCCATTTGCCGATGATCGCCTCGGACTCCCCGCCTCTATTTCCCGGGACCCATTTGGAATAAACGTCAGCCGTATCCACCCCGTTGAAACCTGCCGCAACGAACGCATCCAGTAAGCGGAACGATGTTGCTTCGTCTGCCGTCCATCCGAACACGTTTCCGCCCAACACGATTGGGGCAATTTCCAGTCCCGAGTCTCCCAGTTTACGCTTGGTAAACGCCATGGTTTTCTCCAAAGGTGGCGTGTCGCTCGCCTCGGTGTTTGGATGCCCGTGCCGATCTGTCCGGTACCTTGTAAACGAGAATTTCGAGATGATAGTTCGCTAAGCAAAGCGACATATCACTCCGCCCTCCCAGTTGTTCTGTCCGCTTGCCGCGCCCGCTCGCCACTTGGCTCCCCCGTTCTGCGAAACAGTCCCCCTTTGAGGAAGCGAGGCTCCATCGAGACTCGCTTGGGCCTCTCCGGGAGTGTCGTTTCTGGACCGGAAGGCTCGAGTCGAGGCGTCATCGACACCGAGCAGAAACAAAATAGAGCTCCCGCTGGAATAGAAATAGGTGACAATGCGTTATAGAACTCGGAATGGTGAGCACAATGTTCATGCGATATGCAACTTGCGCCTGCGTCGCTCTTCTGCTAGCGGCAGCTGCCTTCCCGCAGGAGTCCTATAAGGAACTCCTTCACCATTGGGATTACGACAAGGGCGCACCACTGAACATCAAGCAAGCTGGAATCGAGGAGCGCGACGGTGTAGCGATCTATGACATCTCCTTCTCGAGTCCCGTCGGTGAACGGAGCACAGCTGTCGGGCCGAACGGCGGCACGGTTACCGCCTTCCTGATAGTGCCTCCAGGGAGAGGGCCGTTTCCAGCAGTGATCTACGGGCATTGGTGCATGCCTGGGTCAGAGAAGAAGAACCGCAACGAGTTCCTCGACGAAGCTGTCGTGCTGGCGCATTCTGGGGTCATCTCGCTATTGCCTGATCATGTGACTGTTCATCCTGGCTTTGTGCAGGACAGCACACCTCTGAACGAACAGCAGATCGCCGTGGAAGTGCAGCAGGACGTGAACCTGCGTCGAGGTGCCGACCTGCTTCTCGGGCTCAAGGACGTTGATCCCGAGCGCCTTGCCTACGTTGGACACAGTTGCGACGGCTCCGCCGGTGGCTTCCTCAGCGGCGTAGAAAAGCGTTTCAAAGCCTTTGTCATCATGGCCGGTGACCTCTCCTTCGGCATCGATAAGAAAACGAAGGCCTTCCAAGAATATCGGCAAAAGACCGGAGCGGACAAGTTCGATGCCTTTGCTGCCAAATATTCTTGGATGGATGGTGGCAAATACGTTTCCCACGCTGCACCCGCGGCAATGTTCCTACAGTACGCAACCGATGAGCCCTTCTTGAATGGCGACCTGGCGAAGAAATACTTCGAGATCGTGAGTGAACCGAAGAAGCTCACAATCTACGACGCGCCGCACGCGCTCAACGCCCAAGCCACCCGCGACCGCATCGCCTTCCTCGCGGAGCAGCTCTCCTTCGAGCCGCCAGCCGCCAAAACCATAGCTGCTATCCCAGCTCTCGTTCAGCCGCCTTGGCCGAAGCCTCCCCAATAGAGAGCTCAGCGCGACGCAACGCGAGCGATCGAACTGGGCTGTACTGGGAACGCGGAAAACGTAGTAACGTTCGCAAACGACTCCACGCTCGGAATTTGGCTGCCGTCCAGAAGTCGCGCTGGAACAAATCCCGGCTGATCTCCGCGAGCCCGTTTCTCGATAGTGTCAGAATTGCAGGCGAGAGCAGAGTCCCATTCGCTAGCCAGTGGCCACTGCTCGGCTACCATCGAACAAACATTCAGAATCTTCCACCACGATCACTTCAAACACCTCCGCCAACAGACTTCGGCGGCAATCGCAAAGAAGCAGGCATCGGACATGCCAGGCGAATAAGGAGTATGGGGCAGCATTTCATCCTGCCCCGGGGCCGTTCACAAACCATCGAGCGGTTGTTAGTGGCTAATCGTGGTTACTACACCGTTTGTGAAAAGCGGCAGCGCAGTAGACGAGGAGACTACGGCTAACGCCGCCACCGACTGGTTTCCGTGACCCTCCGAGGAAACCGTTGTGTCGACGGATACAGTTTGTTCCGTGCCGGCTGCCAAGCGTCCGACGGTGACCACAACTGCGTCGCCTTGCACCGTTGTCGTGTTGCCGGTCGTTCCAGCGAAGATCACGTTGGAAGGCAGAATCAGTCTTACCTGGGTGCCGTTGAGCGAATATTGCGAATTATTCTTGAGAAGCACCGAGTAGGTGAGAGCTCCTCCGGGTTGAACATGGCTCGGAGCGGAGAGAGTTGCAGAGATCGAAGAAGCGATATCCGGTTTCGTTACGGTCCACTTGTCGAGCAGGGCGGATGTACCTGTCGCCGGAGAGGAAACGACCAATCCGGTCGTAGGATCTACTTGCGTATCCGGAATGGGGTCGTTCAAGGGCTTACCATTGATATCCGTACCGTAGGGGGCGGGATCGGCGGAAGTGGCTGAAGAAGTTGTCTCGAGTGGCTCGCTGATCTGCAAGAGCGTCAGCTTGTTGCGATCTATCTGCACGTCGCCGAAGGAGAAGACCTTTGCTTTGAATTTTGTAGTGATCTTTTCACCCGTGCCGGCATTGGGGAGGAAGTTGATCATTTCAGGATTACTTAGATTGGTGTCCAACCAGGAAGCCGGGCCTTGCGGAACCGTCAGGCCAGGTTCGTCTGTGAATGTTCCAGTAGCTGAGTCATCCTGATCAAGGCCCACGCCGCTGCCGCGAGGGGGCGCGTAGTCGCCATCGAAGTCGCGGTTGCCGCCCCCACCTTCCACAAGATAAAGGACGCCATCCGGCACGGTGTGAGTGGTTCCGTCAAACAGGCTATCTACGTAGACGGCGGGCGTTCCGGCGGTGGTGCCCACCGGACCCGCAGTGCGACTGGTGGACCGAATGGGAAGCGTGCGCTGGTAGTTGTGCTCGTGGCCGTTAAAGACCATGTTTACGCCGTGATCTTCCAGCAGCTTGGCCACTGCACGCATCTGGCTGTTGACGATCGTGGCGTCTCCGGAAGAAAACGCGGGTTGGTGATAGACGACGATCTTCCAGAGCTGCTTGCTGGAATCCAGGTCGTTGATGACCCAGCTGCCCAAGGCGGTAGGATAGGAGGTGAAGACGGGTGGCGGCGCGTTGAAAGCGTTCGAACTGGGGAGATTGTCGTTGAAGAGGTGGGGGTTCGCATCGAGATAAAGGAAGTGGGCGTTGCCGTAGTCGAACGAGTAATTGCTCTGGTGATCGATCTGCGACTTCGGGCCATTGCCGGTGTCCACGGTGGTGGAGTTGCGAAATGCCTGGATCGCGGCCGCAGAGGTATACGTCTTTTCCAGATAAGTAAAGATCATGCCGGTGGCGACGGAGGTGTCGCCATTCCAGGCGTACTGAATGTCAAAACCTTGCGGTCCGTTCTGGGGAAAATAGAAGTCGTTGAAATAAGAGAGCGCATCTCCGCCATCAAGATTGCCGCTGAATCGGGGAGAAGAATCGCTAGCGAGAAGATTTGCCGATACGCCTGTGCTGCCGAGGTCGTGGTTTCCGTCTACGTGAAAATACAGCTTGTGGCGGAGGATGGGCGCGCCGGTTTCGTTGGAGTCCACGTCGCTGTTATAGACCGGGAAAAAGAAGTCCCTGTAATTTCCTTCCGAGCCATAGGTGTAAACGTTGTCGCCGGTGTTGATGATGAGGTCCGGCGAAGGCAGCGAAGGCTCATTTGGCAGCGAGATCTTGTCGGTGCTATTGATCAGGTGAGCGATGCGGGCTTCATAGTCGACCACGATGGCGGGACTGGAATTCGGTACCGTTGGGAAGAAGCCTTCGTCGCCAACGACCGCGAAGGAGAACTTTGTCCCTCGCTTGCGGGTGCGGAAGTCAGAGGTGAAGCCGCCGCTCGGCATACCAGGGCCAGTCACGGAATATTGGTAGACCGTGTCATATTCCAGGTCGGCCAGGACAGCCGTGTAGTTTGTGTGCGCTCCGTACGCTCCTGGAATGGTCGGAAGCGAAGGATCGGCTGCAAGATAGTTATCCACAACGCGAGCGCTGGGCGTGACGGAGCGCTGGTGGTCGCGGTCCTTTTTCGACTCTCTGATTTCCACTCTGTACGCGGAAGCGTTGGGGGTGCTCTCATTGGTTTGCCAGGCGACGACCACCTGGTCCGCAAAGCCAAAAGTTCCGCTATCCCCTAGCTGGATATAGGGAGCAAATGTGACTTGCTGGGCGAGGGTCGGGGCCGCAAGGGCGATACAAGCGGTCGCGGCTAGAATGCTGAGCCTCAAGCTCAGGCCCACAAAAGGGGACGCTTTCATGAGGACCTCCTATGGCTGCCATAGTAACTTCGCAGTTCTCGGGGCCTTGCAATTGCTGAGCCTCGCCCGATGCACACTGCGAAGACGTGCGTGAGAGTAGCCTCCGCTGGTAAAAGCTACATGAATGAGACTTCAATATTTGTGTTCCGGCCAAGGGAAGCGGGATAAGAAAATAAGAGCTTTAAACCAGAGTCCCGCCGGAAAATGAGACCTGACCACCGACCAGAAACATTCATATTCCCGCAATCTGATTCGTTCAAACTCAGGAATTCACAGACAGGCGCTCACATTTGGATCGCAGCTTCTTTCCATCGAAAGAGCGTCGGTAGGAAATCCGGGCTTATAGACGGAATAGCGAATGCGGACGACGAGACGGCGCTTCCTGGAGAATATGACTTGGATGACGGCGGCTTTTGCGGCGCGTAACGCGCATGGCGGGTACCCTGGCGGCGTTTCCGGGAAGTTGCTCGACACCAGCGCGCTGGCCCGTTTTGTTGATCCGTTGGCGATCCCGGCTTCGGCGAAACCGTCAGGTCTCGGGCCCAGTCCGGTTGATCCAAAGCTACAGATCCCTTATTACCGAATGGCCATTCGACAATTTCAGATGACCGTGCATCGTGACGTGCCACCAACAACGTTTTGGGGATACGACTCGTCGTGTCCCGGCCCAACCATCGGTGCACGCAGCGGAAACCCTCTGCTGGTGGAATGGGTTAATGAGCTGCCGCATCAGCACATCTTCCCCATCGACCATACACTTCACGGGGCGGAAGCCGATAAACCGGAAGTACGAACGGTGGTACACCTTCATGGCGGCAGAACGGGTCCGGAAAGTGATGGCTACCCGGAAGATTGGTTTGCGCCTGGGCAGTCCGCAACAAGCTACTATCCGAATCGACAGGAAGCCGCGGCACTTTTCTATCACGATCATGCCATGGGTATTACTCGGCTGAATACCGTGGCCGGCTTGATGGGGCTTTACGTGATACGGGACGAGTTCGAGGACGGATTGAATCTGCCGAAAGGCGCTTATGAAATTCCGCTGGTCATCTTCGACAGGTCTTTTCAGCCGGACGGCCGGATCCACTATCCGGTCTCAGGAAAAGCTGGCGCACCGTGGGTCTCTGAATATTACGGAAGCGCCATTCTGGTCAACGGGAAGATTTTCCCGTATCTCGAAGTCGAGCCGCGAAAGTACCGCTTGCGGCTCTTGAACGGTTCGAACGGCAGCTTTTACCAGCTCTCTTTTTCAACGGATCCGGCAGTCACCTCGACAGGCCTCGCGTTTCATCAGATCGGCAGCGAGCAGGGGTTTCTGGCAGCGCCAGCGCAAATGAACTTGCTAATTCTGGGTCCCGGAGAGCGCGCCGACGTGATTCTGGATTTCAGCAGCCAGTCCGGCAAAGAGATCTATCTACGAACGAACGTGGCCGTTATCATGCAGTTTCGCGTTTCCGCAAAGAAGGCCGCTGATTCCAGTACCCTGCCCGCGATGTTGCGCCCGGTACCCCGCATCCAGGAAAGCACGGCGGTTATCATCCGCGAACTGACCATTGCGGACTACCAGAATCGTCTGGGCCGTTCGAACGTCATGTTGCTGAACGGCGCGCACTGGAATATGCCAGTGACCGAGAGACCCGTGCTGAACTCCACGGAGATCTGGTCGTTCATTAATCTCACCGATGATTCCCACCCAATCCATTTGCACCTCGTCCGCTTTCAACTTCTGGACCGCAGGCCCTTCGATCTTGCCGTCTATCAGTTGACAAAGAAGATCGTGCTGACCGGCCCGGCCGTCGAGCTCCCCGCCGGTGACCTGGGCTGGAAAGATACAGTTCGCGTCGATCCCATGACGATTACCAGGATCATAGTCAAGTTTGAGGGCTTTGCTGGAAAATACGTCTGGCACTGTCACATGCTGGAGCACGAGGACAACGAAATGATGCGGCCGTATATCATCACCGAATCCTGTCCAGGGAGAGTCGCGTAGGCCTGTTCGAAGCGGCCAATTTCTGACGGACGCGTGCTGTTAGAAACTTCCTAAGACCCCGTTTCAGGCCAACTTCCGAGTGGCGCAGAAGCTTATCTCCTCTGTTATTGCGCGGGTTGTCGTTTCCTCCGCGCAGACATCGCCAGTTCTCCATCGCTCACCGTCATCACCGCTCCATCCGCAACTTCTGTAAACGTGACTCGAGCTGTGGGAGCCCCGGCTGGATAGAACGTAAGATTTCCGAGATGGAATAAAGGGCGGGTCATGGTGCCCTTTCGTGTCCAGTTTAGCTGAGGGGAATGTGTATACATCTTATTGTTTGCATACATCTTTAGGTCGGCAGTCAAATCTACCTGCTGCGTTACGCCCACGCCAAACACGTATGTTCCCACGAGCGCAGCGATCTGACCCTCTGACAGAGAAATCGGGGCGTCCGCATCGGCGTCTCCGAAAGATTGCAGGAAATCGAATACGGGACGGGCTGCTTCGCCCCCCATTCTCGCGTGTGCGAGCAGACTGATGCTGTGTGGTCCACGCATGCGCTCGACGCCGGGCGCGGCAGCCACCAGGGTCTTGACCACCTCAAGTTGACCGAGCATGACGGCGGAAAACAGCGATGGCGGCGCACCTTGCGAGATCAGGTATTCAGCGATCGGCCGGTTGCCCATGTGGGAGGCGGCCCCCAGGGCCGTCTCCCAGTCACCGAAGCCCCAATCCCAGGCCGCTTTCGCAAGCGACTGACGCGTGCCGACCAGCTCTTTGACCCGCTGTAGATCAAAGTGCGCAACCGTCACCATTTCGCGCGCCAACTCCGGCGGCTGCGCCGGGAAAACGTCACTGATAATCATTCGATCACTTCCAGGATTCGATGTTTCGGTCTCAAGCATTCCTGCCGATAATCTCAATGTCCTGACCGGAAGAACCAGTGAGGCAATCCTTAGCAGACTTCGCCGCGATAAACAGGTAGACATCGAAGCTGCCTCCTTGTGCGGAGCTGCCGCTCTGTTCAGGAATCCAGAGCCACAATGCCGAGTCAGCCACAGTGTAGGCAAATGAGTTCGCAGTTCGCATCGCGTAGGAAAAGCTTAGGAGACAATTGCCTGGGATTTCAGTGACTTGCAGACGGAAATGAGGCGGCGCGGCGTGGATCTGCCGACATTCGCGCCGAGAATTCCGCAGCGATCTTGCCGGCGGCTTCGGATTCCAGGCCGAGCGGATCTGTCAACGAGCCATCCATCCGTACGACCCAGATATGCGTTTGATCAGACAAGCGGATAAGGTGGGCCAGAATGCGCACTTGGGCGCCCTTGGTTTCGACCTGACCCAGAACGACATACGCGGCATGCAGTGAGGAAGCAATGGCCTTTAGGTCTCGCTCCTCGCGCGGCGACCTGAGGATTTGGGCATTGCCAATTACGCGGTAGTTGCCGCTGCCGAGCGAGGTCAATTGTTCCACAACGTTGTCGGTTAGAGCGTCGCTGAACTTCGTAACGCCAGGATCGCCGCTTTCGTTGTCGAAGCGGAGAACGGCCAGTATCGGCGCTCGACTTGCGCTCTGGACGGACCGGAAACGGTAGCCCAGAAAGGCCACAACCGCCAGAGCTGCCGCGGCCAAGATCAGAGCGATCCCCCGCACCGCCGACGTCTCGCGCCGCGCACCGCCAACCTGTAATGCCTCTGGCGCCTGGGCCGAGATGCGCTGAACGGGAGCGATGAACTGATACCCACTCTTTGGCACCGTTCGGATAAATAGCGGTTGCGCGGAATTGTCTTGTAGCGCCGAGCGAATCTGCGAGATGCAGAAGTTCAGGCCACCGTCGAAATCCACGAATGTCCCATCGCCCCAGACAGCCTTGCGCAGGTCGTCCCGTGAGACGACTTGATTGGCGCGCTCGATTAAACACGCCAGAACTTGAGCAGGCTGCGACTGCAGGTGGACAAGCACACCCTCACGGCGCAGCTCGCAGGCTCTACCGTCGAACTCGAAGAGACCAAATCGGAATCGTCCGTCACGCATCGCAGCGAACCATTCTCGCATGGTTTCAGCACGCAAAATGCGTCGCTCCCCCACCCAAGTTTAGCCAGCGAAATCGATTCCAACTCCCAGGACCAGTGTGTCCTGTCGGAAAATCCATGCCTACAACTGCTGGCGACTCATGGAGTCCCGAGAACACACACGAGACTTCCACATTGCCAACCGTACGGAAATCGGCTGAGTTGGCTACCTTCTGGTGCCCAATCCGTCCTTTAATTCATGAAATGTGGTGTCCTCAACAGACGAAGGTCGTTCTGCCCGCCGCCTGAGTCATGAAGCAAGGTCCGAATGCATTGTTCGCTCTCGGGTATGGCCGCCCCTATTCCTCGCGGAGTATCTTGGCCGGGTCGATCCTTCGAACTCTAAGGGCGGGCACTGTGGTTGCGAGAAGCGTTACGACTGAGAGCGTCAGCACCACGACCAGCATGGTCGGTACGTCATACACGTCGACGCCATAGAGAACGCTACGGATAGCGCGAAGCGCGCCAGCGGAGAGGATCAGTCCTACGACCATTCCAAGAGCCGCAGCGCCGACTCCCGACCGACCGATGTGGATCATCGCCTTCTGAATCGTCGCACCCAGGGCGATGCGGATGCCGATCTCGCGCGTCCTTTGCGCTACCGTGTTCGCCACCAGTGCGAAGATACCAACCGCGCTCAGCAATAGCGCGAGCGATGCCATGGCAGCCAGCAGCGCGACCTCGATCCTTTGTGTCACGAGCGTCGCAGCCATAAGATCCTTCATATCGTAAAAGCCGGAAAAAGGCAGATTAGAGTCGGCGCTCGCCAAAGCACTCTGCATTTGGGCAGTCAAACCTTGCACCGGCCGGGCGGTGCGAACAATCCAGCTTGGCTGGAACCAGGCATGCAGGACAGACAGAGATTTGCCATCCGTGATTTGTGCAGCAGGGAGATAGATTGTCTCCTCGCTCGTCAGCGGCGCCGACCCCGCGTTCAACTTGGCGGCGGAGGACAGCACGGTATCGGCCACGACGCCCACGATCAACTTATTCTTGTTGTTCTGGTTGAGAAACGGCAAAAGCAGGGACCGTCCGACAGGATTCGTTCCCTGCAAGAACTTGCGTGCGAACGCCTGGTTGATGATGACGACAGGCTGCGAATCCGGAGCGTCCGAAACGGTGAACGTTCGGCCCGCAAGCACCGCAATCTGCAAAGTATCGAAATAGCCCGGCGTAACGTACACCTCATTTGTTGTAATTTCCTGTCCAGCCTCCATGCCGTCATTGAGGGTGACTCCATCAAGCAACGCACGCTCGTACGGCAGGGTCAATCCTACCGAGGCGTTCTGCACGCCGGGAATCTGCCGCATGGTGGCCAGACTCTCATTGAGCAGCTTTCGGAAGGTGGCAGGCTCGTAGTAGCGCACATCATCGAGAGAAGCCTTAGCGGTGATCACTCCGGATGGGTTAAAACCTGCAGGCATGGTTTCCAGATGGATGAGCGTGCGGATGAGCAGCCCAGCAGCCGCCAGAAGCACCACGGTCAGCGCAACCTCCCCAGCGATTAATGCTTGGCGGAGGCCAATGCTGCCGGAAGCTGTTATTGAACGGCTTGCGATAGAAGACCGCAGGTCGACTTTCCTAGAGGTAAGGGCAGGCAACATGCCGAACAAGACACTCGTCAATAGCGAGAGGAAAAGGGTAAAGACCAGGACGCGCGTGTCGAGAGGCACGTTCCGAACGGGCAGAAAATGTTCAGGGAGAAGCAACAACAGGCCGCGGAGTGCAAGGAAACCCACGCCAATACCCACGGTTGCCCCAAAAAGAGCAAGCAGCAGGTTTTCGATCCACAGCTGTCTCTGAATCTGCCAGCTAGACGCGCCCAGCGCCACCCGAGTGGCTATCTCGGGTGTGCGACGCAGCATCCGCACCAGCGTCAACCCGGCGAGGTTGGCGCAGGCAATAAGCAGAATGAATCCCGCTGCCAGCATCAATGCCAGGACTTGCGGCTGCAAAGTATCCGTTTCACCCTTCTGTAGGGGCACAGAGTAGTACACGATGTGCGCTCCAGGATTGCTCTTGACAAAATGTTGCACCCAGAGGCTCCCGAGCCACGCGCGATTCATCTCGGCATCTGCCTGTTGCCAGCTCGCGCCGTCGCGCAGCCTTGTGATTGCTTGAAAGTTCGTTCCCATGCCCTCGCCTTCTTTGCTGGGCTGGAGCGCCGTATATAGATCGGCGTTTAAGGGAGTGGTCGCGCTCTCGGGCAGCACCCCAATGATCGTGTAAGGCTCGCCTTTCAGCAGCATGGCTTGCCCCACTACTTGGGGGTTAGCGCCAAAAGCCGTGCGCCACAAAGCGTGGTTTAGGATGGCAGCTTTGGGGCCATGCGGACGATCCTCGTCCTCCGAGAAATTGCGCCCGAGAATAGGATGGAGTGCCAACACGTCGAAATAATGTGCCGAGACGCGTCCTGCATGAAGATATTGCACCTGGCACCCCGCCTGAAGGTTCACCCCGGAGGTTCTTCCGCCGGAAACGGCGGAGATCAGAGAGGGTACGTTGTCGCGCAGCAGCTCCCATTGTTCACCGTCTAGATTTCTTCGCATATCGTAGGAGTCTGGTGCTGTGATTCGGGCGTAGATTGTCCCGATGCGCTCCGGATGAGCGTAGGGTAGCTCTTTCAGCAGTAGAGCGTTCACAACCGAAAAATTGCCGTGTTGGCACCGATAGCAAGCGCAAGGGTAAGGACCACCGCAACGGTGAAACCGGGATTCCGTGCCAGCATTCGCAGGCCGAAGCGAAGGTCCTGCCAGAGATGATCCCACCAGAGCCAGCGGCCGGATTCGTAGAAGCGCTCTTCCACCTGCATGACATTGCCGAACAAGCGACGCGCTACGGCCCGGGCCTCCTCTTCACCCAGCCCCTGTTCTCGCAAGCTCTCGCTCTCCTGCTGTATGTGTGCTTCAATTTCGGCGCTAAAGTCGCTTGCCTTCCGCTTCCGTCGGAACATTGCACTAACCCTCCTTTGCGGGGTCTAGTATCCGCCCAATGGCTGCTGCCACACGCTTCCACTTGGCAGTCTCCTTTACAAGTTGTTTGCGGCCGACCGCGGTCAGCGAGTAAAAGCGGGCTTTTCGGTTATTTGAAGAGGTTGGCCACTTGGCAGAAATCCAGGCGCGCTCCTCCAGCCGCTGGAGCGCGGGATGCAGTGCGCCGTGTTCCACTAGCAATTCTTCTTCCGAAGTCTGCTGGACTGCGCGTGCGATCCCGTGACCGTGCTGGAATCCAAAGATCAACGTACGCAGGATCAACAGGTCGAGCGTGCCTTGGAGCAGTTCGAGCCGTTCTCTGGTTGCTTGGGTAGACATCTAATCCGAGTATGCACACGTTTGGGTAAGATATCAACCCAAAGAGAAGCAAGGATTGACATCCGCAAGCTAGCCTTCCCTGGCCGCCGGTTAAAGGCCTGGACGGATGGTGACCGGGTGACGGTGGCGCACTCGGAAACTGTTCCGGGCCAGAAGTTCCCGTTGGAGGGAATAAGATGCTACGGAACGCCGCTCGCGCTCCCGTCACCGAAAGCCGTTTGTGGCGGGTATCTGCTTATGCGTCCGTTCAGAACTTACCCTAAGACCGTGATATAAACTGCTGGTCCAGTTCAGTGAATCTGCGATTTTGCAAACGATCATGGCTCACGTCATTCAAGTTTCCGGAGTTCGAAAGACTTACGGGTCAACGGTGGCGGTCGATGAGGTGTCGTTCGAGGTCAACCAAGGTGAGATTTTTGGTTTAATCGGCCCCAACGGCGCGGGAAAGACCACTACGATGGAATGCGTCGAGGGTCTGCGGACGCCGGACCGGGGGACCATCTCGGTTCTCGGTCTCAATCCTTTCCATGATGTTTACAAGTTGCAGGACCGGATCGGAGTGCAGCTCCAGCAGGCGCAGTTGCAGAAACGGATCAAAGTCTGGGAGGCGATGGATCTGTGGGCGGCGCTGTACCAGAAGAAAACGGCGGATGGTGAGCGGTTGCTGGAACAGCTCGGGCTTATCGAAAAGCGGAATGCCTGGTTCATGAACCTCTCGGGCGGCCAGAAGCAGCGATTGTTCATTGCCCTGGCGCTGATCAACGATCCAGAGGTGGTGTTTCTCGACGAGCTGACCACCGGGCTTGACCCGCAGTCGCGACGCGCGATCTGGGGTCTGGTGCGCGGTATCCGCGAACGCGGCAAGACGGTTTTTCTGACCACCCATCTTATGGAGGAGGCCGAACGGTTGTGCGACCGGGTAGCAATCATCGAGCACGGACGGATCATTGATATCGATTGCCCGGAGAGCCTGGTGAAGCGGCACTGCCCGGAGCGAACCGTCGTCCTGGCCACCGATGGTCTAAACGCTGCTGATCACTTTCGAGTGATTCCGGGAGTGGAGGAAGTAATCTGCAGCAACTCGCAATTCACGATTCGCGGCCGGGGCGACGATCTGGTGACCGAGGTGATTCATTGTTTGTCTGAGAATCACATGCGGGTCACGGATTTTCGCACCGTCCTTCCCAACCTTGAGGACGTGTTTCTAAAACTTACAGGCCGTTCGATTCGGGACTAGGATCGATGATGATGCGGGGACTCTGGAAGCTGACTTGGATCGAGATCAAGATATTCTTGCGCGAGCCGCTGGGCGCGTTTGGGACGATCGGTTTCCCGGTGCTCGTTTTCCTCGTATGGGGTCGTCTAGCCAGCCCTAAGATGGTGACAACTCCGGTTGCCGCCACCGGATTTATTCGAGTGGGTCTGCCGGTTCTCGCGTCTCTGTTGATCGCCGTGAGTTCGGTGCTGTCGCTGGTGACGATTATTTCGATCTATCGGGAGGGCGGTATCCTGAAGCGATTGCGCGCTACGCCGCTCCGCCCGCAAACGATCCTTACCGCCCACGTGATGGTCAAGCTGACGCTGACGGTTGCGACCCTGGCATTGCTGGTGATAGCAGGCAAACGGTACTACCCGGTTGGAGTGCAAGTTCCATTTTTCGCCTTTGCGATGGCGCTGCTGATCACCACATGGAGCATCCTGTCGATCGGTTTTGTAATCGCCAGCATTGTTCCCACAGCACGCTTTGCGCAACCAATCGGGGCCATTGTTCTGTACCCGATGATCGCGCTCTCGGGGCTCTTCGTGCCCCTTGAATCGCTGCCGCCGGCGCTTCACGCGGTGGCGCGAGTCCTGCCGCTGACCTATGCGGTGTCACTACTCGAGGGAATCTGGAGCGGCGACGCGTGGTCGGCGCACGTTGGCGACGTGGCGGCATTGGTTGTGGTATTTCTGATCTGTACGGCACTCTCGACGAAGGTGTTTCGTTGGGAGTAACTCGGATTGCCCGGCATCCAGGAGCCAGCCGCGGGCTCTCGGCAGATCCGGCCCGACAATATCCCGCGTAGCCGAAGATAGGTACGACAGCAGATGGTCGGCATCCGGCTCCTCGCATCAACACTTGAACCCAGGCGCAGGTCGCAAATAGGATGCGAAGGTCCCCCTAACGTCAAATCAGCGTAACTCTGGCATGATCAAGCGTTGAACTATCTCGATGAGTTGAATCCCGCTGGGAGGAAGGCAAAATGAACCCACGACGAATTTCCAAAAGGCTCTTACAGTCTACTTGCTCCCTTTCCCTCGTTAGCTTTTTGTTCAGTTGCGCGTTCTTGCCGTCGGCTGCCGCCCAATCCTGCGGCTCCGAGGGTGTTGCGACCCAAGTGCTTGGCTCCGGGGGGCCAGAGTTGCAAGACAAGCGTGCTTCGAGCAGCTATCTGGTATGGAAGGACGGGCAACCGCTGGTACTGGTTGATGCGGGTGGAGGCAGCGCTCTTCGATTTGGAGAGAGTGGGGCGCAAATGTCCCAACTAGACGTGATTCTATTCACTCACTACCATGTCGATCACAGCGGCGACTTTCCGGCGTTGATCAAGTCGTCTTGGTTTGAAGATCGCAAACGTCCCCTGCCAATCTATGGGCCGGCGGGAAATGACTTTATGCCGTCAACTACAGAGTTTGTATACGATCTCTTCGGAGACAAGCACGGTGCATATCGGTATCTCAGCGAGTTGTTGACGCCCGGAGAAGAAGGCAGCTACAAAATGCAGCCTCACAACGTGGTGGCGGGCTCAACACCCGTTGCTGCATTTCGTAGCCGCGATCTAGCCGTGTATGCGGTGCGCGTCGTTCATGGGCAGGTTCCGGCACTAGCCTGGCGCGTGGAGGTCGGTGGCAAATTCATCGTGTTTAGTGGAGACACCAACGGCGATAATCCAGGACTCACACAATTGGCATCGAATGCTGATCTGTTCATAGCTCACAACGCGGTGCCTGAAGGCGCTGTCGGAATCGAGAGGCGCCTGCACATGCCTCCTTCAGTGATCGGACAAATCGCCGGGGACGCTCACGTCAAGAACTTGGTGTTGTCTCATCGTATGCTGCGGACATTGGGGAAGGAGGATCAGACCCAATCTGAGATCAAGAAACGATATTCAGGCCCAGTAGAGTTTGCAAACGACCTCGACTGCTTCCCTGTAAAATAATCATTGCGAGGATTCGGCTATCCGTCAAATCGGACGCCGTGAAGCGAGGCAGTTTGAACCCAGACCGTCGGGGTCGTAGAACATTTTGCCGGATTGGTCCGTGCAGAATGCCCGCCGCCCCGTCTTGCCTCGCTCGATTGGGATTGCACTTGCTTGGTAGCGAGTAACCGTTCCGCCTCCCTCTGGCCCGCAGCCAACTATCGCGAACTTGTATCCGCTCCACGTACCAGTCAGGAGCGACATAAGGGGGTCGTATGCATCAACCTTTTCGGTTGGTCGAAGCTGGGACAATTCGCAGGCAAAGCCCTTGTTGAGATGCGCTGCCCGGTACTGACTTTCAAGTGTATTGACCGTGCGAAGGCTACCCACGGCAGTGGATTCGTTTTGGCGCGGTCCGTTATGACTATCGGTGTATCCTGGCGTGAATATGAGCGGGGATAGGACAATTAGGAGAATTAAACTCACAGTTAACCAGAAGCTCCAGCTCGCCGTTTTGGGTTTTTCAGAACTGCTATGAGATTCGACCATCCGTTGCACTTCCTGTCGCGGCCATTGAAGCATGCCTGAAATAAGGCATATTTCGCGTCCGAATTTTTGCTGACACAGTGTTGACACGGAAGCGAGGCTCACGCCTCTCAAAACTGCTACCCTTCTGGAACCCGCATTTTTATTGATGTTTTGGTGAACCGGGGAGGACTCGAACCTCCAACCCGTTGATTAAGAGTCAACTGCTCTACCATTGAGCTACCGGTCCACAGATGATTTTTAATTTTACATCGGACGCGCATTTTTGTCGAACTGCTTGAATACGGGCCCATGACTTAGTCTGCTGATTAGATAGCTGTGCTTGGCTGTACGCCTTCTCGTAAGGACCACAAAAACCCACAGACCGAATTGTCTGTACTACTTGGCGCGCAGTTGGGCGGCTAGGTCGCGGGCGACCTGGCGGGCGCGCGGGAGGTCGGCGGGGTCGAAGGATATGGCGGATACGCGGGCGTGGCCGCCACCGCCGAATTTCTCAGCTAAGGAAGCGAGATTTTTGTCGGCGGTAGCTTGGTTCCAAGGGTTGGTGCCGAGCGAAACCTTTGCGCGGACGGCAGAGGAACTAACACTTACGGAATAGACACACTCGGGATGGAGGAGATAGGGAATGAATTTGTTGTAGCCCTCGAGGTCGAGATCGCTCACGTCGAAGAAAATTACGCCGTCGATGGCCTCGGAGCGCTGTCGAAGAATCTCGATGGATTTGCGATGGCGTTCGAGCAAAGGGCCCAGGTGTTTGGCAACGAAGGGAAGTTTGACCATTTCGGCCAGCGGGCGATAGGCGAGCTCGGGGATTATGCGGGCGGGCAAGCCGTCTTCGGGAGCCGCTTCGATGACCAGGCCTAGCTGCGTGGCCGGCTCGGTCAGCTCGACGGCGGATTCTGGCGTGGGATACTGAGCGCCATCGATGATGTCACCCCAGTGAATCAGTTCCTCGAGCGGCTTGGTGTCGAAGGCGAATTTTTCTTTGGCAACCGTGGCGATAAGTTTTGTGCAGGATTTGTAGTCCGGCTCGTAAAACATGTGCGGGCCGGGATGATGGCGGAAATGCTCGGCGTCCGCGGGCGTGAGGAACGCGCTTTGATGGTGGTCGAACCACCAGGTGACTTTGGGAGAGTTCGAGTACTTGAAATCGACGATGGCGTTTTCATCGCCATCGAAAAGGTCGGGAGTCCAGGGTTGGGAAGCGCGATGGGTCATGCCGGTGAAACCGAACTCCGCCGCGGGATCGAATTTTTCCCTGTAAAAGCGATAGAAAAGAGCGGCGGAGGCGGTGCCATCAAAACAGCGGTCGTGGAAGCAGAGCCGGACGCGGGTCATGTTGTAGCGATGGCGCCTTTCGTTTTTTCCTGCCTTGGCAAGGCAGGGACAAAGCCTTTTAGGGTGGAGGGACGCGAAAAAGAAGTCAAGTGGAAAGCGCGAATAAGAAGGACCAAAAAAAGAGAGCCGCACGGCTGGACCGCACGGCTCTCAAAGCGAAAAAGGCGGCGGCAGCTACTGGCCGACCATCTTCTCCACCATGTTTCCGATGATGGGCAGTTTGAACTTTTCGTGGTTGTAGGCTTTGTACATAAGAAAAATCCAAGTCGCGAAGAACGCAAGGCCGATCACAGGGAGGAAGAAGAAGCTGATAAAGCCGATGGGGAAATGAAGCATTGCGGAGACCATGGTGATAAAAAAACTGAACATTATATAAAGGATCCACACGGCGATTAAGCAGATATTCAACGCGATCGACTGCGCACCGTGAAACTTCACGAAGGGCCGTTTGTCGATCAAGAAAAAAATCAAACCGGAGAGCCAGCCAAATACATAGCAGAGGAGTCCAGCGATGTTTTCTTCCAATCCTGCTGTGGGGTACTCGGCAGTGGTAGCGGCAGGAGCGGCGACAGCCGCGCTCTGCGCACCACCTAGCGAGGCGCCCTGAGCGGCGCCGCACTTCGGACAAAATGATGCATCGCCTGCATCCTGACCACACGCTTTGCAAAATGCCATGAACACACCTCCCGGAGGGTTCCACTGTGCGCGGAGAGTAGCAAAAGCGGGATGGGAGAGCAATGGAATTTGTGAATGCGAGGTAGACCAGTGACGCGTGCAAGGGAGGACCCTGGAGCGTCTTCCCTTTCCGCGTTGAAGTTGCCTTTGGCGCGAGCTACTTCTCGCTTTTTTCCTGTTTTTCCGCCGCTGGGGCTATCGCAGGGATGTTGGCTTTCCGGATGGCGTCGTTTAGTGCGGCGAGATCTTTGGATTGGATTTCGTGCCACGCGGTCAACTGGGCTTCAAGGCGCGTATTGAGCTCGTCATAGACGGTGAATGACGCGGCGGTCGGAGCGGTGTCGGCACTTTCCACGGTTTCCTGCAGGGCTACCAGCTGGTCGGCCACTTGAATGGGATAGTTGAGCGGGTCCTCGCCGCTCTTGGATTTGGGCTGGATGATTTTTTCTTCGACGGCGTTCATTTTCTTAGTGAGGGCCTCTGCCGAGTCGAGGATGGGCTTTGCGCTTGGGTCTGCGGAGAGACGCTTCTTCAGAGCATCAAGCTGGCTGCGCACGCTGCGAATTTGATTCACGGCTTCGTTTCCAGCAGTCACGCGATCGCGGATACGCAGCGCGAGCTCTTGCTGCTTCTCAAGGTCGGCTTCGGACGCTGTTACGCGCGAATCTTTGAGAAGCTCAAAACTGGCGGTTGACGATTTTCCGGCAACGGTCAGTTTGACCTGGTACGTGCCCGGGACTACCAGCGGACCTTCTGGGCGGCCACCCCAGCCTACCGCGCCGGGAACCTTGGTTGGCGATTCGGAGTGCAAATCCCAGACGAATCGGTTTAAGCCCACTTCGGCGGGAATCTCTTCGCCGGGCCTGCTGATGCCAAATTCCTCTTCGTCCGGAGAAGCGCCTTCGGCGGTTTTCTTGCTTGAGTATTTGCGAACCAGCTTGCCGCGGGCGTCGAGAATTTCGAGTGTGATTTGTTCCTTGGGCGCGGACTTCAACGAGTAATCGATCACCGCACCAGCAGGTGGGTTAGCACCCACTGGAATGCTGGCTGGGAGGGTGAAACCTGGTCCGCGAAAGCGAACCGTTGAGGATGGCTGGTAGAGATGCACCTCATCCGTTGCGGCGGTTGAGTTCATTTGACGAAGGGGAGCGATGCCGTCGAGAACCCAGAAGGCGCGACCGTGCGTGGCCACAATCAGGTCATCGTCTTTTATGGTGAGGTCGTGAATGGGCGTGGTGGGCAGATTTAGCTTCAGAGACTGCCAGTGCGCACCATCGTCGAAGGAAATGTAGATGCCGTTTTCGGTGCCGGCATAGAGGAGGCCTTTTCGTTTCGGATCTTCGCGGACGGCGTGCGTGTAACTATTGTCGGGCAAACCTATTGTGATTTTCGTCCAGGTCTTGCCGTAGTCAGCCGTTTTGAAAAGGTAGGGGTGGAAGTCATCGAGCTTATGGCGATCGATGGCCACGTAGGCAGTGCCTGCGGAGTGCGGCGAAGCTTCGATGATGCTGACGAGGCTCCACTCGCCGAATTCTTTGGAGCCGACACTAGCCCAGTTCCGTCCGCCATCGCGCGTAACCTGCAAAAGCCCATCGTCGGTGCCGGCCCAAATCAGGCCTTTCTCGACGGGCGATTCGGCGAGAGCGAAGACGACGTCGTAATACTCGACGCTGGTGTTGTCTTGGGTGAGCGGACCTCCGGAGGATTGTTGCTTGGTTTTATCGTTGCGCGTCAGGTCACCGCTGATGGGAATCCACGTCATACCGCCGTCAGTAGTCTTAAAAACTGCTTCGCCACCGTGATAGACGACCTTAGGGTCGTTGGGAGAGATCATGATTGGCGCGGTCCACTGGAATCGGTGCTTCAGGTCTGCGGCGCCTGAGCCCATCGGATTGAGCGGCCAGGAAGTAATGTCTTGCACTTGACGGGTCTTCTTGTCGAAGCGCGTGATTAGACCGTCGTAGGAACCCGCGTACACCACGTCGGCATTTGTGGGGTCAGGAACAACGAAGCCTGCTTCGCCGCCGCCGACATCGTACCAATCAGGGCGGTCGATCGCGCCCTCATCACTGCGGCTGGCGATTGCTACCGTGGAATTGTCCTGCTGTGCGCCATAGAGGCGATACGGAAAGGCGTTGTCTGTGGCCACATGGTAGAACTGCGCGGTTGGTTGATTGCCTTGAGTGGTCCAGGTCTTGCCGTTGTCATGAGAAATGGTAGCGCCACCGTCGTTGGAATTGATCATCCATTCCGGGTGAGTGGGATCGATCCAGAGGCCGTGGTTATCGCCGTGAGGGGAGCGAACGAAGCCGAAGGTGTGGCCGCCATCGGTGGAACGGTAGATGGCGGTGTTCAGAACATAGACGGTGTCAACGTTTTTGGGATCGGCGAAAATATGATGGAAATACCAGGCGCGCTGCGTGAAACGGTGATCGGGATTGAGGAGCTGCCAGGAATCGCCTGCGTCGTCGCTGCGGAAGATGCCGCCTTTTTCCGCTTCGATGATGGCATAGACGCGGTTGCTATCGGCGCCCGAGACGGCGACACCGATGCGGCCAAGGACGCCGGAGGGAAGGCCGTGGCCTTCGATACGCTTCCAGGTGGCGCCATCGTCGCTCGATTTGTAGAGGCCACTTCCGGGGCCGCCGCTTACGGCAGTCCAGGGATAGCGTTGCGCTTCGTAAAGAGCAGCGAAGAGGATATGAGGATTTGAGGGATCGAAAGTCAGGTCGATAGCTCCAGTCTTGTTGTCCTTGAAGAGAACTTTTTGCCAGGTCTTGCCGCCATCGGCTGAACGGAAGACACCACGCGTTTCGTTGGGGCCGTAGGCATGGCCCATCGCGGCGACGAAGACCACGTCGGGATTTGCGGGGTGGACGATTACTCGGGAGATGTGGCGCGTGTCTTCCAGGCCGATGTGCGTCCAGGTCTTGCCACCGTCGACGGACTTATACATGCCGTCACCGTAGGAGATATTTCCGCGCCAGCAGGACTCGCCGGTGCCAACATAAACGACATTCGGATCGGAGGGAGCTACGGCAATCGCGCCGACGGACATGATGCCGGTCTTGTCGGTCATCGGTGTCCAAGTGTTGCCAGCATTGGTGGTTTTCCAAACGCCGCCGGCAACTGAGCCGAAATAGTAAGTCAGCGGGTCGCCCGCGACGCCGGTGACAGCGAGAGCGCGGCCGCCGCGAAACGGCCCGATTTGGCGCCACTTCATTCCTTTCAGAGTGTTTTCATCGAGAGTTTGCGCATGAACAGGAGCGCGGCCGAACACCAGCAGCAGGATCGTGAGAAGAACGGAAGAGACACTCGTCAAGCGTTTCAGACCACTCATCGTTTTCGCCCCCAGAGAAACATTTGTTGCATCCGCAGGTCGCCAGATAGAAACAAGCGGAGCGGCATAATACACCCTCTCTCGCAATGTGCGCCAGAAACTGTGGGCCAATGTTTGTTTCTTAGTTCCTGACGCGCTGCGGAGTGCTTTTGGGTACAATCCCGGCGTGATGAACCCGCCCGCGCCGCGCTTGTCCGCCCTAGATTCAGACCCCAAAAGATCTCGACGAGTGTTTAGTTTCGATTGGCTTCGTGATGCGACTCCGCCGGAGCGGAGCTCTCTGATCGCTGGCGGACTTGGCTGGATGCTCGACGCGATGGACGTGATGCTCTACTCGCTCGTGCTCGCCTTCTTGATCCGCGAATTCTCGATGGATACGCGGACCGCGGGCTTACTGAACTCGCTAACGCTGGTTGCTTCTGGCATTGGCGGTCTCCTGTTCGGAGTTCTCGCCGATCGCATCGGCCGCATCCGGTCGCTGATGGCGGCGATTCTTGTATATGCGCTGGCGAGCGCCGCGTGTGGCTTCTCGCATACGATTCCACAACTGGCCACGTTCCGATTCGTGCTGGGGCTGGGCATGGGTGGGGAGTGGACAACCGGGGCGGCACTGATCGCAGAGACCTGGCGCGCGGAGCATCGCGGGAAAGCGCTGGGATTCATGCAGTCAGCGTACGCGATCGGGGAGGCCATCGCTGCGCTCGTCGTAGCGCTCGTTTTGCCACACTTTGGTTGGCGGCCGGTGTTTTTTGTGGGCGTCTTGCCCGCCTTTCTCGTCTTTTGGATTCAGCGCAGAGTTCCAGAGCCGGATTTGTGGAAGCAGCGAGCGGCGCGCAAAGAGAAGGTGTCTCTCAGTAAACTCCTGGAGAAAGGCGTTCTGCGCAACGGCCTGTTGGCTACAACCATGAATGCGTGCAGTATGTTCGGCTATTGGGGATTGTTCACTTGGATTCCTGCGTATTTGTCTTTGCCGCCCTCGCAGGGCGGCCGAGGTCTCAGCCTCGTAAAAACCACGACCTTTTTTCTGGTGCTTTGCTTCGGAAAATGGCTGGGCTACGCGCTGTTTGGATTTTTTTCGGACGCGTTTGGGCGGCGCAAACCTTACTTCCTTTATCTGATCATCGCCGCGGCGCTGGTGCCGATTTACGGAGTGTCGCGAAGCGGGTTTTGGCTACTTGCGCTCGGGCCGCTTGTGGCTTTTTTCGGGACGGGCTATTTCTCAGGGTACGCGGCGATTGCGAGCGAACTTTTCCCCGGTGAAATTCGAGCCGCTGCCATGGGCTTAAGTTACAACATCGGCCGGGGTCTTTCCGCAGTGGCGCCGTTTGCTACCGGAGCGTTGGCGTTGCACTATGGGATTGGACCCGCTTTTTTTCTTCAGGCAGGGGCGTTCTTGATGGCGGCCCTGCTTGCGCTGGCTTTGCCGGAAACACGCGGGCAAACTTTGGATTGAGCAGGGCCGTAATACATGAGCCTGCCAAGGCGGAGTTACTAGGCGACCGCTGACCGGGAGTCGACGCGCGCACCATTCGCGCTTAGAGTAAAGTTCATCGCGAAATAGGGAGCCTGTGCCAGGATTTTGTGGAATTCATTCTCGTCAGTATAAGCCCGCTTGGGAACGCGCCGCGCAAGAATGCTGATCTCCAGCGGATCCTTCTGGAAAGGATACGGCTGTAGCGTGACGAAACTGTTTCCCGCGGGCTGCAGATCCCAATCCGCTTCACTTCCGTTGCCATTGACCGGGACGGCGTCGATCGTAGAGCCACCCAGGGGCGCAAGACAGAAATAGAGTGAGAGACGATCGAGGGCCTCGAGGCGCAGCAGATTCGCTTGCAGTGCTTGGTCGTCCGCGTAAGCTTTCAGGATGGGGTCAGCCCGAAGATCGACCTTTAGACGCAATTGCTGAAGCCTCAGCCGCTGCAAGAAATCTGATACAAGATGTGATTCGTTGGACTTGACGTACTTCGCGGAAAAGCCAGGCATCGTGGCGCGCGTCCGGTCGTAAAGTCCGGCGCAGTGCATGCTGACGAGTAGGCCCGCGTAACGGTCCGCCCGAACGACGCGTTCGATTCCGCGCTGATACAGAGCCATGTGCTCCTCGGTCGGAATGGACATGAAATTATAAGGCGCGAAGGTCTTGGGATCGATCTCTGGGAGAAGCTCCCACTCGCTCCAGCCGTTGTCATGCTCCGCGGCTGCCAAACAAAAGGATTCAAAAGGCTCGGGGCGGCTAAAGAGTTTGTTGCCCAGCGCGCGCGCAAAAAATCCCGACAACATGGCATGGTCGGTCTGCCGAATCAGGATGAGCTGATCGCCGTGCTCTTGAATAATCATGGCGCTGCCCTCTTTCGCAGCGGGGGCCTCGCGATGACGCCTGCCGGGGAGAGGCGTCCGCATCGGCCGCGGGGATGGCCAAGCAAAACATTGCGTACAGGCTATTATGCTCCTGAGATAGGGCACAATCCAGCTCCATCGTGGAGGTGGCGGCGCGGGGACATTGATTCCCTGGGACCTTCGCCCATAGGATGGAGCTAGATGAATCATATTCTCGTTATTGGAGGGACCGGCACCGTCGGCCGCCAGGTTCTCCGTCGATTGGCGGCCACGGGCGCGCAAGTCCGCGCGCTGGCGCGCAACCCAGGCGCGGCTCGTTTGCCATCACAAGTCGAGGTCGTTCGCGGAGATCTCACTCTGAGCGAGACTCTTGATGGGTGCCTCGACGGCATCGATGCAGTGTTTCTGGTGTGGACCGCCCCGGCGGCCGCCGTTGCTCCCGTTTTGGAGCGGATCGCAAAGCACGCACGGCGCATCGTATTCCTCTCAGCTCCACTCAAAACGGCACACCCGCTCTTCCAACAGCCCAATCCGCTCAGAGCGATGTTCGAGCAAATCGAGCAGTTGATCGAAACCTCGGGACTCCAGTGGACGTTTCTGCGCCCCGGGATGTTCGCCGCAAACGCCCTGAGCTGGTGGGCTCCGCAGATTCGCGCCGGCGATGTCGTGCGCTGGCCGTATCTCGCTGCTACTACAGCCCCGATAGACGAACGTGACATCGCCGCAGTCGCGGTCCGCGTCTTGTGTGAGGACGGACACGCTGGAGCGGAATATGTTCTGACCGGACCTCAATCGCTGAGCCAGTTCGAGCAGGTGTCCGCAATCGGTTGCGTGATCGGCCGCTCGCTGCGCATCGAAGAGATCTCGCCAGACGAGGCGCGGCGTGAGTTGCTCACGGTCGCGCCGGCGGTGGCGGTGAATATGCTGCTCCAGGCCTGGGCTGCCGCCATCGGCCAACCTGCGCACGTTACGTCCACAGTCGCAGAGATCACAGGAGCACCACCACATACGTTCCTCGACTGGGCAACCGATAACGCTGCAGAGTTTCGGGGGTGATCGCTGACTAGAATGAGCATCGAGCCACGTCCGAAGCTTAGGACGCATCCGTTGTGTCACTGAGTTTATTAGCGTCTGGGCACCGCCTTGATCTTACCTGTGGGAGGCAGTGCGAGCCTTATAGCTTCGGCCAAGTGAATCGCTCGGCGGCCTGTGGCCTGGAGTATTTGCTCTCGACAGCTGAACCCATCCGTAACGATAAGCGCTTCTGGATCCGCTTGCCGAACCGCGGGCAGCAGCACACGTTCTCCGAGGGCCTGCGACATTCCGAATTTCTCCTTTTCGAAACCAAACGGTCCAGCCATACCACAACACCCCGAATCGATGGTCCGCAAGTCAGCGCCCATCTTCCGCAGCAAAGACTCTTCGTCGCTCATCTTCATCAGAGACTTGTGATGACAGTGACCGTGAAGGACTATTTTGCGGAGAAGCCTCGGAGGCTGGTAGCCTGCGGCATGTCGCTCCAGGAATTCGCTGAGCAAGAAAGTCTGCCTTCTCAGCCGATCGGCTCGTTCATCGGTCGGAAAGAGGTTACGCAGCTCATCGCGAAAGACGGAAGCGCAGCTCGGTTCGAGCACGACCATTGGTACGTTTGAGTCAATCTGACGGCCGAAAAATTGTAGGATGCGTCTCAAATATTTTTGGGCCTTATCGAGCATCCCGAAATCATAGAGCGGCCGTCCGCAGCAAAAATGACGCATCGGCACCGTTACCTGAAATCCAGCCTGCTCGAGCACTTCCAGGGCTGCTCGGGCCACCTCCGGTCGAAAGTAATTGTTGAACGTGTCCGCCCACAAAATTACCTCGCGCGACCCGGCCGCAGCCGTCGACCGGCCCCCTAACTGCTCGGGACTCCAACACTTTCGAGCCCACTCCTGAAAACTAACGGGCGCGAACCTAGGCATCTGCCGTTGCGATGCCACGCGCAAGATACCTTTGATGGCGTGGCTGAAACCAGGTGCATGGCAGAAGAAGTTGGCGAAGCCGGGCGCAAGTGAGGCGACTTGCGCCCACTTGTCGATCATGCCAAACGCGTACGCTTGCGGTGGTCGGACTTTGCCTTCGTAGTAGTGCGACATAAACTCCGCTTTGTAGGTCGCAACGTCGACGTTGGCGGGACACTCGGACTTGCAGGCTTTGCAGGAAAGACACAGATCCAGCGCCTCTTTAACGTGTTCATCCTTCCAGCCGTCGCGCAACACTTCACCCTGGAGCAGCTCGAATAACAGGTGGGCGCGGCCGCGCGTGCTATGTTGCTCCTCGAGGGTCACCATGTAACTCGGGCACATCGAACCGGCATCCTGCTTGCGGCAGGCTCCCAGACCCATGCACCGCAACGCTGCTTTGGCAAAAGAACCATCGTCATCAGGGAACTTGAAATGCGTCTTTGGCTCGACGGGTTTGTAGTCAGCCCCAAGCCGGAGATTCTCGATGGGCAAGTACGCATTGATCACTTTGTGGGGATTCATCTTGTTGTCGGGATCCCAGGCCACCTTGAACGCTCGGAAAGCTTCCATCAGTTCGGTCCCGAACATCTTCGGAAGCAATGCGCCACGCGATTGCCCGTCGCCGTGCTCCCCAGATAGCGAGCCGCCATAGCCGACAACCAAATCCGCAGCGCGGTCGATAAACTCAGCGTAGTTGCGAATCCCTTTTTCCGTTTGAAGGTCGAAGCTGATTCTCATATGGACACAGCCGTGTCCAAAGTGCCCGTAGTATGAGCCGGCATAGTTGTATTCGTTCATCAGCTTGCGTAGATCTCTCAAGTAGGCGCCCAGTTTTTCGGGAGCTACAGCGGAGTCATCCCAACCCTCCCATTCGAGCGGGGCACCGGGAGCAAAAGCGGCAGCGCGCGGGCCCGATTCTCGTATTTGCCAGACCGCCCGTGCTTCACTATCTGAATAGAGGCGCGTGCTGGGTGAGTTGGCGTGTCGTTTGAGCGAATCAATGAGTTGCAGGGCTTGCTGGTTTGCGTCCTTTGCGTCATTGGAGCCAAATTCAACGAGCAAAAATCCACGGCCGTCGGGGAGGAGATCGAGATTGGGCGCTCCCTTCTTTTTCAGACCATCGACGATGCTTCCTTCAAATCCTTCGAGCGCGATCGGCTGGAACTTCAGTATCTCCGGAACGTGGTCGGCGGCCAGAAAAGCATCGCCGTAGCCTAGTCCGACCAGTTTCCGACGCTGGGGACTCTCGATGAGTCTTACCTTCGCCTGAAGCACGATCGCGCAAGTACCCTCGGTTCCGACCAGAGAGCGCGCAACCTGGAATCCCTTCTCCGGCAACAATTCATCTAGGTTGTAACCGGACACCCGCCGCGGAATCCTCGGAAACTTTGCTCGGATTAGCTCGCTGTATTGGTCGCGGACCGTCCTTAGTCTTGCGTAGATCTCGGCAGGGCGTCCTCCCAGCCTAATGATGGAATCAAGTTCCTCGTCGCTTGTCGCACCAACGGTCATGAGCGAACCATCGTAGAGCAGGACTTGTAGCTCTTCGATGTTGTCCACTGTCTTGCCGCCGAGCAGAGAATGCGCACCGCAGGAGTTGTTGCCAATCATTCCCCCGATTGTGCACCGATTGTGGGTTGAGGGATCAGGCGCGAAGGTGAGTTGGTGAGCTTCTGCCTGGTTTCGCAGTGAGTCCAAGACGACACCCGGTTGAACGCGTGCGTATCGCCGGAGGGGATCCAACTCGACGATCTGGTTCATGTATTTGGTAAAGTCCAGGACGACGGCGACATTGCAACATTGTCCGGCCAGGCTGGTCCCAGCTCCTCGTGCCAGGACAGGAGCGCCGTAGTTCCTGCACACGGCCACGGCCGCGACCACGTCTTGGGCGTTACGCGGGACAACT
>Ga0209380_10000522_pt1 | contig 27252 bp, 14 predicted proteins | sample HubBroMetageWFT6_FD_188347 | JGI IMG/M metagenome (GOLD analysis project Ga0209380, IMG submission 188347) | Warmed and freeze-thawed soil microbial communities from the Hubbard Brook experimental Forest, New Hampshire - Hubbard Brook CCASE Soil... | ecosystem: Environmental > Terrestrial >... | reverse complement strand
CAGGGGATCGTGCGTGATCAGCGCGCCACTCTCTTCTATCGCGCTGCGAAGGTTCACCAGCGCGCGTTGCAGTGCTTCTTCGCTGGAAGTATCGAGCAATTCCTGTCCTTTTGTCCCCACCCGCGAATAAGAAAGTAGATCCTGGATCAGCCGCTGCATGCGGTTAGCCCCGTCGACGGCGAACGCAATGAACTCATCCGCTTCGGGATCCAGTTTGCCTTTGTAGCGCCGGGAGAGAAGCTGGGTATAACTGGCAACCATGCGCAGCGGTTCCTGCAAATCGTGAGAGGCAATGTAGGCAAACTTCCCCAATTCCTCATTCGACACTTTTAGTTCGTCAATCTTCTGCAGGAGATCAGCCTCGGCGGCCTTGCGCACGCTGATGTCCCGGACCGCCGCAGTCACCAGAATTCCATCGGGACTTTCGAGCGGGCTCAGCATAATCTCAATGGGAAATTCACTGCCGTCTTTGCGCCGCCCGATGAGCTCAATTCCGGTGCCGATCTGCTGCGCCAGAGCCTCCGCCGGGCTTCGTGTACCGTCAGCGATGATCCGCTCCGCAAAACCTTCGGGAATGATGTTCTTGACTTTCTGCCCGACGAGTTCGTCGCGGCCGTATCCAAACTGTTTCTCCGCCTGAACGTTAAGCAGGACGATCTCACCAGCAACGTTTACCACTACCATGGCGTCGGGAGCGGCTTCGAGCAGCCCGCGGTATCTGCCTTCCATTTGCGCGAGATGGGTTTCCGCCGATTTGCGCACGCTGATGTCGCGAATCGCCGCAGTCACCAGAATGCCTTCGGGACTTTCGAGCGGGCTCAGCATGATCTCGATGGGGAACTCGCTGCAATCTTTGCGCCGCCCGATGAGTTCAATTCCGGTGCCGATCTGCTGCGCCAGGGCTTCCGCTGCGCTGCGAGTACCGTCGGCGATGATGCGTTCCGCGAAGCCTTCGGGAATGATGTTCTTGACTTTCTGTCCTACCAGTTCGTCGCGGCGGTATCCGAACTCTTTTTCTGCGCGGACATTCAACAGGACGATCTCTCCAGCAACGTTCACCACCACCATGGCATCCGGCGCCGCCTCCAGCAGCCCGCGGTACCGGCCTTCCATCTGCGCCAGATGGGTTTCCGCGCCTTTGCGCATGCTGATGTCGCGGATCGCCGCAGTGACCAGAATTCCTTCGGGACTTTCGAGCGGGCTCAACATGATCTCGATAGGAAACTCGCTGCCGTTCTTCCGCCGTCCGGAGAGTTCGATTCCAGTTCCAATTTGCTGCGCCAGCGCGGCGGCTGCGCTGCGCGTGCCATCGGCGATCAGGCGTTCGGCGAAGCCCTCCGGAATGATGTTCCTTATCTTCTGGCCCACAAGTTCGTTGCGGCGGTACCCGAACTGAATCTCCGCCTGCACATTCAGCAGGACAATTTCCCCATCCACGTTTACCACCACCATGGCATCGGGAGCGGCTTCGAGCAGCCCGCGGTATCTGCCTTCCATCTGGGCCAGATGGGTTTCCGCGCCTTTGCGCACGCTGATGTCGCGGATCGCCGCCGTCACCAGAATTCCTTCGGGGCTTTCGAGCGGGCTCAACATGATCTCGATGGGAAACTCGCTGCCATCTCTGCGCCGCCCGATGAGTTCAATTCCAGTGCCGATCTGCTGAGCCAGAGCCTCGGCCGCGCTGCGCGTGCCGTCGGCAATGATGCGTTCGGCGAAACCCTCGGGAATGATGTTTTTTACCTTCTGCCCGATCAGTTCATCGCGGCTGTAGCCAAACTGCTTTTCCGCCTGCAGGTTCAGCAGAACAATGTCGCCGCCGACGTTCACCACCACCATGGCATCGGGAGCGGCTTCGAGCAGACCGCGGTACCTGCCTTCCATCTCCGCCAGATGCGTGGTTCGTTCCGCGACCCTCCCTTCCAGTTCTGTATTTAACTGGCGGATGTCGGTCTCCGCCTGGCTGCGCTGGTCATATTCCCCGTTCATTTTTCGAGCGTTCGACCAAACCAGGACGGCAAAGACGAGCACGCTGACGGTGGCATACAGCGCCAGCCCTAATTCCGCTCCGTACAATCCCGCAAACTGTCCCTGCAAAGCAATCCAGCCCAGAAGAATAGGAACGAGAAAAACCGCAGGCAGTAACCGGCGCGCCATCAGGCTGCCCGAACCCTCGCCGGTGAGATCGCCGGCAATGGCGCGGCGGGGCCGGGCGAAGAAAACGCCGCCGCTCAACAGCAGCAAGGCAATCGCGGTGTGCACCGCAACCTGCGTATACAGCCAAATTCGAGAGAGAACCACCGCATGATAGATGTACCCGTTGATGGCCATCATCGCGATCAACGCGGACCACAGGCTGAGTGCCTGCGCGGTCCAGCGCATGCGCGATGACTTCGAGTCCAACAGGATCAGCGCCAGGCCGATTGCCATAAACGCCGTTGCCGTGGTGGGGGCCAGGCGTCCTGGAGAAGAGGTTCCGTTCGATGTCAGCGGGTCGCTAAATATCAGTTGGTCGATCCCAAGGTTCAACCCAAAGAAATATTCGATAAGCGTGGCAGCGCCGATCAGCACGACCACCAGCGCGAAGAAGCGGGCGACCTGGCTTCTCCGGGTGCGGGGCTCGCCGGGAAGCAGCAGCCATAACGAGACTCCGGCGAATGCCAAGCCCAGGGCCGTGTTCACCTTCATGGTCACGTGTCCGGGGAAAATCGATAGGAGAGCCCCGACGTGAAATGCCCAGCCGAACATAACCAGAAGCCCTATTCCCATGGCGGTAAGAGCTGATACCTGGCAATACAACCGTAAACGCCTGAACAGGTTTGTGTCGGAATCAGACATCGAGCCTCCGGAGACCGGCATAGCGCGGAACGCGGAAGCCACTATTAGAGATCGCACCGACCACGAGTAAGGTCAGAGTGGCGACACCGAACGCGAGTTGCAGCTTCCGGTCGAGTCGGGACGCGGTCTTCATTTCACCTGACTTTGCGCTGGGCGCGGGGTTGCAAGGTTTTCTACTTCGAGTAGGGGCGCTGGTGCCTAGGGTGAGATATGGGCAGTTGCCTACTGGCGATAGGGTCAGTATGCGCCGATACTGCTGGCAATCTGACATGATAAGTTCCGAAACTGGCGCGCCCAGTTCCACATCGGGACATCTCCCAATTTGAAAAGAGTTGCGGGATTTGAGCAAAAGGAAAGCATATGTGTCGCGCGAATGAGCGAATCCTCGAGGGGTCACGCGGTCGCTGCCTTGGCCCGGTTCTTGGCGGAGATTGCGACCTTGCGGCCGATGGCTCCTTTTTCCAGAAAATTCTTCAGCTTGAGGATGAGTGTCGGGGTGATGTCCTGCCCTTTGGCCACCAGCAACATGCCTGTCTTAGTGCGCAGTTCTTCCTCGAGAACCATGTCGTAGGGGATCAACTCCGAAATATCGCAGGAGCGCACTTCCGTCTTGGTTTTGGCGGCGTCGAGCTCCACCAGGGCCTGAAAGATCCGCGGATCGAAATCCGCGAACTGCCGCACCAGGCGGCTCGCGGCCTCGGTCTGAGAGAGGCCCCGGGTCACCAGATCATCAAATGCCAGGGTCGCGCGCAGCATATTGGCTCCGAGCCGCATATCGGCCGTGGCCGTCTTCGCGCTATCGCCCGCCGCCGGCGCCGAGACATTTTGATGGGCAATCATCCAGGCGATGGGTTCCATGCGGGGAATTTTCGATAGCAGATCGCGAGCCACGCCGGGGTGGGCATCAAATCGCGCTTGTTCGTCGGGCGGAAGCGTCCGGCCAGCATAAACGGCTTCGATGGTTTCCGGGTGGAGGGTGACGCATCCCAATTGCGACATCATCGCGGCTACTTCAAATCTCCAGGGGCTGGCCAGAGCCATCCGCGTGCTGACCTGATGGATATAGCGGCGGATCCGCAAGGCCCGGCCGAACGCGGTTGGATTGACCAGGCTCAGCACTTCGGTGAGCACCTGGATGCTGCCCTGCAGCGTGTTTTCCAGCAAGTCCTTCTCCGCCGTGAGCAGCCGATACTGCATCAATCCCGCAGTCAGGGCTTTCGCCAGGGTGTCCTTGTTGCAGGGCTTGGTCAGAAAGCGGAAGATGCTTCCTTCATTGACCGCGCTCACCGCACTGCGGACATCGGCGTCGCCGGTGAGCATGATGCGAATGGTATCGGGCGCAAGCGCCTTGACCTTTCTCAATAACTGGGTGCCATCCATTTCCGGCATTCGCATGTCAGAGACCACGACGGCATAGGGCCCGGTGGTTTCCAGCGCGGTCATGGCCGCAGCTCCGCCGGGTGCAGTGTCGATTTGAAATTCGTTGCGGAACATGCGCTGATACCCCACCAGCACGGCGTCTTCGTCGTCCACCATAAGAATTTTTTCAGGCATTGGGTTCACTCCGAGAAGCAACTTCCCGACAAGCTTTCTCCCACGGTACTAGTTGTTGTTGGAGTCCGAGTTGGGTCAAAAGAAGTTCATCCAGCACCGACGTTTCGTCGGACCGAGGATGATCCTGTAAGCGGTTATCGTAGTAATCGGCGGCGTGCACGGCGATCAGCGCGGAAAATGATGTAGGTTCGGCATACGCCGGCTCGTGATGCCATGCCACCGCTTCCACGATTGAATCGGTCAGCCCCCATAAGCCGAGCAGATAGGCCCCTACTCCGTTGTGGGTACAACCGAAGGCATCCGCTTCACACTGGGCCAGCAGAGCTCCGGGTGCTTCTGTCCTTTTCAGAACCTGCTTATATTCGGCTCCAAAAGCACAGGCCAAAACCAGCCGCCCTACATCGTGCAGCAGGCCGGCGGTGAAAGCATCCTCCATGACTCCGCGAGACGACTGTTCCAGGCGCGCAATGGCCTTGGCAAAGTTGGCGGTGGTCATACTGTGGTCCCATAGGAAGCCTAAGTCCTGGGTGAGATGGCCTGCGAGATCGGAAAACACTTGCACGCTGAGAACCAGTGCCTGCAGATTCTCGGCGCCGATCAGGCTCACCGCCTGCCGCGGGTTGGAAATGTGACAAGACAGCCCAAAGAATGCCGAGTTGGCCAACTGGAGCACTTTGGCGCACATGCCCATGTCCTGGGCGATGAGGTCGCCTATTTTCGCGATCGGGGTTTCGGGAGAGCGCAGGGCTTCGGTTACTGCGACATAGAGCGCGGGAAGGCTGGGCACGGTTTTCAGCCGGCCGATGACCTCTTTCAAGTGGGTATCGTTCAGCATGTCGCGCAAGGCAAAAGCGCGGATCAGCCTTTGCTTGAGTTCATCGAGATCGCAGGGCTTGGAAAGATACTGATGGCTGGGGCCCACGGAGCGCAAAATGGTTTCGCGATCCGATTGCCCGGAAAGAATGATGCGCACCGTGCGGGGAAACCTGGCCTTAACCAGATCCAATAATTGGGCGCCATCCATTCCGGGCATGCGCATGTCGGTGATCACCACGTCGAATGGGGTTCGCTCCATCGTCTCGAGGGCCTGGGCGCCGCTGCCGGCGAGTTCAACTTCCCACTCTGCGCGCATCCCGCGCAGGCTGTGCTGGATGCCCTGCAGAATCATGGGCTCATCGTCGACAAATAGGATTCGCTTATTCATGATCCCAGATATTCATGACCCCAGAGTCTTCATTTCCAGCGGAAGTCGAATGAAGAAAGTGGTTCCCTGCCCCAGTTCACTTTCAAACCAGAGCTGGCCCTGATGGCGGTTGACAATAGCTGCGTGCGCTAGCGCCAATCCCTGCCCCGTGCCCTTGCCCACTTCTTTGGTGGTGAAAAAAGGCTCGAATACCCGGGAACGTATTTCGACCGGGATGCCGGCGCCGGTGTCGGCCACGGCAACCTGGGCCCATTCACCTTCGCGCCGCGTGCTGATGGTGATGGTGCCTTTCCCTGTGCCATTCTTTTCGACCGCGCTGCTGATGGCGTGGGCAGAGTTGACGATCAAGTTCAGCATTACCTGATTGAATTCACCGATCAGGCACGGGACCAGGGGGAGGTCGTCGTCGAAAGCGGTAACCAGTTCGGCGCAATACTTCCATTCGTGCCTTGCCACTGAGATCGTGGTTTCGATCGCCTGGTTCAGGTTAATGGCACGCTTTTCTTCCGAACCGGGATGGGAGAATTCTTTAAATCCTTTCACGATCTTGGCGATCCGTTTGACTCCCTCCAGGGAGAGATCGATTGCCTTCGGAATATGTTCCGACACGTATTCCAGATCACATTTCCGGTGGAGTTCGGAAAAGCGTTGAAGATGTTCGGGTGAAACCGGGCCGGCGGCCCATTCCGATTGCACGGTTCCGCAGAACTCAAGAAACTCCGCGACCGGCCCCCAGGAATCCTTCAGGAACCTGATGTTGTCCCCAACGAATTGCGTGGGAGTGTTAATTTCGTGGGCGATGCCAGCCGCCAATTGACCAATGCCCTCAAGTTTTTGCGCCTGCCGAAGTTGCAATTCCAGGCCCACGCGTTCGGTGACGTCGGCACCGGTGATGATGAAACCGGTTTGCCCGCTGCCCTCCGACGGGATGCGCAAAACGGACAATCCTAATAATCGCTTCTTGCCCTCCTGTTCGTAGGGCAGATTGTCACAACGGTAAGAAGATTCGGTTGCCAGCCAGCGGGTGATCTCCTCATTCATTTGGGGATGTAGCCATCGGATTCCACAGTCCTGAATCGCCCGCCCCTGAACGCTGCGGTCATCCAAACCAAAAGTGTTAGTCGCCGTCCGATTCCAGCGAGTGACTCGCCCCTTAGCATCGACCCCGATCAGGATGGAAGGGATGGAGCGCAGGAACAGCTCGGTTTCTGCCTGGGCAGCTTTCAGCTCGGCGAGGAGTTCATCCCGGACACTGCCGGCCACTTCCGCCTCTTGCTGGGCCTTCTGCATTTCACCTTCCGCTTTCATACGCTGAGTGGCGTAGCGAATGGCTCGGAGCAGCCCTGGAGTCTCAATTTTGCCTTTGACCAGAAAATCCTGGGCGCCCTCCTGCAGCGCCTTATCGGCCATCACTTCGTCGTCGCACCCGGTCAGCACAACCAAGGGGACATGGGGCGCGGCCGCGTGCGCGCGCTGTACGGCTTCCAGTCCCTGCACGTCCGGCAATCCCAGGTCGAGCAGGATAACGTCCACGGTATTGGTAGCGAGGTGGCTTTCCGCCTCGCTCATGAATCCGGCTTCGATCAGGGCGAACTTGCCCGGTCCCTGCTGATTAAGCATCTCGCGTAGCAGACGAACATCCAGTGAATTGTCTTCCACCAGAAGAATCCGGGTTGGCGTGTCTTTCATTTATTCGCAAACCTATTTCGTAAACCCATGGTGCTGCTGTGGTTGTTCCCTCGATATGCGTAACGGAAGAGTCACGTGGGCGAAGACACTGCTTCCCATCCCATCGACGGAATTGGCCCTCCACTTTAATGCTTGCTGTCCTCAGAAAAGATCAGGTGGAGTGGCGCTGGGGTTCTGCGCGCGGCGAGAGTCGAGCAACGCGAAATGCACGCCTGCCTCCGTCCGCGGTTGCCCCTCGCTAAGACAGCTTCGCTAAGACAACTTCCGCGAAGGTGTGGCCGAATAGGAAGCGGTTGGGACCATCGATCGAGTATTTCTCGATTCGAAGCAATCCAACCTTCGGCGGATTACGACTGCGAGGGCTGGGTTGTAGTCTCTAAGCTTCGTGTAGTTTGACCTCATCGTGACCCACAAAGTCGGATCTCAGTTCCCTCGTGTTTCCGTTGCGCTAGTGGCCGTTGTGCTCACGGCAACATGGTTGTTTGCCGGGGACCGTCCGACTCCCATTGTCATCGACGCTACGACGAAGTCCGCTCAACCAGTGCCGCTTCCCTTCCCTGTCGGCGGCCGGTCACCGGATGGACACGTCCTCTCTGGCAACAGCCGCTACCTCATGCGAGATGGAAAACCCTGGTTCCCAGTAATGGGCGAGTTTCACTACGCGCGTTACCCCGAGGCGGACTGGGAGACGGAGATCCAGAAGATGAAGGCGGGCGGGATCCAAGTGATCTCGACCTACGTTTTCTGGATTCACCACGAGGAGGTGGAGGGACAGTTCGACTGGGCGGGACAGCGGAATCTGCGCCGCTTTATCGAACTCTGTGCCAGGAATGGCCTCTATGTCTGGATTCGCATTGGACCGTGGAATCACGGCGAGGTGAGGAACGGAGGGATTCCGGACTGGGCGATCCAGGAGTCGCCCACACGGGAAAATAATCCCGTTTACCTTACCGCAGTTGGCCGCTTTTATAACGAAATCGGCAAGCAGGTGCACGGCCTGTTTTGGAAAGACGGCGGCCCCATAATCGGAGTTCAGATCGAGAATGAATATAGCGCGCGTGGTCCGGGAAAAGGGGCCGACCACATTCTCAAACTCCGCGAACTTGCGCGCGACGCGGGCCTGGACGCTCCTTTCTACTCGATCACCGGATGGGACAATGCGGTCATTCCTGCTCGCGATGTACTTCCAGTATTCGCTGGGTATGCGGATGGATTTTGGTGGCGCAGCCTGAAGGAACTCCCTCCCAGTGCGAACTACTTCTTCACAAGAATTCGGTGTGAAGAAAACGTGGGCGATGATCTGCGCTCAACGCGCCCGGACATCGATGCGATCGATCTCGCGTATCCCTATCTCACCGGGGAGATGGGGGGAGGTATGGAGGTTTCCTATCATCGGCGGCCACAATTGAGCCCCAGTGATACGGCCGCCATGGAAGTGGTGAAGCTCGGATCGGGCGTCGTGCTGTATGGCTACTATATGTTCCACGGAGGTACGAACCCGGAGGGAAAGAAGACGACGTTACAGGAATCGCAAGCCACAGGATATCCAAATGACTTGCCCGTAAAATCCTATGACTTCCAGGCGCCCATCGGCGAATTCGGACAAATGAATCCGTCGTTTGGCGTGCTCAAGGCCCTCAACTTGTTCCTGGGCGACTTCGGCGCGAGTCTGGCTCCGATGACATCGTATCTCCCCAAGCGAATGCCGGAAGGCAAGAGCGATGCGGAAACCCCACGCGTGGCTGCGCGCATTCAGGATGACCACGGGTTTGTTTTCGTTAACAACTACCAGCGTACTTACGCTCTGCCGGAACATAGGAATTTCCAAGTCAGGCTGGAGCTTCCTTCGGGAGTTGTCGACATTCCGCGCGCTCCGGTGACTCTTCCCAGCGGGATGTATGCCATCTGGCCAGTGAATCTCGAGGTCGGTGAGACGCGGCTCCGTTTCGCGACGGCGCAGCCGCTGTGCAAGTTGGACGATCCCGACACCCTGGTCTTTTTTGCCTGGCCGGGCATCTCGCCCGAATTTGCCTTTGAAGAGAAACAGGGCACTTCGATCGAGAGCCCGCATGGACAGATCGTTCGCGAGCGGGGAGTCGCTTACGTCAACGGAATCGAGCCGGGAACGCAGGTTGCCATTCGCTTGCACCAGAAGAACGGGCCCGACGTAAATATTGTTGTCCTGTCGCGGGAAGACGCGCTGAATATTTGGAAAGCCAAGGTTGGCGATCGAGAGCAACTGCTGCTGTCTCCGGCCCAGCTATATTTCGATCGCAACAGTCTGCATTTACTGAGCGATGACGCGTCGCGGCTAACGGTAGGCTTCTTTCCTGCGCCGGACCATGCCGTCGCCGGCTTTGCCCGCGACGGCGAGGATGGAATCTTCCAACGGTACGTAGCCCGGATACAACCCATTCAGATCGCAGTGCAGGTCCGTAAGATCGGTGAAGCGGCGGCTGATCCGCCGCTGCGGATGGGTAAGGAGATGATGGGAGCGGAAGTACCTCTGGCCCCTGAGGATTCTAGTTTTGAAACTGCCGCCAGTTGGGCGATTCGTGTTCCCTGTGGCGCGACTGCAGCCGACAAGATGTTCCTGCGCGTCGCTTATGAAGGGGACGTGGCCCGCTTTTACGACGATGGAAAGCTGCTCGCGGACAACTTCTACAACGGCGCTCCCTGGGTCATCGGACTCGATCGAGTCCCGTGCCGGGAGCGGGACCGGCTTGAGCTGAAAATCCTGCCCCTGCGCAACCAGGCGCCGATTTACCTTCCCGAGGGCGCTCGTCCGGCACCTTCTCCGAATGGCCAGGTAGTGAGTTTGAAAGAGGTTCAGGCCGTTCCTGAGTACGAAGCAATCGTTGACTTGAAACCCTGACTTGTAGCCCTGACATCCTGGCACAAACACCGGGGACGTCGAGCTGGTTAATGCACCGCGACGATCTGCCATTGTTGCGTCTGGGCACTGCTGCTTGCGGGTTCCTGTACCACAAATCCAGCCAGAGTACCGGTTCCTCCGCTGGTATCCAGCGCCAGCCCGCTCAGGCGATTCACCAGGTTGAAGTATCCGCCGCCCACTGAGACGACGCTCCACTCCTGCTCGGTCGAACTGTTGGCCGGCGATTGGACGATGGCGGTTCCGTTCGTGGTTGACGCCCCGGAGTCATCCAGCACATTGGTGGTACTCCCGGCGCCGGGATTGAGACTCGCGATCTGAAAGTAGCCATCGAGATTGCTGGAGATGCTCCATTGCTGGCTGAGCGTCGGAGTACCGCTGTTGGCTTCTGCATTCAACAGTGCGCCGGCGGCATTCGAGCCTTGATAAACGGACAGAATGTTCCCGCTGCTGCGATTGACCAACTTGTAGCTCATGCTGGAATCGAGATTGCCGCCGAGCGCGTCCATGCCTGGAAGCAATTCTGAGTAGCTGGGGTCGCCTACGTTAGTTGTCCCTGAGCTGTCGGCATTGTTAAACAGCGTCAAGCCGTTCCAGCTATAGATCGCGTTGGCCTGATTGTCACCGTTTATAAATCCACCATTCAAGTTCGGGATATTCACCCCGGCCGCGTCCCAGTATTCGATACCCAATCCCAGATTGTTGGGTAAGCCCTCCTGCACTCCTTCCAGATCGAGCAGGAACTGCTGCTGTTCGGCGATGCTTGGCGGCGCATACCAGGGATCGTTCGCATCAAAACCGTTCTCGTAATGTTCTCCGGTCTCGATGATGAAGATTGGCTTGTCTATGCTGTTGCTGTTGGCCGCAGCGACGAGCACGTCCTGCTCCACCGGCTGGTTCATCGGATTGCTCTCTGCGGCCTGCGCATCGGTTAAAGGTCCATGAAAAAACGGGTAGTAACTCTGGCATATCGCGTCGTAAGAAATGCCGTTCTGATTTGCGAGCGTGAAGAACTGAGTTAGATTCCACACTGGCGTGATGTGTATGCAGGTCAGCGGCGGCGGAACTGCCGGGCCAATCGACGTGTCGGCTGCCGCGTCATCCACTGCTTGCAGGGCTTGAACCTGCAACGAAGCAAAGCCGGTGAAATCCGCTCCTGTAGGACTGCCGAGAGAACCCATAAATCCAGTGTCGACTTCGTTGCCAATGGCGACCAGATCGGGCATCACACCAGCCTGACGATACATCTCGATCTCGCTTTTGACATAAGCGTAGATATCCATCTGCAGTTGAGCGAGCGTGTCACTCGTCCAGGCCGGTGGGACGCTGGCCGAGCTTCCGCCGTCGAACAGCAGTGTAAGTTCCACGCTCAGGCCCAGATTTTTTGCGCGCTTGGCGAGGTCGAGATCCTGTGCGTCGGTTTCCGCGTAACAGGCGTTGCCGGTGCAACCGGTCTGTGAGGGATTGGAATACGGCGGCGCCGAGCTTGGTCTCAGCCGGACCATGTTGACGCCGTGATTCTTCAGCATGGCAAGCACATCCAGCGGCTGCCCGGCGTCGTTCCACCAGGTCAATCCGATCGATGCACGCGCCGCTTCCTGTTTTTCCAACAGAGCATTGTCAACGCCACGGAAGAAAGTTGGGCGCAGCAGCCATTGCTGACTCTGGGTGGGAGCGCTCGACAGAGCGGTTTGATCAAGCGCAGCACCAGGCGAAGTTGAACCTTGATATAAGTCGATCAATAAACCCGTGCTATTGTTCGCAATTGTGTAATAACCATCGCTTACGGGATTAAGCGTCCACTGCTGAGTGGAATTACCCGCGCAGGGATTCTGCACGACATATACCACGCCGGAGATGGTGGCGCTATCCAAACAAAGGTTGTTGAGAATATTGCTGATCTGCCAAGCCCCTGAAGATGATCCGCCGGAAGATGATCCGCCCGGAAGCAGGGTGAAAGCCCACCTCTGGCTGGTATTGGTGAAGGTTCTCGTCTGTTCCATGATTTGGGCACCGGATGCTGTTGAGTTGTTATTAAGATCGGCCTGCAATCCGCTCAACTGATTTATGAGGTAATAAACCTGACCGTTGATGGGAGTAATGTTCGTGGGTTCCGGAGGTTGCTTGCTCGCGCTCACCACAGTGATCTGGGCCGAAGCTGTGCCGCCATTTCCTGCTTCCTTGGAGGTCACGGCACTGGTGACGTTGTTTTGCACGCCCGAGCCGGAGCCTGCGACGTTCACCGCAAAAGTGCACGAGGCGCTCGCCGCCAGGCTGGCGCCTGACAGGCTGACGCTGTTCGAACCAGCAGCCGCCGTAATCGTGCCGGCGCCGCAGCTACCCGTTAATCCGTTGGGCGTCGATACGGTCAGCCCAGACGGAAAAGTGTCGGTAAAGCCGATGCCGTTCAAGGAAGTCGCGGAGTTGGGATTGGACAAATTGAAGGTCAGCGTTGTTGTGCCATTCAATGCCACGCTGGTCGCGCCAAAGGCTTTCGTGATAGTTGGCGGTGATATGGTCGGTGGAGGACTGCTGGAGCCGGACGAGCCTCCGCCGCAAGCTGCATTCCAGAGCAAGCCGAAAGCAATTCCGAGATACAAGGACACGCACCGAGTTTTCGTCCAGAATGTCAGAACCGTTTTCCAATTCCTATTCGTGTCGGTCACTATTTTTGTTGATCGGTTTTTTGTCGATCACTATTTTTCTTGGTCACCATCCGGTACCTCATCCCCTTCTACTTTGGGCTTGATGTTCATTTGCCGATAAAGCTCTTTTACCTGGTCCTTGGTTTTCTTGATTTCCTGAAAAAGCTGCATTTCTTTCTGCGCCTGGTCATCCATTTGAAGAAGCTTGTACGCCGAAGCCAGCCGGTAATGCGCTTCGTTATTGAGCGGATCAAGCTGGATCACGGCTCGCAGATAATCGATAGCCCGCTGCGGCTTCTGTTGCGTCATCAGGAGCGTTGCCAAACCCATCTGCGCTTCTTCTTCGTTGGGATTGAGTTTGTAGGCTCGTTGATAGTGGGCAAACGCGCGGTCGAGATCGGACTGCGATAGTGCGATCGCGCCCAGCCCGCACTCCGCCTTGGCGACATCTCCGTCAACCGCCTCGGCGGCTTCGAACTCTTTTCCGGCTTCCGCCTGCGCGGCAGCGTCGTGGGGCGCCGATTGCAGCACGGCCTCTCCTAACTCAAAGCGAACACCTTGCAGATGCGGGTCGATCTGCAACGCTCTCTTATAGTGGTCGATTGCGTGTTGTAGATCGCCTCCGTTGATCAAACGCTCGGCGATCACTTGCTGCATGCGGGCTGAGCCGGGTGCAACGACAGCCAGCTTATTCAGCGTGTCATCGGCCAACTCGGAGTAGACGCGTTGTGCCATGAATAAGACATCCACGTTGTCGGGATCGAGATCGACCAGCGATCGCATGACACAAGCCGTCGCGCCCGGATCGCCTTGCTGACCATAGAGGGAGGCCAGCTCAAGGCCGACCTGTAGCCGTATCGCCTTGTCTTCTTTTTGCAGTTTTGGAAAAGATTTTTCCAAGAGGGCTTGCGCCGATGGATCACCCAGCCTTCTTTCGCAAATTCCCAGGAGAGCCTGCGTTTTCACTAGAGAGGGGTCGCGCGCCAGCGCCTTGCGCAAGTATTGCGAGGCGTCGAGATAATCGCGCTGGGAGAACGCGATCACTCCCAGGTTTGCGTTCGCGTCCGCGTTTTTGGGATCGAGAGTCAGCACGGCCTCAAACTCCTTCACTGCGGAGTTGGCATCGTTTGCCTTGAGGTAATCTGACGCCCGGCGCAGGTGATCGTGAATCTCCGCTGTGTGGGAAGTTGCGGTTTGTGCTGCCATCATTGCGAGCGTGCCCGCAACAAGCAGGAGAACCAGAAACACCTGCCTGCCGAATGAGCGTCCTGCACAATTCGCAGCGACGGCAGAAGAGCCGCCAAAGGAAAAAGCGGATTTGCGAAGCTTACTGGAACGAGACTCTCTCATGCAGGAACGATACCGCGAAATCCGCTGCTTCGGCGAGGTGCCAACAACTGCGAGGTGCGGAAGGAGAAGCTGCTTCCGCACCCGCAGGACTGTGCCAGTCAAACTCCAGCGGAAGGCTCAGAATCTTACGTGAGCTCCCAGCTGGATGATGCGTGCGTCGATTCCGGAGTTAATGGGCGTGGTGATTTCTCCGGCGGTGCAATCGGCCAAATCCATGCCGAGATTAGGACCGCTCATGCACGGCGAAGTACCGTAGCCCACGTTCGCATCCGGGTTGCTCCAGTTGATGTGATTGAACACATCGAACATGTCCGCTCTGATTTCGAGCGCTATTGCCTCGTGAATGGGAAATACCTTTGCGACACTGAAGTCAACGTTGGCGAAGCCCGGTCCAACCAGCGTATTGCGGTGGGCATCGCCGAAAGTTCCAAATGCCGGATTGCCAAAGGCAGCGGGATTGAACCACGTTGTGTTGGAACGATGCGACGCGCTGGGGTCGCCAATTTGCTCGGGATATAGCGTGGTGCCGGCGTTGAAAGCTGCAGTTAGGCCTGGATCGATGCCACCCGCGATCGAACCCTGGATCACCGGCGTGAAAGGAACTCCGCTGTGCCACTGGAAAATACTGGAGAGTCGCCAGCCCCCGGCAATCTGATCCAGAGGGCCGTGAAGGGCGAACTGGCGCCCGTGGCCGAAGGGCAGCTCATAGACGATCTGGCCGACCAGAGTACTCGCGGCGTTGAAGTCAGACTTGCCATAATTAAGAGCGGGCGTATAGGCGTTCTGGTACTCGTCGATGCCCGATCCGTGACCGTTTCCTGTGCCGGTGTCGAGCGATTTCGACCAGGCATAGTTGAGCTGGGCGCTCAGGCCGTAGGACATCTTCTTCAGCAAGCGCAATTGCAACGCGTTGTAATTCGACCAGCCAGTGTAGTACTGGGCGGAGATGCTGTTGAACACAGGGTTGGGATTGCCGCACTGATAGAAGCTGGTGCACTCGAATCCGCCAACCGCGGTCGAGAGTGGGGTCGTTGCCTGATTGATGTCGGTGGCAAAATTCAGGTTCCTGCCGCGAGTATAGACGTAGCTTGTGTCCAGCATGAGGCCTCGTCCGAGCTCCCGCTGCACACCGAACAGGTATTGCTCGACGTAGACCGTAGGCATGCTTCGCGGGTAATACTCGGCGCTACTGTAGTTCGCGAAGGTCGATGAAAGAGTCTGAACCGTTGGAAAGATGACCGTACCCGCAGGCGGACCTACAGCTAGTAGCCATGGCGAGCTGCCGAACGTATACCCACCATTGCCCTGGTTGTGGGGATTGAAACCGAGACCGAGAGCGCCGTCGGTGTAGTTCTCGGCGTCGCGCGGGGCATCGAAAATTCCGAAGCTTCCGCGAATGACCCACTTATCGCGGGGCGCCCAGGAGAAGCCGATGCGGGGCGCAAACTCCTTGTAATCCCCGTTTTGGATGGCCGACAGGTTGCTGATCTTCCCGCCAAAGGCCGTGTCGCTTTGTCCGCCGAAGAGAATGCCACCGGGATATGCGCCGCCAAACTGGGTGGGATCGGGGATAACCGGATCGTAATTGCCGAAGAAGTTGTTGGCCACGGTCCACCCGGTCTGCAGCTGCCAGCGCAATCCTAGGTTTAGCGTAAAGTGCGGTGTAACCTTGAAGTCGTCGCTGCCAAACAACGCCGCAGTCCTCAGGTGAGCGCTGGTTGGGTCGGCCTCGTATACGTACCATCCGTAAACGTTTCCGGAGAGGAAGTCGGCGTATGGAATTCCGGTGACACTGCCGTTGAATTCGAAGTGGCCGGAATCAATATCTCCCCAGCTCGTATAGTTCTGATAAATCTTGTCGAACTCGCCGCCCACCTTGATGGTGTGCTTGCCGCGAATGAGCGTGAGGACGTCTGAGACCGCGTAAATTCCCTCGCCCAGCGTGGCATCGATGTTGCCATTGCCGGTACCTGCGCCCAGGACCGTACTGCCTTCTCCCGCGCCCTGATCAATCGTGATATGCGGAAACACATTGGCTGGGGCATTGGTGCCGTATTGCGGCTCCAGGCCAAGCGTTGTTGGATCGTTCTTATCCAGCGAGGGTGGCTTGTACTTATCGAGCTCGCGGCTCGCACTCACGTGAAACTCGTTGATCGCGGTCGGGCTTATCGTATACAGGTCTGATAGTTGGCCGGTCAGATCGTCGGTTTTCCCTACTTCGTACGCAGTAGCGTCGTTGGGAAACAGAGGATCGGCCGGAACATAAGACGTGGTGGTGGGAAAATAGTTGAAGCTAAAGCCAAGCCGTTGCTTGGAAGAAATATCATAATCGACCTTGCCCGTGTACCACGTATCCGTGTTCGGGCTGCTCCCGTTAAATACAAAATTGTTAACAATGGGGCAGGTTTGCGGGGTGGTCGCCGATACATTCACCGGGCCGGGGCATCCCGGGAGCCATCCCGGAGCGGTCGCGGCCGGGAAATAACTCTGAAGCTTCAATGCCACGGGATCGGGAGTTGCCAGCAGTTGGCCTGTGGTGGGGTCAAAAGCTGATCCTGTGGCGCCCGAGATACCGTAAAAATCCCCCGCTTCCATGGCGGCGGTGGGGTAACTATATAGACCGGAAGTTGGAGAAGACGATGGGTTGCGCTGGTAGAGGAAAAAGAAAAACAGCTTGTTCTTCAGGATGGGTCCGCCGATGCTGCCTCCGTAAGTGTTCCAGTGCTCCACCGACTTGATGTCGGGCGCGGGATCGAAGAAATTTCTGGAGTTGAGTGCAGTGTTCTGAATGTATTCGTATCCGCTGCCGTGCCAGTGATTCGTACCGCTCTTGGTGATCACGTTGATTGAGGTGAGACCACCTCCGTACTCAGGCGGTGCGTTGGCGGAATTGATGCTTACTTCGCCAATGGCATCCACCGGCATGTAATAGTTGCTCCCGTTGAAATCTCTGGGAGCGGTGGCCGGGCCGCCGTCTGACAGAAACATCACGTTGTAGCCTTGCGTGCCGTTCACTCCGGCTGCTTGGCCATTGGCTTCGCCTGCTCCTCCGCCGGTGTTCACGCCGGGGATAAGCTGAATCATTTCGGCGCGCCAGTCGGTACCCGTGATTGGCGCCGCCTCAACTGCCTGCGTGTCGAGGTTCACGCGCTGGTCCGAGGTTTCCGTTTCCAATAACGGGCTCTCCGCAGTTACCACGATCTGTTCGCTGACGGAGCCCGCTTGCAGCTGGGCATCCACGCCGATGGTTTGGATTTCCAGCGTCAGCCCTTCGCGCACGAAGTTGCGAAATCCGGTCTTGGAGAAACTAATCTTGTAGTCGCCGGTGGGAACTGACGGCACGTCATAAATACCAGCAGAGTTGGTCGTGGTGACAGTCGAAACTCCCGTCAGCACGTCGGTGATGGTGACCGTGACTCCGGGAACCACGGCACCGGAGGCATCGGTGACCGTTCCCTTTATTTCTCCAGTGTTGGCGTTTTGCCCGACGGCAAGGCCAGCGGTTAAGGCTACGGCCAGCAACCAACCGATGCGTCCAAAGTGGCGAATCTCGAATCTCATCGTGGAGCCTCCAGAGATTGCTTCCCTTCAGAATCGGGCCGCTCAACTGATCCTCGATCGCAACTGCGGATCCGGACGGCGCGAACTTCACCTGAGGGATGCGTAAAGAACACACTTCTGCTGCTACTGACGCGGAATCGTATGTCCAACCGGAGCGTCGCGAATCCGCCAAAAGTCGGAATGCTAAAAAAGTATTTGTCTTGACAACAGGGTAGGAGCTATGTCGACCGGCGATTACAGTTGGGCGATCAGAAATGAACGCCTACTGATGAACATTCACAGGTGAACATTCAAAGATGAACATTCACAGGTGAACCTTTACAGGTGAACCAGGCCGCGCTGCAGAGCAGCCACAACGGCCTGAGTACGATCTTCAACGTCCAATCGCATGAGAATCGTGCTCACGTGGCTCTTTACCGTTGCCTCGGTGATGCCCAGAAGATTGCCGATGTCCTTGTTGCTATTCCCGCTCACGAGGAGGTGAAGGACTTGCAGTTCCCGGGAGCTTAAGTTCGAATGCGGAAGGCGCGACGCCAATGCGCGGGCCACGGGCGGGGGCAGGAATCGCCCTCCGCTGTGCACTTTTTGCAACGCATCCACGAGCGTCTGGTAGGGCATGCCTTTGATGACATAGCCTTGTGCTCCCGCTTCCAGAGCGCGGTGGATGTCTTCGTCGCCGTCGTAGGTTGTGACCACGATAAAGCGGGCGCGTGGAGACTTCGAACGAATGGCGGCAATCGCTTCCACACCGCCCATCTCCCCCGGAAGACGCAAGTCCATCAGGGTTATATCGGGCTTGTGCCGGTGGAACAGCGCAACGGCCTCTTCTCCGGTTCCCGCCTGGCCCACGACCGTCATGTCGTTGCGCGCGTTTATGATCGCAGCAATCCCAACCCGCATGAGCGGGTGATCGTCGACGATCATCACTTTCATTTTCTCAATTTGGCTCATAACGCGATCTCTTCGACCAGGCTTGAGGAGGCGCCAGTGCCACGTGGTACCTCGATGCTGAGGTCAGTGCCTTGCCCAACCATACTCTGAAGGCTAAATTTCCCACCGATGCGCTCCACGCGCTCTTTGATCCCAATCAGTCCGTAATGGTGTTCCGGAAAACGAGAGACGATGGCGGGATCAAATCCAGAGCCATCATCACGCACCCCGACGCGGCAGCTGTTAGCTTCGAAGCTGACGCTAAGCTCGACCTTCTTCGGCTGAGCGTGGCGGATGGAATTATAGAGTGCCTCGCGCGCGACCATGAGTACCTCATGCACGACTGATTGATCGAGCGCAAACGGCGTGCCCGCAACCCGGTATTCCACCGGCACGGCAAACTCGTGGCTAAACTGCTCCGCCACTTTGGCCAGCAAGGAGCCGATATCGGTGGTGGGCTCCGATACGCTGCGCAGGCCCCACACGGCCTGCCGGGCATCCTCAATTGTGGAGCGCAGTTGAGTGCGGGCGCACTCCAGCAAATCTCCGTCGGCATCGGGCTTAGGTGTGAGGCTGGAATGCGCCTCAAGCAGCGCCGACACACTGGCGCATCCTTGAATCAGAGTATCGTGCATTTCGCGCGCCAAGCGATTGCGTTCCTTCAAGACCGCCTGAAAGCGAGCGCGCAACTGGCCGAGTCGAAATTGGTAAACACCCCACACGGAGGCTCCCAGCAAGAGCACCATGGCGGTGAGGAACCAGGCCGTGCGATAGAAGTGCGGCTTCTGAATAATCTCCACCGACGCCGCTGCGACCTGTTCGGGATTGTTCATTTCGAAAGCAGCCACGCGAAACTGGTAGGTTGCCGGAGGAAGATTCGTGTAGTACGCCGTTCGTGCCGGGGAAGCATCGCTCCAGGTCTTATCAAAGCCCTCCAACATGTAGCGAAAGCGGATGCGCTCCTGGGATCGCAGCAGTACGACCCCGTAATGCACTTCCAGTTTCGCGTTGTCGGGACCGAGAGAGATTCCGGAGCTCATTGGCATTTGCAGGCCATCCGCCATCACCTGATCGATCACGACCGGTGCGGGTTTCGAAGGCGCAGGCGACGCAATGGAGACGCGCACCGGGCCTTTGCTGCTGGGAAACCAAACCTCCCCCTGCGTGGTAAGGACTCCGGCCGGTTTTTCACCGCCGCACATCTGGATGGTTTCGAGGCCATCTGAAACGCCGTAAAGCGTGACGGCAACGGGCCGCGAGCGACCATCGGCAATGGCATCGAGTTCGCGGCGGCTGACGGTTGAGATTCCGTTCGGCCCGCTTATCCAGAAGTTGTTCTTCCCATCTTCGAGGAGTTCGTAAATGCCGTTGCTCGCGAGCCCCTGCGCCACGGTGTAACGTGTCATGGTTCCCGAGCGCCAACGGTATAGCCCTCCGGTGCGAGTTCCAAACCACAGACCGCCTTCGGAATCTTCGTGGATGGCCCAGACTTTTTCGTTCCGTAGCGCTTCCGTCGCGCCGTCGTTTTCAAAGGAGTCCCCATGCAGCCGGCTCACTCCCCGGTCAGTTCCGATCCAGATGTCGCCGCGCCGGTCTTCCAGCAATGATCGCGTGCTGAAGTAGGCGAGTCCGTCTCGCATCTGATAGTTCGTAATTCCCCCAGGACGCCAACGGCTGACGCCTTCGTCGGTTGCAATCCAGACACTGCCGTCCCGGCCTTGCAGGAAGGCGCGAACGAAGTTGTTAACCAGTCCTTCCCTGGTCGAATAATGGATGAACCTTTGACCGATCTGCCGGTATGCGCCCCGGCCTTCGGTCCCAATCCATAATGCGCCGTCCTGGTCGCGGAATACGTTCCGGACTCTTACGCCTGAAATGCCGGGAAATCGATAAGGGGCGGCCTTGCCATTGTGTACTCGGAACAGGTTTACGGCGGCGATCCAGAGATCGCCGGTGCGATCCTGATAAACCGTCTCCGCGTCCGAATCGGCCGCATCGGGCAGTTCCACCGTCCGGACCGGAGTCTTGATCAGGCGCAGCATTCCGCCTTGCGTGCCGATCCAGATGTTCTGCTCGACGTCTTCAAAAAGATTCAGGACAGTGTTGCTCGGCATTGGGTCGGGAACCGCAATTCTGGAAAAGCGATGGTCGCGATAGGTAAGAAGTCCGTGGCCGATGGTGCCGATCCAAAGCGTTCCATCTGACATCTCATGCATCACCCGAACAGTTCCTTTGACCTCTTGTACCGGAGTGAAGGAGACGCCGCGGGGAGCCATCTTCTGCAGACCTGAAACCGTGCCCACCCAGACGGTGCCGTCCTGTGTTCCCATGATCGACTTGACCCGATTCTGGCTGGCTTCTCCGCCCAGGTGATACTCGACGGCTCGGTCGCCCTGAATCGCATGGGTGATGCGCAGAAATTTGGAACCACCGACCCAAAGCTCGCCGCGGCGATCGAGCTGAATCGCATGCACGGCGATTGCTGGAATCCCCGCTGAATTGTCGACTCGCTCCAGACGTTCGCCGGAAAATTGAAACAAGCCGTTGTCCGTGCCGACCCAGATTTTTCCTTTGCGGTCTTCGTAGACGACGCGAACGAACGCATTGGTCAGGCCGTCTTTACTGGAGAATGACTGAAAAGCCCCGTCGCGATACCGGATAAGCCCGCCGCCTTCCATTCCAATCCAGAGCGTGTTATCGCGACCCACGGTGAGACAGAAAACATTGTTATCGCTGAACGCGGGGGTGTTCTCGCGGTCAAATGTCAGGAATCTCTGACCGTCAAAGCGGACAAGGCCGCCGGTGGTGCCGATCCACAAATACCGGTCGGCCGTCTGCGCGAACGCCTGCACGACCTGCTCTGGGAGGCCGTCCTGCATTTGCCATAGACGCTGGCTGTAGGAGAACTGCGGAATATCGGCTGCGCCTGCGGGAACTGCGTGAGAAAAAACCAGCAAGAAAAGGACAGGCGGGAGGGCTGCAATGCGCAGCAATTCGCGCCATACGCCAACCCGGCCCCGATATAACTGAGTCAACATGGAAACGCAAACGACGCTGTCTGCAATATGCCTGCGGAGTCGAATCAACGTTCCCCAGCAACGAGAATCTATCACATCTCTATTCTCAAGTTTTATTTTCGCGTGAATCGGTCGAACACCGTGACGACTGGCAAAGCATTGTGCTGGTCGTCAAAGAATCCGCGGCTGGTGAGCGGTCCGGTGACCGCGGGCTCCCACCAGAAAACACCTTTGCCGCGTCCGTTCGGAGTTTCCATCACCACGCGATTTAGCTCATCCAGAAATTCGCGCTGTCCCTCGGGAGACTCCGGAAATGGTGCGGGCTTGTTGATGTAGTTGCCCGGCTGCCAGTTGTACGCTGTCTCGACGACGATTATGTCCTTCTGGTATTCCCGCGCCATGAATTCCAGATTCTGGCGCAGATCATTGAGACTCCCGTGCCACCACGGGTAGTAGGACTGTCCGATAATGTCATAAGGCACGTCATAACTATTCAGCTTGTCGAAGAACGCTTTGGTTGCTCTCAGGTCGGCGCCACGATCGATGTGAATCATGATTTTCGGGCGCGGGCCGTTGCCGCGGCCTGCATCCACGCCGTTGATGCCCGCATATACCAGTTGCGCGAAGTTGTCCCAATTCTCCGGCAGCTTGCCATCCGGCCAAAGCATCCCGTGGATGATTTCGTTGCCGACCTGGACCATGTCGGGCAAAACACCGGCGTCGCGGAACGCCGCGATCGTATCCCGCGTGTACTCGAACACGGCCGTCACCAGTTCGGCGTGTGACTTACCCTGCCAGGCTTTGGGTATAGGTTGTTTTCCCGGATCCGCCCAGTCATCTGCGTAGTGGTAATCCAACAGGAACTTGAATCCCAGTTTCTTTGCGCTCTTGGCCAGGGCGATGGTGTACTCCAGGTTGTTCGGTAGCTGCGTCGGAGTGTGGAACAGCCTGAGCCGCACCCAGTTGTAGCCATGGTATTTGAGAATCTCCAGGCCGGGCTTGGGGACTCCAGCATCTTTAAAGATCACTCCTTGCTGCTCGGCTTGCGCCAGAAAAGACACATCCGCACCGACAGCATAGTCTTGACCTTCAAGCAGACGGGTAGCGGAGATCAACACGACCAGCAGCAAAGTGACACGTCGAACTTGTGCGCTCATACGTCTTCTATCGACTATCGGGTGGATGGTACCGCCGGAGCGAAGCAGGGTCAACAGCAGCCAGGAAACGCGGGATGGTATCGTACCGAAACAACCCTCTGTTGGGCGGACTCACTCGAACATGCTCGTAGAAATCGGACACGTGGAGGCGATTTTTCGGTATCCCGTGAAGTCCATGAGCGGGGAGCGACTCGAGGCGGTCAATCTGGGCTGGCACGGTCTCGATGGTGACAGGCGTCTGGCGTTCCGGCGAATGGATGACCGCAGCGCGTTCCCGTGGCTCACTGCAAGCAAGCTTCCTGATCTGCTCCGCTTTACACCGCAGCGTCCTGAAGGCGGTACTGGCGAAAAGAGCTATGAGGGAGATCTTCCTACGCACGTTCGCACGCCGGATGGCGAAGAGATGCCTGTCTTCGGAGAGGACTTGGCCAGGGAGATCGGACGCAGGCACGGAGCTCCCGTCGAGATGATGCAGCTGAAGCATGGCATCTTCGATGATGCCAGCATCTCGGTGATCGCCGATGATACCGTGCGCGAGATTGCTCGACTCGCCGGGCTCAACCCAGACGTGCGTCGATTTCGCCCCAATATTCTGGTTCGTTCCTTGCGGCCGGCTCCGTTCCAGGAGGACGAGTGGTTGGGAGGCGTGCTCTCATTCGGCGAAGGCGACGACGCCCCTGCCATCGCCGTGACGATGCGCGACATCCGATGCGCGATGGTGAACCTTGATCCCGACACGGCAAGTCCGGCGCCGGAAGTATTGAAGGCGGTCGTTCGTGCGAATCAGAACAACGCTGGAATTTACGGCGCGGTCGCGCGTGTCGGTCGGCTGGCGGTTGGACAGAAGATATTCCTCGGTGTGATCACCGACAAACGATGAGAGATCACAATGTCACCCATTGACCCCGGTGGGCCAATTCTCAATCCCGCCCTACACTGCGGCTTGCAGCGGTTCACTATCCGCTGAACGAGCTTCCCTGGGCATCGGGATGGTGACAATCACAGCGGTACCTGATTCATTCGATTCGATTTTCATTTCTCCGTGGAATTGACGCATACGTTCTCGAATCCCCCTGATCCCAACGCCGGCGCCGTAAGACTGAATATCCGCCAAGCGCTGGGGCGATATGCCCCTTCCTTGATCCCGCACCTCCGTTCGGACGTTTTCTCCTTTGCGAGCTACGCGGATAAGAGCGGTCTTGCTGCCAGAATGACGGTAGATATTTGTCAAACATTCCTGTACCACCCGGAAGATTGCAAGCTCCATAGCGCTTGGTAGTCTTCCAACGTTGTCGGCAACGTCCAGCGTGATGGCTACATCACTGCGTTCTGCCAACCCCTCTACGTACATGTTAAGCGCGGAGGCGAGACCGCACTCGTCGAGTAACGGCGGATGCAAAAGATAAGAGGTGGTTCGAATTTCACGGTGCAGTTGTTGAACTATTTCTTCAATCTCTCTTCCTTCTTTAGCCAGCTCTGGAGCAATGACCTGTGCCCGTTCAACCAATTGCGCAAGATTCAATCCAACAACTGTCAGCGTCTGGCCAGCGCTGTCATGCAATTCGCGGGCAATACGTCGTCGTTCCTCATCCTGAACTTTCATCAGGCGCGTCATGTCATCGGCAATTCGAACCTTTTCTGCCGCCTCTTTCTGGTCATGGACGTCAAGACAACCGCCTACATACCCTTCAAACGTTCCGTCCGGCGCGTAGCGCGGCACTCCGCGATCCAGTATCCAGCGGTATTGCCCGGTGTGATGCCGCATCCGGTACTCCATCTCAAATGGACGGCGAGCATCGAAGTTGCTGACGTAGATTTGCAGGCAGCGGTCGAGGTCTTCCGGATGCACGTTCTCCGCCCAGCCATTGCCTGACTCCTGTTCGAGAGTACGCCCGACGAAATCCAGCCATCCTTTATTGAAGTAATAGCAAAGCTTGTCCGTCCCAGACAACCAGACCATGATGGGCGAAGCATCCGTAACCACGCGAAAGAGTTGTTCGCTTTCCCGCAATGCTTGCTCAGCCTGCTTTTGCGCTGTAATATCCCGCCCCACTTTCGAGGCCCCGATCACGCGTCCCGATGAATCTCTCACCGGAGAGATGGTCAGTGAGACATCGACGCTGCTGCCGTCCTTCCGCCTGCGGACCGTGTGGAAATGGTCAACGCGCTCCCCTCGTCGGACACGGGCGAGAATGTCTGACTCTTCAGCGTGGCGCTCCGGTGGAATGATGAGCGTGATATGTTGCCCGATGGCCTCTTCGGCGGCGTAACCAAATATCCGTTCCGCACTCTTATTCCAACTCGTGATGATGCCGTCAAGGTTCTTGCTGACAATGGCATCATCGGAGGAGGCTACAATGGCAGCCAACAAACCTGTTATTTCTTCTGCCTGCTTCGGCTCCTGCATATGCTGTGGCAATGACCTAACGATCTTAAGGTGGTTGTAAATACTGGGTCAGCGCTCGGTCAACGCGCTATTTATGCTAGCCTTTCTGCCGCGAGACGCCAAATAGGGTGAACCATGTAGGCGGCAGTGCTTCTGTGGTGCGCGATTGGCGTTATTCGGTGTCGCGGTTTGTGATCGAGACGCGAAAGAGCGGCTTGGATTTTTCGGAGGGTTCCATCTCGTAGGTCTGGGAGGTTTTGGCGGGGTCGTAGTCGCGCCAGAGCCAGACCATTTCTTCGGGGAACTCGGTTGCGCCCTGGCCGGGGTTGTGCGTGCCTTTGCCGAAACTTAAATGAAAATCGTAGCTTTTCAGCTTTAAAGCATTGGCAAGACGCAGGTTGGTGAGAGGCCAACTGCCGTAGCGCTCCTGCTCCATATCTTCGGCACCCTCTTGAAACCATACTCGAACATTGCGGTGGGGTTCGCGCAGAACCTTTTCCGGATAATCCTGCCCGCCATCAGGATTGGCAGGATCTTCTTTCCACTGAATGCTGGTGAAGCTGCCGATCCAGGAAATCACGCGGCTGAATTCCTCGGGCATTTGCCACGCCGCATTGAAGGAACAGATTCCGCCCGAAGAGAGGCCGGTGATGGCGTGGCTGTAGGCGTCTTTGCGAATGTTGTACCTCGCCGCGACTTCGGCGAGTACTTCATCGCGCAGAAAGCGGGCGTAGCGGTCGCTCACGGTGTCGTACAGCGTGCTGCGCATGGAGTCCCTTAACGTGCGCTTCCACTTGTCGGAATAGGACTTCACAAAATTGAAAGTGGGCGTACCCGGCGAGTCTTCGATATCCCCAGGGTTGATGAAGACGCAGATCATCACCGGAATTTTCTTCTGCGCAATCAGATTGTCGATGACGTTGAGGGCGGGATTGTTTCCCTCGCGATCGAGATACCATTCGCCATCCTGAAAGACCATGAGGGCAGCGGGAGTGCGCGGGTCGTATTCCCCTGGCACGTAGATCCAATATTCGCTCTTCATGCCATCGTAGATTTTGCTGGTGTGAATGATTTTCGGCGAGAGCGTTCCCGATGGAACTCCGGGTTGCAGATAGGATAGAGGGCCGAACGCGGGCAGGTCGAGACGTCCGCCGAACTTACTTCCTAACTCTGCGCCTTGAATAAGGTAGTAAAACGAGTGCAACCTTCCCACGGGCTCGATGTGCGCGACAGCGTACCAAAGATCGGAGCCGGAAATGTTCAGCATTGGCGGGCCGGAAGCGCCGTCGATGAAAAGCTGTGGTTGCGAAGCGGCCTGGGTGGCGAAGAAAAAATCCGGGCCGTTGGCAAGCCACGCGGTTCCGTCTTTCAGATTCTTGCCATCGAGGCTGGCGGTGATCGCGTTGCGAAGCGTGGGACTGTTCGATTTGGCGAGTTCGATAAGTTGGGTCGCCTTTGATTTCTCGGCGGCGAAGGCAGGAACGATCAGAAGAACAGCCACGGCTGCGAGTCTTAGAGTTAGACGGTGCATAGAGGTGGAATCGAGCAAGGGTCCTCGCGCTTGATTTAGTAGGCTACGAAGCAGAAGGTCGAGTTGGAATCTCTCAGAGCGCACCATACTTGCCGCTGAATACATACTTTAGCAGCTACCCGCCTTCGCGAGCTGTTGCCGCGGTTAAACACCAGCGCCACACTAGAAGCTAAGGCAGCTAGGTTGTATACTCTGCGGCGAAAGGCGACGGGGCTTTTTCGATGCCAAAGTTCTGCCACAACTGCGGCGCAGCCTTAGCCGAGCCGGGAGCGTTCTGCTCGGCCTGCGGTAGTCCGACGGGACGGGCAGATGTGCCCACGGCCCCGGCAATACAGCAAGGCTTTACCCCTGGCCGTCCCTCAAAGTCAGCTTGGTTTCTCGAAGAACTGTCGCGCCTCGGGCGATTTGTTGTCTACGGTGTCCTGCTGCTCATGTTGTTCGTGCTTTGGGTCTCGTCTCGTAACAACACTCCAACGCCTTCTAGTTCCGAGGAACCTATT
>Ga0209380_10000520_pt1 | contig 27283 bp, 17 predicted proteins | sample HubBroMetageWFT6_FD_188347 | JGI IMG/M metagenome (GOLD analysis project Ga0209380, IMG submission 188347) | Warmed and freeze-thawed soil microbial communities from the Hubbard Brook experimental Forest, New Hampshire - Hubbard Brook CCASE Soil... | ecosystem: Environmental > Terrestrial >... | reverse complement strand
CAAGCATTGCCAGGAGAACAGGCTGGTCGCGATCTCCACCTGGTTCAGCCAGCTGCCGTGCATGCCTGAGTAACTCCGAAGCTTCGCTCCGCACTCAGCCAGTTCCCAGAGTGTTGCCCTACCTGCTTCACGCCTTTCACCCGGCTGATCCCAGCAGCCAGCTCTGGGCTCAACATTCGGCGTCGGCGGCTTTGTGTGCGAGGCCTCGAACCGCAGCCAGTTGCTGGTTGATCGTGTTGGCGCCAGACCTCGGCCGTCCAGGTGCATCCGGTAGCGAACGACAACGACGGGGTTGCAGGCAAGGCGCGGCTCAGAACAGTACACGCTATGAACTGGTCGATGGCGGACTGGCAGACGCGGCACGAGGCGGGCGAGCAGAAGCTGTTGAGCACCGCCAACTTCGAGTGATCGAGGTAAGGCGGCCGAACAATTGCGCCGATAGTTAGCGTTGGACATTTTCTTTCCCATACTGGCGGCCTCCACTGCCGCGACGCTTGTGGGCTGCGGACAACTCTCCCCGTGGCGCAAGCTTTTGCCTCACCCTACCCATCGCCGAAGCACATGAATGACCGCGATGAGCCGAAGCCCGTTCGGAGTCAACGATTCACCATTCAAAGCTCTGAACCTCGGCGAAACTGCAGACTCCTTCATATTTTGTGCAAAGAATCTCGCACGACGCGCGCGTTGGCAGAGCGATTCCCCAAACATTCTCTGGTTGAGCCAGCTCCAGTTTCTTACCGCCGCGAAAGTCCGTAGGTCACGGAGCAGTCTGCCCGAAACCCTGCACTGTGAAACGCAATCCGCTTCGCCGTCACAATTAGGAGTAAAATTGCGGCGCTCCCATTTGCGGGCGCCCACAGCTCGTGGCCAGAGGTGTGACATGGGTTCTCTCGATGATCCGAAACTGTGGGATTACCACAATCGGCTCCAAATGTCCCTGCACCAGAATTCCCCTCCCGATTGGCAAACCGCCTGCCAGATCCTGAACGGCATGAGCATGCCTGACATGCTCGACGAACTTTGGCGAATCAAGTCCTCGTCTAAGCTGGATGGCCTTAGTGTATTTGCTCCCAGAGCGAGTGGTGTTAACACTGCGCGGCTGAGAGCGGGAATCGGAGCCCTCCAACTCCGGCCGCCGGGCGATTTCGACGCGCTCGTGGGGTCGTTGCCGGCCGACCAGCAGTGGTCGATCATGAGCGTGTGCGCGGTGACCCAGGCTCCGCCGAATCTTAGTCCGTCCTTGTGGTCCAAGTACTACTGGTCGACTCGGTCGTTGCCCGCTCTCAGCCTGGTCGCTAGTTATTCCCCTGAAAGCGGAGGCGACTCGAATAAGAGTAAAGACGATGCCCACCTTGCCGCCGATATTGCCACCGGCGTATCCGCCAATTATCGCCCGGGAGCGAATCCCGCAACCTATACGGTGACCGTGATTTATCGGAACTTCGACAAGTGGAAATTTGGCGACGACGACACCGAGCTCGATGTGATTCACGAGCCGAATATCAGCGTCCAGCTGTCTCCGGACCCCAACAATCCCGCGACATACCAGGCGGCTTTCTCGCTTATTAATCTGCATCTGAAGCGAAACTGGGGGCTGATCAAACCAGATGTTGAATTCAGCCTGTCGCCTCAAATCAGCCAGCCGGGTCTTGGGGGCGTTCCCAGCGGTGCGCTGCAAGCGCAGATCGAGCTTCATGTCACCTCGACCATATCGCTGACAGCACAGACTTCGGTGGGAGTCGGACCCGCAATGAAGCCAGGTGATCCGCCAGATTACGGCGCCTTGCACTACGGGAACGTGAGCTTTTCACCCTTCATGATCGGCATTCTGGGCCACTGGGATCCGCCGTAAGCCACAGCCTGTCCGCCAGGTTCCTCGTCCCAAAATGACCGATTCGGCGCTGCGGGAACTGCCTGCGGGCCTTTTCCGAAAATCCCAAACGATGCAATTCATGTTACGGGCCGGATGGGCATGGCAAACGGAAAGTGGAATCGATCTCACGCAAACTCCGTTGCCTGCAGACAACCGGACAACTACATCTCGCGTGGCGAAAGATCGCGATTTCAGTGCGGCGGGATAGACCGGCATGAAGCAGAGGATGAAAGTCGCCTCGAACTGCCGCTCTGTGAAAAATACGCCCTGGATTGATCTACGATCGAGCCCGGCGACCATGAATTCGATATGCTTCCGCTCGCGCGCGGTGCAGGTTGCGCTGAAGCTTATGAGTTCCTCTTCTGGCGGCGCGAGCGGGCACCGGTACTGACGGGTTCGCAGCTCGGGCCGTGGTCGCCGTCGTCACCCACACGAGCAAAGTGCAGAGCAAGACCAGATTGTAGATTTCTGTCATTAGACATCGCTTGGTAGGCCTCCGCACCCGCAGGTTGGTGCGTCTCTTCAACGAAGTCCTCTCCCCGAACACGTCCCAAAAGCCGCAGAATTTCTCAACGCGGGGTGGAATCGATGCCCGGCGCCGCATGTCCGCATGGCGATCGCGAAGTGTTTAGAAAGCAAGCCTTAACGAAAACTGAATCTCGCGCGGAGTTCCCGTCCCCACCGGGCTTACAGGAGTAGTCGTGTTTACGGTCTGGTTGATGGTGCCGAAGTTAGTAGCTGAGATATTTGCAACCGGCAACCCATACTGCGGATGGTTGAACAGGTTGAAGAATTCAGTACGAAACTCAAGCTCCACACGCTCAGTCACCGGAATGTGTTTCCCGATTCCCATATCGAACTGCCATGCGCCCGGCCCACGGGCATAGTCCCGCGGTGTGTCGCCAAATGCATATTGAGCCGGCGCCACGAAGGCAGCCGGATTGAACCATTGGCCGATGGTCGAGCCCCCAGGTGGAATAATCGATACTCCCGGCACGAGATCAGGACGTTGATTGGAAGTGTTTCCGTCGGGCGTAGCGGAAGATGAGCGACTGATCAGAATGTTAACGGGAAATCCCGTGCGCGCCACGATCATGGAAGTCAGTTCCCACGAACCGGCGATGCTGCTCACGATTCCCGGCTGGTTGAGGTACGGTTTGCCCGGTCCGAACGGAAGCTGATACACGGTGTTGGCGCTGAACACGTGGCGCGCATCCCAGGTACCGCTGGCACGTTCGCAAGCCTGGCAAGCGACATTTTGAGGTACTAGGGAGTCCCCGTCGCCACTCCCGTTCGAGCCGTCGTCAATTTCATGCGACCACAAGTAGTTGGCTGAGATCAGCAAGCCATGCGAGAAGGAACGCTTAACGGATAGGGCGAGTGCCTGATAGCTGCTGTTGCCGGTGTTGCCCCGCCAACTCACTTGCCCAAAATCCGGGTAGGGACGAACTTTGGTGACCGGATCTAACAAGACGTTGGCCGCGGAAAGCGTCAGCAGATGCGTGCCTTTGCTTCCAATGTAGGAGACAGTCCCCACAAAATCCGCCGGCAACGTCTGCTGCACCGACAATCCCCACTGGGCAACGGACGTGTCCTTGCGACTGCGATCATCGTCACGAGGCGAAACTGTACCCGTCGTATCCGCGAGAAACGGAGCAATCGGATATCTGAGCCCCGCAATCGTACTGCTCGCCAGGGAATAGCTGAACACCTCATTGGAATTGGGAAGATTCTGATCATCCAACTGGCCGTCTTCGTGGTAGATTCCGAATCCGGCGCGAAAAACAGTACCACCGTTCGTGCGCGGAGCCCAGGCAATGGCTATGCGCGGATCAATGTCGCCGTAATTCGGCTGGCCAAAGCTGGCGCCCACCCCACAAAAGCCTTGCGGTCCGCAGGTGGCGAAATCGAAGGGATTCGAACGTCCCTGGATTTCATGAAAAATATTAAAAAAACTGTAGCGCGCGCCCAGGTTTAAGGTAAGGTTCGAATGCCATTTGAATTCGTCCTGTAGGTAACCGAAATATTGCGTCTTGCGCAGGCCGTTAACCGGCTGGGAGCCGGTCAGAGTGGCCGTACTAACATCGTTGGCAGCGAAGGCCTGCGTCGCGGTTAACGTAGACGTGGCCGCATACACGATTGTCCCGCTGGACTCGGTTCCCTGGTTCATCTGGACGCGTCGAATCTCCACTCCGCCTTTTAGCGTATGCCGCCCTTTAACCCAGGTTGCGTTGTCGATTTCTGCAAAGGTGTTGCCCGCGCCAGTGCTCACGCGATTGTTGTTCAGAGTGGTGAGATCGGAAACCGCGAACGAATAGAGCGATCCTGTTTGATTGATGTTGGTGGTGTTGGCGGTGCTGCGGTTAAAACCGAATTTGGCCTGGTTCACGAACGCAGGAGAGAAGATGTGAAGCAGCTCTATGACGGCATTGGCCGGGGAAGAACTAAGCTGCTGTCGATCCGCGAGATTGCCATTGGGTTGGGTATTCACCGCCTCATCAATGTTCGCACGTACGAATGCCGTCGTTCTGTCCGAGAAGCGATGATCGAGACGGAACATCCCAGAATCTTCGTTGACAAGCTGTCTGCTATCGGCGACAAAATTATCGACATCGGGATTACTCGTCGGAGTCTGTCCCTGCGGATACGCGTTGACAATGGGAGCGAGGGCTGGGGACTGCGCGATTACCTGGGCACGCAACGATTCGCTGGGCACAGTCCCGGCCAGCGGGAAACCCCAATGCTGGCGGTATCCCTCGTAGGCGAGGAAGAAAAAAGTCTTGTCCTTTGCCATGGGCCCGCCCAGCGAGCCACCGAACTGATTCAGCCGAAGCGGCTGTTGCGCAGTATTAGCGGGAACCGGCACCCCGGCATCGAACGTGTTGTTGCGAAGAAATTCGAAAGCGTCGCCGTGAAGGCGATTTGTGCCAGACGGCGAAGTCACGGATAGTTGTCCGCCTCCGGTTCCTCCTCCCTCTGCGGTCGCCAATGCCGAGTCGATGCGAAACTCCTGAATGGTATCGAGGGGAATCGCCAGGCGCACGTATGCCTGCTGCCCCTGGTTGATGATGTTGGTGGCGTCGATACCGTCGTAGGTAAAATCGTTGTCATCGCGACCGCGGCCCGCGAACCGCACCGAACGCTGATTGCTGCCTCCGGTATCGACTGCGCCCGGCACCAGGGCTGTAAGGTTGGCCCAATTGCGGCCATTTAAGGGCAGTTCCTCGACCTGGGTCCGCTCCGTGCGCCCGCCGAGGGCATCCGAGGTTTGGTCCAGTTGCTCGGAACTGGGCGAGACCTCGATCCGCACCTTCCCGCCCGATACCGGCATGGTGGCGTTCAAGGTACGCGTATGCTCTACACCCTGAACCACATTCTCAAAGGTAAGATCCTTGAAGCCCTCATGAACAAAGGTGACCGTGTAGACGCCGACTGGCAACTCAGGAATGTCATAGGTTCCAAGGGCAGAAGATGTGGTCTCGCGCCGCAGTCCGGTATCGTTGTGCACAGCGGTAATATGCGTTTGCACCAAAGCGCGTCCGGAAGGATCGGAGACCGTGCCGCTTAATCCCGCGCGGTCAACCTGCGCCGACGACGCGGAAGCAAGGCAGAGGATGACGCCAGCTGCGCATAATAATCCAGCAGCGCGCGGGATCTCAACGCGGATACCGGAAAGGAATTTGGTGAAAACTACGCGTCCGGATAGCAAGATGAGGGGGAATTCACCTGGCTTCATAGCTATGATTTCCTCGTCAGAGCAGAAGGATGACGGATGACAATAATGTAATGTTGTTAACTGTGGGTTATGCGCAGATGAATGCTTTGTGAAAAGCACAACCCCATTCGATCTACTCTCGAGCCCGGCAGTCCGTGAACTCGGGGCTCACTGACGGCAATTGGGATACCCGTGGGGACGAGCCCAACCACGAATGGCTTCTTAGCCCACTGAACAACGATCGCGGCAACAGAATTCGGGCCGCCCCATCCATCGGAAAACCGTCGACGGTCACCGGGCAGGGCTGCAACGGGCGATGCGCTTATTCTCGGCGTCTGGCCATAGCCCCGCATCCGTGTTCCCCCCTGATCCTGGTTTCGGCTCAATCGAGCCCTCCTGAATCCGGGAAGACCTTTGACGGCAGAGTTGCATCCAGGTGCGTCATTACTCAAAAGCAGAGTACACCATGGACAAAGGACTTGGATGCTGGACTCATCGGCGCCGCAGATTGCTGCCAGGGCACGGTGCGGGCAATCTTTGGGCATCTTTTGAGCGGAGCCATTCAGGCCGCGTGACCTTCAAACGCAACATTTTCGTGCGCAGCACTCAGCTGGCCGCTACTATTTCGTACGGGCGCATCATTTCGTTATCTTCATGCTCGAGGATATGGCAGTGCCAGACGTATCGTCCGACAAATCCTTCGAATGGCACGATGATTCGGGTGATGGTTCTCGAGTCCGCGCGCACCGTGTCTTTCCATCCAGCTTCACTCGCCTCGGGCGGTATTGCAGGTCCAAGATACCGGATTTCGCGCTTACTCTGGTAAAGCCAGGGTTCGTAACGGCGACGATCGAGAATCTGAAAACGGACGAGGTGTAAGTGAATCGGATGTGAGTCGTCGCTCGGGTTCATCAACCTCCAGATCTCGGTGGAGTTCAATATCGGCTTCTCGGTAATCGGCATACCCCAGTGCGAAGCATTCAGCAGCATCAGGACCGGCTCGCCTGCCGAACTATCGTATTCGTCCAGAGTGAGCAGACGGGTCTTTACTGCTTGCGATTCTGGAATCCTTTGTACTGGCCGCAATGATTTCGGCAAATCGCTTTCGTCCGAGACCTTTCCTTGCGAAATCCGAAATTGCATCAATGTGAACGCATCGCTCTTCAGGATAATCGTCCCTCCCGGCTCTTGGCTAAAATCAATGACCAGATCCACGCGTTCTCCCGGAGCTACCACAACACTGTTGAGCGGCACTGGGGCCGACAGCAAACCCTGGTCGGTGCCGATCTGATGAAACCGAGCATTGTTCGAAAAGGATAAGTGGCAAAAGCGTCCGTTGGATGCGTTCAAAACCCGCAACCTGTATTTGCAAGGCTCAACATTGAGATAAGGGAATAATTTCCCATTGACAAGAATCGCGTTTCCGTAGACCTCAGAAACCCACGGCGAACCAGGATCGGTGGATACCGGATATAACAGCTGGCCATCTTTGGTGAACAAGCGGTCAAGAATTACTAACGGAATTTCAAACTTTCCCTTCGGAAGATTGAGCGCATCTTCTGCCTGGTCGCGAACAAAGAATGTCCCGACCAATCCCGCGTAAACATTTAGCCGATTTATCCCCAATGCATGATCGTGATACCAAAGCATGGCCGCGTCTTGCTGGTTGGGATAGTGATAAAGCACTGATTCTCCGGGCACAATCCAATCCTCGGGATAGCCATCGCTTTCCGGCCGTACCTTGGCGCCGTGCATGTGCACTACTACCCGAACCGGCGGTTTATCGGCTTCCGCTCCGTGTATTTTGTGATCAATGGGCAGAAAATGTTGCGTCGGCAACTCATTTGCCCACTCCACCAGCAACCCTTCACGACTGCGGGTGTCGAACATCGGACCGGGCACCGAGCCGCCATACGTCCACATCCTAGTGGGTTTGAGGTCCCGATGGATTTTCAATTCGTGGTGCCGCATCGCGATGCGGTAATAAGGAAGTTTGGCCTTCGCATCCGAAGGACTCGGCCGGTATCCCGAGGGATTAACCCTTCCCGGAATTGGTAGAGGATCTACAAATTTCGCCAGTGTGTTGGGATCCATTTCCGTCGCAAATGTCAGCTGGCCTGTATCCGTACTCGCGGGGCAGCTTTCGCCGGCTAAACTCTTGCTGGCAAACCATGCAGTGGTCGTCAAAGCCGAACTTGCAAGAAACTTTCTTCGTGAAATCAATTTAGGTCCCTTTAAAGACATACGGTAAAACAGAACGGCAAGGCGGGAGCAAAACCTCACACGCACTTGCCGTTCTTTACAGAATGCACAGAGGAACTATTTGCCTCCTGATTCAAACACAACTTCGCCGGTCTTCTCATTGAGAATAAACAAGTCATTGTCAGGAGTTTGTTTGAAATCGAGCATTTGAGTGATGGAATTCGCGATCGTATCAAACGATCCGTGACCGATTCGGCGGCCGCCTAACCAGTTGTCCTCAATAAAGCGGAGAACCGAGGTCTGATCAGTGAGAGTGCTATCAACGAAGTTATGTTTTGCCCAGGGCGAGATGACCATGAATGGTTGGCGCGCGCCATATCCGCAACGTCCTTGTGCATGACTGGTATCGACTCCCGCAAGCACCGGCGGTGCCGTGCCGCAGAAGCCATTGCCAGTAAGAGCATCCGCCGCAGTTTGCGAGGTATTCACAATGGGACCAATCTGGTGGTCGTACCAGCCGTCGGAGTCATCGTACAAAATGACCACGGCTGTATTTGACCATTCAGGCTGGCTCTGCAAAAAATTAATTACGTGCACGATAAAGGTTTGTTCGTCCAGCGGATCGGAATATCCAGGATGACCATCCTGATATCCCTTCGCTTTGAGAAAACTCACTGCGGGAAAATTACCAGATTGGACAGCGCTGTAAAAATCGTCGATATCGTACTGATGATTGGCCGTGTCTCCGTGGCGTCCGATCATTTCGACCGAACTGGGACGCGCGTGAGTTGGGTTCGAGGTGGATGCGTAATACTGGAACGGCTGGTGGTGCGGAATGTAATCCGCCTTGACGACTTCGGTGATTGCGGATTTTGTGGTGCGGTGGCATCCGGTCGTCCCATTCGCATTTACGATACCCAGATTGAAGCCACCCTCAAAGAACCCCCAGGTGATGCCGGCCTCATTCAGCAGATCTCCGATGTTCTTGCCCCCCATCTGGACCTGGCTGTTCGAAGAACATACGTCGCCGAAAGGATCAATATCACTGATCAACGTGGTTGAACCATTGCCGCCATCAATCACGCTACCCGTGGCGTTCACGGCTTGAACGACGCCGTTGGTCTGACCTGAAACCAAATTGAGAGCCCCATCGGTTGAAGGACCGAAGTTCGTTCCATAGGAATTATCATTCATGGCATAACGCTGGGCATAGTTCCACATGGCTGTAACCGTATTTCCGTCGTAGTAGCCCATCACCTGTCCCGTGGTGTCGACCGCAGGCGGTGGCGAATTCGGCGGAGGTCCCGCTGTCCCTGTATTAGCGGGAAACAGGTCCATGAGCCCAGCGTCAAAAGCCATCTGTTCCGCCGTATAGTCGTGATCCATGTCCTGCGTGGCTGCCTGTGAGCGATCGAACCGGAAAGGATTTGTGGCTCCCGCGCCATTCGCCGGATTCAAGTTCGGATTGAGGGTTAGAAGTGCGTTCGAAAGTCCGTTCACAGTCGGGGTGTTGAACAGCGCGTGGAAAGCGGGTTCGCCTTTCGGATTCAGCGCTACCGGATAGGTTGCAAAATAGTGGTCGAAGGAAACGTTCTCCTGGAAAATTACGACCAGATGCCTGATTTTGGTGGATGATTTTTCGGGGGACTCGGCATTGGCCAGGATCGAAGTTCCGGGCACCACTGCCATAATGACAACTAAACACAGCGAGAGAAATTGACGCATGTTTTTCACTTTCGCGGAACTAAAAAGGATTAACTGACAGGCCGAACCATGCTAAGTCCCGCATGGTTGAAACCAGATGAATGAATTGTTAAAAGAAGATGAATTGAGCGCAAGCCTTGCTGATAGTCGCGTCCCCTAGCCTAGCGCTGCGCGTTTGCCTGTTCTTTCGGGGAGAACAAAGTTGTGATTTTCCCCTCGATCATTGCCCCTCGATCGAGTTGACAAAGGGACTCTTACTTGAGCCACAGTGCTCACGCGCACTGTTGTCGGCGCGAAGTGCTTTTCTGCCCCTGTCACGCCCTCAAGCAGTCCCTGGTCGTTCTCACAATGCTTGCATGACGTCCCTTTTTTCTCAACTTCAAGGAGATGCTAATGAAACGTAACCTGCCTGCACCGACCGTCTTTCTTGCGACTGCTCTGTGCCTGATCTGCACAGCTACATTTGGACAATCGCAACAGGAAGAGTCTTAGGCTGCGTTCGACGACGGCCCTTTTAACACGTTGCCGTATTGTAGCGGGAAGCTGTATCACACGAGTTTGGCTAAAAAATAGACGGTCACGGTGCTAGGTCGCTGAACGGGAATGATTCGCGCCCCAGGGTCGGCATGACCCTGCGCCCGTCGCGTGGCCGATCGCACTATCGACTGCAGTCCCTAGATTTTTCTGTGATTTGCCGCTGGTACAGGAAAATGTACCGGGGATCAGGTAAGCGGATGCGGCGGTCAGGGATGGCTTCCAAGTCGGTTAAACTGCAAAGTCCCCACGAGGGCCACCGTGTGCAGTCACTCCTGCGATTTCAGGACGTGACCGCCAGCATCCTGTCCACATTCCTGTCAACCTCAGGATAGAGACGATCAGCACACGATGACATCGGTGAAACTGTGTAGCAATCAAATCCCGATCGCTTAATTCCCGTTGCGAAAATGTGGCTTTGTCGGATCGTGATTGGTCGAGCCCAAGGTGGGTTGACAAGACTCGGAGATCAATCAACGATTGTCGGGGCCTCTGCATCCAACGTTCATGTCTTTAGGGCTTCAGCTCACATGGCTTGTGATATTGGCTATCCCGGTGGCATCGATAGCCTGGACCGTGACCCATGAAGAGGTGTTTCGCGAGCCCCGGCAGTACTGTCAGCGGGAATCGACTCAATCCCGCTCTCGGTTGCGTCGAAAACTCTTTTATTTATTTACCTGCGAGTTTTGCTTCAGCCACTATGTCGCAGCCGGCGTACTATTCGTGGTCCGCTTCAAGTTGCTGTACGTGGATTGGCGGGGATACTTTATCGCGTTTTTCGCCCTGGTGTGGATCGCCAACCAGTACATGAGCATTTACAACCGCTTACGCCTCGATATCAAGCATGAACAGGTCGAAATCAAGGCTGACGAACAGAAGGTGGACAGTCGCAAGTTCGATAATCGAGCCATCGTCGATCGCAAGGCCGCTTGAGGAAATCAACACTTCAAACTCGAATTGGCACTCGCAACTCCCCAGTACGCCGGGAGGGGATGACAACCTCAACGATCGTACCGGGATTGGCGTTGGCCAATCGCAAACTTCCGCCAAGTTCGGTGACCCGTTGTCTCATTCCACCGATCCCCACTCCCACGCTCTCCGGCCGGAGTTGAATGACTTGCTCTTCGATTCCCTTGCCATCGTCGCGGACCGTAACTGTAATGCGCCCATTGTTTTCATTCAGGCTGATCGATCCATTGCGCGCTCCCGAATGCCGGAACATATTGGTCAAGGCTTCTTGGATGATGCGGAAGATCGCAGTTTCCAGCTCTGACCTAAGCCGGCTGAGATCAGGAGGTTCAACTTCCAGGCGAATATCGATTCCGCTGCGTTCTGATAACCCTTCGAGATACCAGCGCAGCGCGGAGACGAGGCCAACCTCGTCGAGCAGTGGGGGATGCAGAAGATGGGAAATTGTCCGGACCTGTTGGATGGCGCGATCCACCAATTGACTCGCGTCCCCGGATGCTTGTCGCATGGCAGGTGACGAGCTTTTGGAGAGGACCCCGTCCAGAATCATTTTAGCCGCGGCCAATTCCTGTCCCAGACCGTCGTGAATCTCGCGGGCAATGCGGCGCCGCTCTTCGTCCTGCATGGTCATCAGGCGGCCTGACAGGCGTCTCAGTTCCACCGTTCGGAGATCGACCATCCTCTCCAATTCGACCGCGCTGTTGCGGATCGATTGTTCCAGCATTTTGCTGTCATGAATGTCGGAGCAAGTTCCGTACCACTTTAGGATGTTTCCGGCTGGATCGCGCAACGGGACAGCTCGGGCGCGGAACCAGCGATATTGCTGGTCGGCGCCGCGTATACGGTATTCTGACTCATAGCCTTCTCCGGACTCGACGCATCGCATCCACTGCGACAGGCTTCGGTCCTTGTCCTCAGGGTGCAAATACTCCATCCAGCCAAATCCAATGGCAGTGCCTGGCGCAGCACCGGTGTAGTCATAAAATCGGCTGCTGATGTAGTCCCGCGTACCATCCGCCTTCCGGCTGAAAATAATATCAGGGGCGGTGTGCACGATGGCATCGAGTTCCTGGTTTTTCTGTGCAAGGTCGTTGTTCAGTTGCTGCAGAGCCACCGCCTTTTGCTCCAACTCCAGCGTACGGTCGGCAACACGAAGTTCGAGTTCATTGTTCAGCCGCTCGAGTTGAAGCTTCTTGCGATGGAGCTCGGCGAATACCCTCACCTTCGCCCGCAGGACCTCTGGAACAATCGGGACAGAAAGATAATCGACTGCTCCGTGCTGGTATCCCTTGAGGCGGTCGAGGTCGGTCAAATGCACGGCAGACACGAAAATGATGGCTGTTTTCTGGAAGCGCGGATGCTGCCGGATGATCTCAGCGAGTTCAAAGCCGTCGATCTCCGGCATGCTGACATCCATCAATATGACGGCAACATCGGTTTTGAGCAGTTTCTCGAGAGCGTCCTTGGCCGAAGTGGCCTTGATCAGGTTCTCTCCCAGATCGGCGAGGACAGCCTCATAGCTGAGCAGTTTGCCAGCTTGATCGTCGACCATGAGAATGTTCACTGCTTGGTGTGCGGTCATCACTCTCTCAGGAACGCGCCCTACGATTCACGCCACTTACCTCGCATCGAACCACTCAAACCGCTCGCTATCTGTGCAGCCACATACGAAGCGCCGAGAGCAATTGTTCAGTATTCACCGGCTTGGCCAAGTACTCCGATGCGCCAGCTTCCAGGCACTTTTCACGATCGCCCTTCATCGCCTTGGCCGTCAGAGCAATGATCGGAAGCCTGCGGAACGAAGGGTTCTGCCGGATCACTTGCATAGTAGCGTATCCATCCATCTCTGGCATCATGATGTCCATCAAAACGATGGCCACATCGGGAGTTGATTCCAGCATCGAAATGGCTTCACGCCCGGTTCCCGCAGTCAAGACCGCCATGCCCCGACGTTCAAGCACGCTGCTGAGTGCGAAGATGTTTCGCATGTCGTCATCGACGACCAGCACTTTCTTGCCGACCAGGGCCTCATCCGATCGGTGCAGCCGATCGAGCATCTTCTGCTTTTCTTGAGGGAGGTTGGCGACGACCCGGTGAAGGAAGAGCGCCGTCTCATCGAGCAACCGCTCCGGAGATTCCACACCTTTCACAACTACGCTGCGGGCCAAGGTGTGCAGGCGGGCGTCCTCTTCCGGAGATAACTCTTTCCCGGTAAAGACGACGACCGGCAAGTCAGTCACCTCGGGAATATCCCGCATGCGCTCGAGGATGTCGAAGCCGCTCATGTCGGGTAACCGCAAGTCGAGTACGACGCAATCGAACGACTCCCGGGTGACCAAATCCAGAGCTTCAGAACCGGTGGCTGCGACGGTGACATCGATGTCTTTGTAGCCCAGCAATTCGCGGATACTCAACTGTTCCGCCGGGTTGTCTTCCACAATCAGCAACCGCTTGCGGCGTGGAGCGGCATATTCTTTGATGCGCGACAGCGCCGATTCCAATTCTTCCGCCCTCGTCGGCTTGGTCACGAAAGCAAACGCTCCGCGAGCCAGGCCATGATGCCGATCCTCATCCAGGGTCAGCATCTGCACCGGAATATGCCGGGTCGCGGGGTCTTGTTTCAGGTGATTGAGAACGGTCCAGCCCAGCATGTCGGGCAAGAACACGTCCAGCGAAACCGCCGTGGGATGGAACTCGCGAGCCAACGCGAGTGCATCTGAGCCTCGCAAGGCTACGAGCACCTTGAAACCTTTATCCCGCGATAAGTCACAAATCACGCGGGCATAGTGCGGATCATCCTCAACAATCAACAGCACGGCGTCATCTGGCTGCAGGCTGTTGCGGTCGTCGGTAATCTGCTCGACCGGGTGTTCCGAGACAGCGATGGTCGAAAGTTGAAGCGGTGTGGCAGCCGAGGAAGCCTTCCCATCTGCCAGGTTCAGCTTCGATGCGGTCGGCCCCACATACGTCAGAGGCAGATAAAGAATAAACGTGCTGCCTTGGCCGGGCGTACTCCGCAGTTGAATTTCACCGCCCAACAAGCTGGCGAGTTCGCGGCTGATGGCCAGGCCCAGTCCGGTTCCGCCGTACTTGCGACTGGTGCTGGCATCTGCTTGTTGGAAGGCCTCGAAGATGATGCGCTGTTTATCGAGTGCAATGCCGATGCCGGAATCGGTGACCTCAAAGGCCACGACCGACGCTGCTCCGCTGAGAATCGGATGATCTTCGCTCCATCCCTTGGGCGCGACCGACACCGCGAGGCGTACCGAACCATGCTCGGTGAATTTGAACGCATTCGATAACAGATTCTTCAACACCTGCTGCAGGCGCTTCGAATCTGTCACCAGGCTGCGCGTGAGATGCGGATCGGCCTGCACCTCGAAAGCAAGCTTCCTGTTCTCGGCTTCGTGCCGGAACGGCCGGGCCACCATTTCGAGCAGGTTGGCGAAGAAGACTTCCTCCGCCTCGACCGACACCGTGCCGGACTCAATCTTCGAAAGATCGAGGATGTCGCTGATCAGATTCAACAAGTCGGTGCCTGCACCGTGAATGGTGCGGGCGAATTCAACCTGCTTCGGAGTCAAGTTGTGATCGGGATTCTCACTGAGTTGCTGGCCCAGAACAAGAATGCTGTTCAGAGGTGTACGCAACTCGTGCGACATGTTGGCCAGGAATTCCGATTTGTACTTGGAAGTGAGCGCCAGCTCTTTTGCTTTCTCTTCCAGAGCGCGACGGGCTTGCTCAATTTCCTGGTTCTTACGTTCCACTTCGACATTCTGCTCGGCCAGCTGTTGCGCTTTCTGCGCCAACTGCTCGTTGGTCTGTTGCAGCTCTTTCTGCTGCGTCTGAAGTTCAGCTGCAAGTTGCTGTGATTGTTTGAGCAGGCCTTCGGTCTGCATCGTCGCTTCGATACTATTCAGCACGATGCCGATGCTAGCGGTGAGTTGTTCCAGGAAGGCCAGGTGCGATGCCGTGAATGCGTTCAACGACGCCAGTTCGATCACGGCCTTGACCCGATCTTCGAACAACACCGGCAGGACGATCACATTCCGCGGAACCGATTCAAACAGCCCCGAACGGATCGCGACTGTTTTTTCCGGCAGATCGGAAATCAACATACGACGCTTTTCTGCCGCAACCTGCCCAACCAATCCCTCGCCAATTCGCAACCGGCGAAGGTGCCCGTTGTCGCCGTCGTCGGCAAAGGCCGACAGCAGCACCATGCCCGCCGATTCTTCCGTTTCCATCTGGTAAATCACACCTTGCTGGGCGTTCACCAGCGGTGCGAGCTCGGAGAGCAACATGCGGCCCACAGTCGCGAGGTCTCGCTGGCCCTGCAACATTCCGGTAAAGCGCGCCAGGTTGGTCTTGAGCCAGTCTTGTTCCGTGTTGCGGTCCGTCGTGAGACGGAGGTTGTCGATCATCGTGTTGATGTTGTCTTTCAGTTCGGCCACCTCGCCGCTGGCTTCCACCTGAATGGATCGCGTCAAGTCGCCCTTGGTCACGGCGGTCGCCACTTCCGCGATCGCTCGCACCTGGTTGGTCAAGTTATCGGCCAGCAAATTGACGTTACCGGTCAGATCCTTCCAGGTGCCGGCAGCGCCCGGCACATTAGCCTGGCCGCCCAAGCGGCCTTCGACGCCGACTTCGCGGGCGACGGTGGTCACCTGATCGGCAAAGGTGGCAAGCGTCTTCGTCATGTTGTTGATGGTTTCGGCCAAGGCCGCCACTTCGCCCTTGGCATTCACCGTCAGCTTTTGCGTGAGGTCGCCGTTGGCCACAGCCGTGACGACTTTGACGATACCGCGCACTTGCTCGGTGAGGTTGACCGCCATGACGTTGACGTTGTCGGTGAGATCTTTCCACGTGCCGGCGACTCCGGGGACTTTCGCCTGTCCGCCGAGTTTGCCGTCGGTGCCGACTTCGCGCGCCACACGCGTGACCTCAGCGGCGAACGCGTTCAGCTGATCCACCATCGTATTGATGGTGTTTTTCAGCTCGAGAATTTCGCCCTTCACATCCACCGTGATTTTGCGCGACAAGTCGCCGCGCGCCACAGCCGTCGTCACTTCGGCGATGTTTCGGACCTGACCAGTAAGGTTGCCTGCCATCGCGTTTACCGAGTCCGTGAGATCTTTCCAGGTTCCGGCGACGCCCGGCACGTTGGCTTGCCCGCCCAGCCGGCCTTCAGAGCCCACTTCGCGGGCCACGCGCGTGACTTCGGCCGCGAACGAGCGCAACTGCTCGACCATCGTGTTCAGCGTTTCTTTCAACTGCAAGATTTCGCCGCGCACGTCTACCGTGATCTTTTTCGACAGATCGCCGTTTGCAATAGCGGTCGCGACCTCCGCGATGTTACGAACCTGGCCAGTCAGGTTGCTGGCCATGAAGTTCACGTTATCGGTGAGATCTTTCCAGGTTCCGGCAACTCCGGGTACCTGCGCCTGGCCACCGAGCTTGCCGTCGGTGCCTACTTCGCGGGCCACGCGCGTTACTTCGCCGGCGAACGCGTTCAGCTGGTCCACCATCGTATTGATGGTGTTCTTCAACTCAAGAATTTCGCCTTTCACGTCGACCGTGATCTTGCGCGACAAGTCGCCGCGGGCCACGGCCGTGGTCACTTCGGCAATGTTTCGCACCTGTCCAGTCAGGTTGCCGGCCATGGAGTTTACCGAGTCCGTCAGATCTTTCCACGTTCCAGCGACGCCCGGAACCTGCGCCTGTCCGCCCAGTTTACCTTCGGTACCCACCTCGCGGGCCACACGGGTTACCTCGGCCGCAAACGCGTTCAGCTGATCCACCATCGTGTTGATGGTTTCTTTGAGCAACAGAATTTCGCCACTCACGTTCACCGTAATTTTCTTGGAAAGGTCGCCGCTCGCGATCGCCGTTGACACCTCGGCGATGTTGCGGACCTGGCCGGTCAAGTTACTGGCCATCGAGTTCACCGAGTCGGTGAGATCTTTCCAGGTTCCGCCGACGCCGGGCACGAGAGCCTGACCGCCGAGTTTCCCGTCCGTTCCGACTTCGCGGGCAACGCGGGTTACTTCCGACGCGAACGACCGCAACTGATCCACCATCGTGTTCATGGTGTCTTTGAGTTCGAGAATTTCACCTTTCACGTCGACGGTGATCTTGCGTGATAAGTCGCCACGGGCTACAGCCGTGGCCACTTCGGCGATATTGCGAACCTGGCCAGTCAGGTTATTGGCCATGAAGTTGACGTTGTCGGTGAGATCCTTCCACGTACCGGCTACCCCCGGGACTTGCGCCTGACCGCCAAGTTTTCCTTCCGTACCGACTTCGCGGGCCACACGCGTTACTTCACCAGCGAACGCATTGAGCTGATCCACCATCGTGTTGATGGTGTTCTTGAGTTCGAGAATTTCACCTTTCACGTCGACCGTGATCTTGCGCGACAAGTCGCCGCGAGCCACAGCCGTCGTAACTTCAGCGATATTTCGGACCTGGCCAGTCAGGTTACCGGCCATCGAGTTGACCGAGTCGGTAAGATCTTTCCACGTTCCGGCGACGCCGGGCACGTTCGCCTGTCCGCCCAACCGGCCTTCCGTACCCACCTCGCGGGCCACGCGCGTTACTTCGCCGGCGAACCGGTTCAGCTGATCGACCATCGTGTTGAGGGTCTCTTTCAGCTGCAGGATTTCGCCGCGCACGTCAACCGTGATCTTGCGCGACAAGTCACCGCTGGCAATGGCGGTTGCAACTTCAGCGATGTTTCGCACCTGGCCAGTCAGGTTGCTAGCCATGAAATTCACGTTGTCTGTAAGGTCTTTCCACGTACCGCCGACCCCGGGCACCTGCGCCTGGCCGCCGAGCTTTCCTTCCGTACCTACTTCGCGGGCCACACGAGTCACTTCACCTGCGAACGCGTTCAGCTGGTCCACCATCGTGTTGATGGTATCTTTCAGTTCGAGAATTTCACCTTTTACATCGACCGTAATTTTGCGGGACAGATCGCCGCGGGCCACAGCCGTCGTGACTTCAGCGATGTTACGGACTTGAGCGGTCAGGTTGCCGGCCATGGCGTTCACCGAGTCGGTGAGATCTTTCCACGTGCCGGCCACGCCGGGCACCACAGCCTGTCCGCCGAGCTTTCCGTCGGTTCCCACTTCCCGGGCCACACGCGTCACTTCCGATGCGAACGACCGCAACTGATCCACCATCGTGTTGATGGCTTCCTTGAGCTGCAAAATCTCGCCGCGAACGTCGACCGTAATCTTGCGGGACAAATCGCCGCTGGCAACGGCGGTTGCGACTTCAGCGATGTTTCGCACCTGGCCAGTCAGGTTGCTGGCCATCAGATTTACGTTATCGGTGAGGTCCTTCCACGTCCCGGCCACGTCGGGTACTTGCGCCTGCCCGCCCAACTTGCCTTCTGTTCCTACTTCGCGCGCCACCCGCGTAACCTCGGCGGTGAACACACCGAGCTGCTGAATCATCGTGTTAACAAGATTGGCGGAACGCAGGAACTCACCTTCCAGAGGACGGCCGTCCACATCGAGTCGCACAGTCTGCGTAAGGTCGCCTTGCGCAACCGCCGCAATCGCGCGCGTGACCTCGGCGGTAGGCCGCAGCAAATCCTCGACGAGAGTGTTGACCGAAACTTCCATCTCGCCCCACGCGCCTCTCGACTCATGGAATCGCGTACGCTCCCGCGTTTTACCCTGCTTACCCACCACCTGCCCAACGCGCTTCAACTCCTGCGCCATGTGCTGATTGGCCGCGACGATGTCGTTAAAAGTGTCGGCGACTTTGCCCGCCAGTCCCACCCAGGTGCCCGGCAGCCGCACGGTAAAATCGCCATCGCGCATGCTCTGCAGGCTGGTCAGAAGGACGGTCAGGTCGAGGGATTCCTCCGAGCCTTTGGATTTCCCATTGTTGGACTTCCCGTTGTTCTTGGCCATGGTTGGCGGAGAATTCCCAGGACTATTGGGCGCGATTTCCTTGAGTCCGGATCGTTTCATTGTTTCTCCCCAAAGGAGTACCCCAAATCAGGGGTAGCCGTCGCGCAATCAGTCTTCACCGACTCAAATTTGCGCGCGGACACAGAGCTTTTTGGACTACGGTTCGGCACGGTAATGGAGGAGTACGAGTGTCTAACCCGGTGCCTGAGGCGCGCCCCGTATCAGCGCCTCGCCACCTGTTTTTACTTCCGTTATTGGTACCACGGACGCTTGAGCGCTCGCCCTAAGGTATTTCCTGTAGTTGACGCTGCCGAAAGGCGCGGACCTATCGTGCCTCACGGATCACTTTTATGTAGAGCCGGTTTGCGCGCAACCTCTCGACTGGCTTCAATCTCTAAGGCATTGCGTCGGGTGGAGCAGAGGCAGATTCGAACCCAATTCGGGCTGCGCTGGCCATTTCAGGATGCGCAAAAAACCCATGCATATAAAGCGAGATGCCTTCTTGAATACTTCTTATCGCATCAGCATTGTTATTCCCGCATACAACGAAGCACCGCGTCTGGGCCCGACCCTCGATCGAGTCCTCGATTTTGTTCGGAAACAGGGTTGGGACGCTGAAGTCATCGTGGTCGACGACGGGTCGCGCGACGGAACGGCCGATATCGTCCGAGGTTACGCCCAGAACAACGAGATCGTACGTTTGCTACAGAACCCGGGTAACCGCGGCAAGGGCTACAGCGTGCGCAACGGCGTCATGAACGCCAACGGCCAAATCATTCTCTTCACCGATGCCGATCTGTCCTCACCCATCGAAGAGGCGCCCAAACTTCTGGAAGTGATAGAGTCCGGCGCCGACGTGGCGATTGGGTCACGTTGGATGCGCAGCGAACTTCAGACTAGGCGTCAGTCCGTAGCCCGGCAGGTCCTGGGAAGAGTTTTCAATCTTCTGCTGCGAGTAGTTCTCCGGCTGGATTTCAAAGACACCCAATGCGGCTTTAAGGCATTCCGTCGAAATGCCGCACGAGCGCTGTTTCCCCTGCAAAAAATCGAGCGCTGGGGCTTTGACCCGGAGATTCTGTTTCTTGCGGACCGCGCCGGTTTCCGGGTGGTCGAGGTTCCTGTCCGATGGGGACACGACAGTGGAACCAGGATTAGTCCCATTGCGGACGGCTCCCGCATGGTGGGGGAGATGCTCAGGATTCGCTGGTACTCCATGGCTGGGAAATACGGCGATCAGATCCGCGTAGCCGCGCCGAGCACGGCAGGTGCGAGCCAGCGCGGTCGATCATAACCCCGATTGAGGCAGCGAAACGCTACCACGGGAAGCTACAGGTCTTCCACGAATGCATTAGGTGCCAAACCTGATGGCCGTAGCAAACGAAACATCTCTATGCTCGACAACGATCGACGAACAACCAACCCATGTTAGGGAGTGATGCAATGAATCGAAAGTCCCGTTGTCGAAATTTGTGGTTAATTGGTTCGCTGGTTCTAACCTGTGGGGCCTCGGTGGCAGCGCAAGATTCTGCGGGCCAGAGTAGCCATGCGTCGGACAACACGGAGATGAATCAGCGCGACCGGAACCCGAACGAACCCACCGCCGATCAGCAGCAAAATAACCGCTCTGACCGCGACATCACCCAGCAGGTGCGTAAGGCGATCGAAGGAGACAAGGACTTCTCCTCGTACGCCCACAACGTGAAAGTGATCACTCAAAACGGCCAAGTAACGCTGAAGGGACCTGTCCGCTCAGAACAAGAGAAGCAAGCCGTCGAAGCCAAGGCGGCGGCAGTGGCTGGCGACGGCAAGGTCACGAGCGAATTGACCGTGAAACCAAAGAGCTAGCATTCCAAACAAAATACTCCAAGGAGAAGTTCATCATGGCAGGAAAAAATACGGCTGTTTTCGGCATTTATCCCACCTATGCAGGCGTTGAAACCGGGGTTGATGCTTTAAGGTCCGCGGGATTCCGGAACGACGACATCTCCGCTCTGTTCCCCGAAGGCGTTGGGACCAGAGACTTCGCTCACCAGAAGAACACGAAAGCTCCGGAGGGCGCCACCACCGGCGCCGGATCGGGAGCTGTTCTCGGCGGCGCCATGGGATGGCTGCTCGGTATCGGCGCCATCGCCATTCCCGGCCTGGGGCCCTTCATCGCTGCCGGTCCGATCATGGCCGCCTTGGCCGGTGCTGGCTTAGGCGGCGCGGTCGGCGGGATTGCCGGGGCCCTCATCGGAATGGGAATTCCGGAATATGAAGCCAAGCGCTACGAGGGCCGGGTGAAAGATGGCGGCATCCTGCTTTCCGTCCACTCCGATAATTCTGACCAGACGAAGCGAGCCAAGGAGATCTTGAAGCGCACGGGCGCTCAGGACATCTCATCGTCTGGAGAAGCGGGCTCCGATGATAAGTCTGAAAACGTACGGCTGCCGCGTGCGGTTTAGCCAGAGCAAAATTGTTTGAAGCGTCGGGGTTGCCGGCAACAGCTTTCGCAGCTGTTGCTCGGCGCCCCGATTGTATTAAGGACGACGTTGTTCAAGGAAGGAACGAGAATGAAAGTTGAGAAAGACGGAAAAGACAAGAAAGAGAAGAACACATTTCTCACCGACATCGCCGAGATTCGCCGTCGCGCGCGTCAACACATAGAGGACGGCGCCGTAACCGACACCTACAAAGGTGATCGCAAGGTCGTTTTACGCGTATTGAATGAGGCCCTCGCTACCGAGATCGTTTGCGTCCTGCGCTATAAGCGTCACCACTACATGGCCAAAGGAATCCATTCGCAGGCGGTTGCGGAGGAGTTTCTCGAACATGCCGCAGAAGAGCAGGAGCACGCCGATTCGATCGCGGAAAGGATCACACAGCTTGACGGGGAGCCGAACTTCAGTCCCGAAGGCCTGCTTACCCGCAGCCACTCAGAATATGTGGAAGGCGAAAGCTTGATCGACATGATTCGCGAGGATCTGATCGCGGAAAGGATTGCCATTGAATCCTATTCTGAAATCATCCGATATCTTGCCGACAACGACCCAACCAGCCGGAGGTTGATGGAAAGCATTCTCGCCAAAGAGGAAGAGCATGCCGAGGATATGAAGACGTTGCTTGAAACCATAGCCCGGGAAGAAAAACACGCGGATCGGAGCAAAGCCAGTTAGTGCGCGTTCCCCAGCTTGGCTCCGGAGACGCTCGCTCGAGGCCCCGTCAGGCAGTTGGTCCAACAGTTCCAGCCAGGCGTATCGCACATATCGGGCAGGACCCCTGGATACCAGGAAGCCGGGAAAATGCGTCCACAAGAGCTCGAACTGCATGGCGGGAGCCGACAGCAGATATTTGCAGGCCCTACTGGGGGGCGGCCACGAACAGGACAGAAATTGCCTGCGGTTGCGCTTCCGCAGGTGGCTCGGGCCGAGCCTCGTAAGGACGTTGCCCGCATCTTAATGATGTAACGATCCGTCCGCTCTCGCTCGGGAGGACGCCTGAAACTGGATTTGGAGGCTAGGCATTGGTTCGCTCCACGAATTCAACGACTTCCTCCAAATCATCTGTATTCATCGCCCTCGCGCTGGCGATCGGGGCGCTGTATTTTGGCCGCCAGATCTTCATTCCCTTGGCGCTGGCTCTCGTCCTCAGCTTCTTGCTCACGCCCTTGGTCAGCTTGCTGGAACGGGGCCACCTGCGCCGCCTTCCTGCCGTCCTGGTGGTGCTGATTTTCTGTTTTGCACTGACCGCCGGCGCTGGCTGGGAGGTCGCCGGCCAACTGCTCGACATCACCGGCCACATTCGGGACTACAAACAGAACGTCGAGGAAACCATTCGCTCGCTTCGCCCTCCGGCTAGCGGTGCCTTTGGGCAAGCAACCGCTACGGTCGAAGAGTTAAACAAGGAGCTGGCCGCAGCGCCCGGCCAGGCCGCAGCTGCGCACGAACCAAACCAAGCAAACGGATCGCGCCCAAATCGCCCCCTTCAGGTCCAGGTGACCACCGCCCCGACCAATCTCGTCCAGGATTTGCACGCCCTTCTCGGCCCTCTTGCTGCTCCGGCGGAGACAGCCACAATCGTCGTCATCTTTGTGGCCTTCATGTTGATCAAGCGGGAGGATTTGCGCAATCGCCTGATACGACTCGGAGGACAAGGGCAATTGACTGTCATGACCCAGGCACTGGACGAGGCGAGTCAGCGCCTGGGTCGATATCTCTTACTGCAGTTTCTCGTAAACGCCGGCTACGGACTGGTTTTCGGAGTTGGTCTGTACTTTATCCGAGTTCCGCACGCGCTACTGTGGGGAATCCTTTCAGCTTTGATGCGCCTTGTTCCCTACGTCGGGACATTGATCGCGACTGCTTTCCCGATGGCAATGGCGTTAGCTGTGTTTCCGGGCTGGGAGCACGCGGCGCTGATTTTTGGCCTGTTTGTGGTGCTCGAGTTGATCGTGGCAAACATGATCGAGCCCTGGTTGTACGGGGCGCACACTGGAATCTCCTCCCTTGCCATCCTGGTCGCTGCAGTCTTCTGGTCCATGCTGTGGGGGCCCGTCGGATTGATCTTGTCTACTCCCCTGACCGTCTGCCTCATGCTTGTGGGGCGCTACGTCCCGCACTTGAGTTTCCTCGAGGTTCTGCTCGGCGATGAGCCGGTGCTGAGTCCGCACGAACTCTTCTACCAACGCCTGCTGGCGATGGATCAGGACGAAGCAAGAAACGTCGCGGACGTTCAGCTGCGCGACAAATCTCTCGAGAGCCTTTATGAAAACGTTCTGATCCCGGCTCTGCGCCTGGCGGAGGAAGATCGCCACACGGACATTCTGGGAGAACGCGCGAGCGAATTTGTCTACCAAACCACCAGAGAATTGATCGAGGATGTGGGCGACCGCGTTCTTCGCCACGATGCTGACGAAAAGGCTGACGCAGGCAGCAGCGATCGATCGAATGCGACACTCGGTCCGGTCGATATTGTTTGCCTGCCGGCAAGGGACGAGGCTGACGAACTGGTAGGAATGATGTTCACCCAACTTCTTCGGCAGGCAGGGTACGGCGCAACTTATCTGGCCATCGGAGCCGTGGACAACATGCTGGATCAGGTGAAGGAGGGCGGTTTCAAAATCGCATATGTCTCCGCGCTTCCGCCGTTCGCCGTTGGCCAGGCGCGCTCGCTCTGCAAGCGTCTTCGAGCCAGTTTTCCTGACCTCGTAATCGTCGTAGGCCTATGGGAGTTTGCCGGCGGCGTTCCGAAAGCCCAAGAACGAGTCGGGGTGAGTACCGCCAACGCAGTAGTGACGACTCTCGCCGAAGCCCTGCTACAGATCCGAACCCTGCCGAAACTCGGCGCCGCCGACATCGAGGAAAAGCCAGAAATGGTCGAGAAGAATAGCGACAACATCGACCGACGCGAAGCCGACTTTCCGCGCAGCGCCGCTGCCATCGGAAATCGGAAATGAATGCTGCCGGAGAGTCCAGTTTGGCCGCTGTCCCACTCATTCTCGCTGCCAGCAATCGATCACCGGGGGCAGGGGGACTGCCGATCAGTAATATCGTTCCAAAAGGGGAACGGAACTTATGTGTGAATATGCGTGAAGCTGAATTCTGTATTTGCAGTTCGCTCCTGAATGGAACAGCTTTGGAAGAAGACAGAGGGGTTCGGGAGGGATTGCCGCAGAACTTCGGATAGCGGTGACCGTGGTTGCAGTCACCACCATCCTTTCGAGCCATGGGCATTTGGGCGCTTAGGTTAGGCTGCGCTTCGACCCATTACGAAATGCAAAATCAAAGAGATTACAGCAAAGATCAGCAGCAAGTGGATCAATCCACCCGCAACGTGAAACACGCTGAAGCCGGTAATCCAGGCAATCAGCAGAATGACGAACAGAATTGTCCAAATGCTCATTTTCTTTCTCCTTTACCGAATTCGTTCGAGGCCTGACAACATCAGCCTAGCTGAAGGCCCGCAACTTGTCCTTACCCGGCATCTTGTATCCACCGGGAAATGTTTCTGTACACTGGGTTCGGGAAACATGGCATGGAACTCGTTTGGCCGCATGCTTTTAGGCCAACCTTGTACTCCGTTTGGCAACTAAGACTAGGACATCCTGCCATGGCGCTCGAAACCAGGTTGCAGGAGAACCGGCGTGCCGTAATTAAGCTGTGCTCAGCCAGTGAAGTTTTTCGACGGCCTTTATGACACGAATTCTCCACCTTTTTCGACCCATGATCTTTGCCGGTCTGCTCCTCGGCCTCGCGCCGCTTTGCGGCGCTTATTCCGTTCTAACGCACGAAGAGGTCGTCGATCTGCTGTGGAAAGACGATATCCAGCCCCTCCTCACCAAACGTTTTCCCGATGCCACCGCGGATGACCTGAAAAAAGCGCACGCCTTCGCCTATGGCGGTTCGCTCGTCCAGGACATGGGTTATTACCCCTTCGGCAATAAGTATTTCAGCGACCTCACCCACTACGTTCGCAGCGGGGACTTCATCGTCAAGATGATCAACGAATCCTCCGACCTGAACGAATACGCGTTCGCCCTGGGCGCGTTGGCGCACTACTCCGCCGACAATCTTGGACATCCGATTGTCAATCAGGCGGTAGGACTGGAGTTTCCGAAACTGCGCAAGAAGTTCGGCAAAGAAGTGACCTATGCCGATGATCCGAAGGCTCACATTCGCACCGAGTTCGGCTTCGACGTCACCCAGGTCGCCAAGAATAATTACACCTCAGACCGGTATCACGACTTCATCGGATTTGAAGTATCGAAACCTGTGTTGGAGCGCGCTTTCCAGGATACCTATAGCCTTGAACTGGTCGACGTAGTTGCCAAAGAAGATTTGGCAATTGGAACCTTCCGGCGGTCAATCAGTACCATCATTCCCGAGATGACGAGGGTTGCGCTCGTGGCCAGGAAGAAAGAACTGGTCGCCGAAACCCCGAATTTCAATTCCAAAAAGTTCCGTTACTACCTATCGCGGGCCAATTACCAAAAAGAATGGGGCAAAGGGTATCGGAAACCAGGCTTCGGCACGCGAGTGCTGGCATTCTTCCTGAAATTCATGCCGAAGATTGGGCCGTTCAAGGCGGTTGACTTCAAGATCCCGTCGCAAAAAACCGAGGATCTGTATATCGCCAGCGTCAACCACACTCTCGATAACTACAAGGGTCTTCTCACCCAAGTCCGCGCCAATAAACTTCAGCTCCCCAACACCGATTTCGATACTGGAAAGGTGACGCGCGCCGGCGAGTACGTTCTGACCGACAACGCCTACGCTCACCTGCTCGATCAATTGGCGAAACACAATTTCGAAAAAGTAACGCCGGAACTGCGCGAGAACATCCTCGCGTTCTATAGGGACCTCACTGCTCCGATCGCGACCAAGCGAAATCCCCAGGGCTGGCAGAGAACACAGGAGGAGATCGAACGATTGAAGGCCTTCGTGCCATCGCAGACTCCCGCGAGTCAACCTTCCGCCCTCCCTTAAGATTTCTCTCGGGAATCTTCGACTTTTTTGTCTTTACCGAATTGTTTTTCCGCCCCAACCTTCGAAAGTTAGGCAGCAACTAAATGAAAGCAGTGGACCTAAATTATGCGCCGAGACGCGCATTTAAAGGGAGGACTATTTTCATGGCAGATGATATGGATAAGAACCGACAGCAAGGTGGACAGAGCGGTCAGCCCGGTCAGTCCGGCCAAAAGAGCGGCCAAACCGGTCAGCAGAACCAGCAGAATCAACAGAAGAAGGGCGGCCAAGGCCAGAACGAAGAAGACGAGAACCAGGGCCAGCGCCGCGCTTCCTAGCTGAAGAGCGGATCAATTGATTGAAAAGAATCCCGGCTTGGTTGCCGGGATTCTTTTTGCAATCCCTTCACCGTCCGCAATCGGTTCCGACTTCCTCGTGACTGCCCAGGGTAATAATTCCTCGATACCATGATTGCGATGCGCGGCGGTTCGACTGCGAGGACTGGAGGAGCTCGTTGATGGGACGATCCAGGCAAAGGCTCTTCGGGTTCACGTTCTGTGCATGAGTTCTCCATGTTCCTGGTACGCGCAAGGAACGGCAGACAGCACGCACCGACACGTCTCCCGTCGGAGCAGGACCATCAACGCATGATGGATCGGCTCAACATTAATCGCTCGGGCGAGGTGCGGACGGCGATCCGATGTCGCCGAACGCCGCGAATTACGATGAGCCCAAAGCCAATCGCTACGCGAAACTCCCCGCCCCGCTGCCGTTGAACGACGTTAAGACAGTCACCACGGCGAAGATGGGGCGGGAAAAGCGTCGGCCGGAGATCGTGGACGCTTTCGAGCGCGAGGTTTATGGCCGCGTGCCCATGAACGCGCCCAAACTGAATTGGGAGGTTCTCTGGACAACGAAA